>CERQ01117097.1_pt1 | contig 12378 bp, 9 predicted proteins | sample 530711 | NCBI WGS metagenome assembly CERQ01 (sample SAMEA2620882, study PRJEB7988) | marine metagenome | biome: marine biome (ENVO:00000447); feature: mesopelagic zone (ENVO:00000213); material: "saline water (ENVO:00002010), including plankton (ENVO:xxxxxxxx)" | depth 850 m | reverse complement strand
AATTTACGGCTTGTGTAGTGACATCCCTGGTCGCTATGGAACATCACATTCTTTGGCTGTCCGCGATACTCAAACGCCATTTTCAGAGCTTGGCAGGTCAGGTTGCTGTCCGGTGAATGACTCATTGCCCAGCCTATTGGTTTACGGGCAAACAGGTCAATTACTACAGCCAGATAAGCCCATCGGTTGCCTGTCCATATGAAGCTTACATCACCGCACCAGACCTGATTCGGCGCCGCAACGACGAACTGTCTGTCGAGCAAATTCGGAATAGCAACGTGCTCCTGTGTCGCTTTCTTGTAAGCGTGTTTTGGCAACTGACAGCTGAACAGGCTCAATGTTTTCATGAACTTGCTTGCTCGGTAACGGCTCAGCGTAACGTCGTGAGATTCATCGTTCGTGATAATATCTGCGATAGTTCTGGCTCCCGCAGAGCCTCCACTCAGTCGATATGCTTCACGTACTAAGCTGCGCAGCCGGATAGCTTCCGGCGATGGCCGCTTATCGCGCTGTTGCCAGTATTTAAATGTGCTGCGGTGGACATCCAGTACCGCACACAGGTGGCTAACCGAATAACGGCGCTTATTGCTCTGACTCAGCCTCTCGATTAACGAGAGTGTTTCATGGAGTCCGACATCAACAGAGCAGAAGCCTTTTTTAAAATTTCCTTTTCTAATTCAAGGCGTTCAACTTGTTTCTTCAACTCGCGGATTTCTCGTTGTTCCGGCGTCATCGGCGTGGCCTGCTTAGGCGATTTGCCTTCCCGTTCCTCACGTAACTGCCGCACCCACTTACCCAACGTGGAGTAACCAACGCCCATCGCATCAGCAGCTTCTTTATTCGTATACCCCTGGTCGAGGACAAGTTGTGCTGTTTCGAGTCTGAATTCAGGACTGAAATTCGGGCCTTTCTTCTTTGCCATGTTGTCACCTAATTTTGTTATGCTGCTATCATAGCAGCTCTAATCAGGTGGCCAAATTCACTATGCCACTACAGCTGGAGGCCCCGCATCACCAATGGAGTTTGTTTGATAAGGATAAAAAGAAATTAATTCGCTACATATCAACTGAATATCACAACTAAGTTTTCATAATATAATTCATAAATTGGCAAAAGCATGATATTCATCGGGAATGAATCGCTACAAAGTTTTATCTTTAGACATATTCAAATAGCGGGAGGGACAGATTTTTCATGCGTTGTCGAAGATACCGGCGCTTGGGTCAGTAGCCCTAGAATACCAGAGAAATATCAACACAATTTTCACTTGTTTGACGAAGAGTTGCTTTTGGATATCACGAAAAACTCTGGATTAGCGCCTGAACCGGATTCTATATTTAGCAACCCTACGTCTTCCATAGTTGCTTTGTCGAAGATATTCGCCGGAAATAATAGCGAGACGGTGAGTACTAGCAGTATTCAAATAGCATATTGTGAGAGATGTATCGAGTCCTCTTTAGTCGAAAATGGGTTTGCTCATTTTGACTCAAATTGGCTCTTCAGTAGTTATTGTGAGGAACATAATGTCCGACTCTCCATTCTAAAACATAGTAGGAGAGGGGGAGCAATCAGTGCTATTAAAAAAATCTTGACTGGGGACTCAGCAACAGAAATAAACTCTTTGAGGAAGTCATTCGAGAAGGAACGATATAGAGGGCTCTCGTTCAATAAAAAGCAAAAGTTCGAAAATCCAGTTTATTTTATGCCTTGTACTGTTAAGCCGTTACTACGTTGGTTAACTGATAATATTCAAAAGCTCAAGAACAATAGAAGCTTGGAAAAGAGATATTGGATGAGGAGTTTACTTGAGTCAAAGTTCATAATGCCACATGATTTGGAAAAAATTTGTATAGAACTGAACACAGAAGAGCCTAACTTATTTAAAAAATTTGTCGTGGATAACTTTATGGAAAAGAAAATTGGCTATGGTGTCTGGGACGATACGAAATTCTCTTCTCAAATATACAAAGTAAAGGGTAAAAGGTGCACTCAATGCTTTGAGTCAATAGGGCTAGGTATATGTCCTATCAGCCCAGAAATGCAGAATATAGATAGTCGTACGGATGATCCGCTTTCCAATGAAATTCTAGTTGAAAGTAACATCCTTTACACACACAAAGTCGAATTTGGTCGATGTAAGTTAAATATTCATTTGGAAATTTAAAGCCAACCACGACTGTGAAGCTATGAACATTGTACGGTGGGCGTTTACGACAATACAGTTTGTGAAAGTAAACCAGATGGCGCAACATCATCTTGGAGCTGCATATAATTCCCAACACTATTGGCGCCAAAATCGATAGAAAATGGATACACTATCTCATCCACAGGTGTGATTTGTTTATACATCGCACCGCGAGCTCCCACATAAGAGAGATTATCTGTGCTCTTCATTTGTGAGTTGAATAATACGTTTTCTATAGCGCGTGCTGATAACACTGAAAATGATGTAATTTGTTGAACGAACATCTCATTAATGATACTCGCACTCAGCCAATCCCCACTTCCACATGCATCGACGACATTCTCATTGCGCATGGCCGGTATCGATGCGTGTCGGCCATCACTGCAGCGATATGAAAGACCTTCTTTTCCATGCGTTACTATCGTCAAATCAGGTAAGCATTGATTGAGCGCATCTGACAAATTCAAAGCCGTTTCATCAGAAATTTTTAACACACTGACATGAGGCAGTACCTCAAGGAACTGGGTAACCGATGAGATCTTCTGAGGCTCAAAAAAGACAGGTTTGCCTTGTTGACTAAACCGTGATGCTAACTTCAAAGCGTTGTTGTCTAGACGGTCGAAATAATAATAATCAAATTCATCGACACTTTTTAAAATGTTGCATATTTCGGCGTCATGCAAGGCTTCGTATCGAGGAAGCTTTTGCTGTGTTATGTGACATGTTCGAGAAAATGAATGCCCTGACTCGCTACCTGACATGTTTAAGAATTCGAGAATGATGGGGGTATGAGAATTCTTGTCCTGATAGATAAAATCCGTATTTACGCCAAGTGAAATTAAATCGTGAAGTAAAATTGAGGCAGCTAAATCTTCACCAATTCTGCCAGCCGGACGCGCATCCCAGCCAAATGAAGTCAACATAGCCATTACATTGCCGCAAGAGCCGCCAGCGGCGGCCAACGGCTTAGTCGAATCTTTGTATATTAGGTCCAAAGAAAGCAGGCCTGTTCCTAGACATTTAGGTTGATTCTTCATTTTCAATAACTTACTCGAACTTGTTTACTCATCATACGCATCACCCAATAACCACAATAAAGACAATTCTGCATGCTCGAAATTCACTTTATTGTCCTGTACCTTATACTGAGTTGGTTCAACTAAAGGAACACCAAAATAATATTTGTTTTGAGTGTCGTATGCGCTTATCAATGGTGTGAACGGCAAACGTTCATCAGATAACTCACGACTCGCCTCAAACACAGCCAGTATCGCCCCAACAGACATCAATTTTCCCGACAGCGGCGATACGACGAAACGCCCTCCGCCCAACAGCGTAAAGTTCTTCGCGTACTTCATGAAAGACTTCATTAGCCTTCGGTAGAGGTGAAAAGGGTCGTTTTCAGCAGCGTATAAAATATTAGAATAGTTTACTTCAAATTCCTCAAACAATACATGATAAAAATCGCCTATGATCTTATCTGATAGCTTAGGATCTATTGACGGAAAGGGAAGAATTGGTACGACTTCGACGCCATCTTGGCGCAGCACCTTCTGAATGTCTCGTTTTATCGTCTCAAGTTCGTCTTTTCGAGAAGCCCCCATAATTGGAAACCATACGCCGGGCAGGTCGGGTGACAAACTTGGACTGTTAAGACTGTATTGATGCAAAAACGTCGCGTTTGCGTCAGTTACGTGCTCAGTAATACTGCTGTCAAACTGGGCATTCTCAAGCGCAATGACAAACATGTTTTTTTTATTTAACTCCCCTTTATCCCCGATAAACTGTTCAAGTAATTTGGGAACAAGAGTAAGAAAAGTGACGCGAGGCATGGCACCTACGTCGATAACAATCTGATCAAACTCGTCAAAAAAATGTTCTTTATTCAACCTTTTTAGCAATATACACAACGCTAGCGACGTCGTTTGTTTTTCCGAACCAATGGAATGTTCAATTCGGAGTCTTTCAGGAAAAAGCTCCTTGAGTTTTCGAATGTTGCTTTGCTCTTTTTGCGCTGAATTGGCGCCGACGGCATCAGCAGCACTCTTTATCCCTAAGCAATGAAATTGTTCCGGGGGGGCTTTTTTGTCAAACAGGATCTCAATGGATTTAACAGCCCTTGGATCAAAACCAATCCCTGTGACGAAAAGCGTTTTACCCGATAATCGGCCGATACAACTATCCCAAAGCGCCTTCGTCTCGGACGTCTTTTTACAGTAAAGATTTACGTCCCAGTAAAAATCCGCTTCACTCATAGTCAAACTCTCCTTGTGGGGTGGGCTTATCATCCTGCGTTGTCACGTTTACCGTATCACTGTTCATCCACTCAGTAAGTGTGTCGAGTGAAAACTTGTTCCAGCCACCATAGCCGCCTGCCAAATCAAAATGAACACACAACAATCGGTTGAGATAAAAAACACTCACCTCTTTATTTTTGGGTTTTGTAATGGTGACTAAGTTTCGCTTGCGCAGATCTGTCAGAATCGCATTCAGTACTTCGTAATTCTCATCGCACACCAGTTTGTCCATATCCGAATACGATAGCGCAAAACCGGTAATACTTGGCACATATGGCGATGATTCTCGATTTGATTTGATGTAGGCAGTTTTAGCGAAATTTTTGACCAACCGAATAGCACAATCGCTGTAACGAACAATCCCTCCTAGTTTGTCAAACTTTTCTCTCGCTAGTTCTTTCAGAGTTTGTTGTTGTACCTTAATTTTAAGCGATGAATTGGAACTGTTTTGCTTCATTGAAGCTTTATAAATCGCTTCAAAAAAATTCTCCGCGATCTGTAACACTTCGAATATGCTGGAAGTGGAATACTTTGTCAGCACCTCATTTCCTATGTAGTAAGGCACTTGATACTTCGTATACAGGTAATATTCAACGAATGAAGCATCTGCTTTGGGTTTTTTATCCAACGATTCTTCAAACATGAGTTGATTTGGATTTTTGTTGACGTATTTAGCATGAGACGTGAGTAACGACTGCATTTCAACAACCAAAGCATGCGTAACCTCGAGGTTTTCGTAATCATCCCTCTCAAACCATGCAGAAAACCCGCCGTCTGATCGGAGTTTATTTATGCGTGGAAGCAATTCCTGATACGCTTTTTCACAAGCGCTGTCGCGTTCAATACCGTTAATAGTTAGCCAATTGTCAAAGCCACCGACACTCGACATATCTAAACGTGCTTTGATGATCCCTTCTACAAATTGCTTAAAGTAGTTGTTCTTGGTGTTAGCTTCGATGTGATCTAAATTAATCACATTGTAGTCCCGATGCTGGTCTGCACCGTCAATTAGCGTTTCTTTTTCCGTCAAGCTCGTCAATCGCTCACCTATCCATATCGGATAATGCGGTCGGATAACGGTAATGGACGTTAACAAGTCTTCGCGTTGGGAACGTGCCAAATTATGGACGTCGTCAAACATAACAAGCGTTTTCAGAATATGCCGCTTGCCCTTATACAGAAATTTAACTTTACGTAACCACTTCAGCGCACTGTACTCGGTATGCAAAAGATGTTTTTCGTCTGCAAGTTCTAGATTGGAAATACCCTTTATAATTTGCAACTCAGCATTTTCGGCCCAATCACTAAGAGATTGAAGAGAAGACGTTTTTGGTAAGGCGCCCCATGATACGTCGTTATCAACTTCGATAGTGAAGTCGTCAAGACTGTCTTCAAATTGTAAGTTATAAAAATCTTTGAGCGCCGCGACCAGCATTAAAATGAGTTTGGCATTAATAAACGCCCTAAATACGGGTAACGCTTTATCATCAAAAATTTCGTGTATTTCACTAAATCCATCCGCGACGTTGATGTAAATCCCAAGAACTTTGGGGTGACTTTGTCCAAACACGCCTAAGCTATTGAGCTCGGTTATCGTATCACTGTGCACATGAGATTTTGCATTCCGTTGATTTTGAAGCTCTCGCAATGTTGCAGGTGTAAATAATCGAAAATTTGTACTCTTACCAAAACCAGGCGGGCTTCTAAAGATCCATGTCCCCTCTAACAACGGAGAGCTTGCTGCAGAAATGAGTCGCTTTATGCCGTGATGTGAATAGAAGCGCAGAAATGTTGGAACGTCGGCAAATAACTCCGTGTTCTTTTTTGCAAAGGGATTTCGTTCGCTCATTCTAATGCCTGCTCACGCGCGGGAACAAACCGACAAACTCAGCTGTTTCGAATGCCCATAATAATGAAACGCTATTATTCGGTGTGTTGTGACCTAAGACTAACGGAAGGCGACCTTCAGCAAAACCGAACCTGACTTCTCTTGTTTCACCTACCTCAGAGGCTTTATTGTAAAGTTTTGCATGGTCGTAGTATTTATCTTTTTCAATAAGCCGAATGATGGGCTCGTCATGCGAGTTGGCGTTCGAAATCCTGCATGCTGTATTTAATGACTGAACGACAATCAGTTTTGGAATATCGAACCGCTTTGCAAGCTCTGGTTGTTCTTTCCACAACTTTTCAATTTCTGTTTCAAAGTATTCCTCTGCTTGGCAAGAGGCGATGTATAACACAATGTAGACTTTGCATTTTTCACCCAAGATTGGCGTAGCCGCTGATTCACCTTCGGTGACTTCCTGTTTCAAAAAAGCCTTCAGTGTTTTGACAATCTTTCCTTTCCATTTGCCTGTTTTTTTATCTTTGCGAACGAAACTCTTTCCAGACGCGGAAAAGTCATCAATAAGCCACAGATGATTAAACGTTGGGTTGTTGGGATTGCGCTGTTTTAGATAGTCAGCAAAGTCAGTATATTTTTCTTCACTGACTGAATAGGTTAACCATACCTGCTCGTTATCAAGTTGAGGATTAAACCGCCTGAAAGCGTCTGTTCTTGCACCATCAGAAAGCCCCAAAAACAAACTTTGTGTCAATGCTTCACTGTATAGTGGGTGATTCGCAAGCTGATTTCGTTTATGGATAGGTATGTGCGTCTGATTTGCGACCGCGTCTAGCAAAAGTGGTCTAATATGCATCGAGAATACAGATTCAACTAATAAACGAATTTGTGCCTCAGAAATATAAATCAAGCGATCTCTGACAAAGTCGAACGCAGCGGGTATATCACCTTTATCAAACTGGTTCAGCCAGCTCGACAAACTTTCTAAAAATCGAAAACCCGGATAGAACTGTTGGTAATCATTACACTTCATTGACATAGATTCCAACCAGGCTCTGTTGAATTCCACATTATCGGTATCCAGAATTTTATTGAGTGCTCTTGTAGCAAAATCCTTTTTATTCATTGTGACCCATCATCTAAAGTAAAGACACCTTGCCCAAATTGCATCATTGAAAACAGTCGTAGTGTTGCGCTTAATTCTATTTCATCTAGCGCGCCAATCTTAAAACCAGTGTCTGCATGCCCTGGGACATGATTAACACTAATACTGAAGGGGTGCGATAGCAGTTCGTGATCATTACCACCAGGTTGTCCACTATCACCCACTGTTAAACACTGTTTGGCGTGATGCAATGCTCCAATAACTCTCAGTTTTGAGGTCGATTTGTTAATAATATCAATCGAGTGACCCGAACGAAGTACTTTTATATCAGGACAGTGTTCAATCAGCTGAGCACATAACACATCAATCTGCGTGTCGGATTGCAGGGCAAAACCAAATTCGATTGTTATTTGCGTTGGCCTCATGTCGACCGATGCGCCACTTAAGCGTTTTGATGAGATAAACTCATGAGCGTGTTTAATCACTGGGTCGATTGGATATTGACTGACATCCAGTGTTTTATCTGCCGTTTCAATGACAGAACCGTTGTAATAGCCAATCACTATCTGTTCCCACCACTTTTCCTCTATGGCTTTTCGAATAGATATTCCGGCAGATTTTCCCCTACCGGTAGCAATCCCGACGCGAACGCTATGCTCAAGCAGGCGCTCTAACATCAACGCCACAATTGGCTTGAGTTCATCAAAACGTTCGTCGCTGTCACACAAGGTACCATCATAATCAAAAACGACAGCATCAAACGACGTATCGTAATAATGGGATGGCAAGGGCACATCACTTGCATCAACTAACGGTTGCGTTAAACAGCTACTTTGGTAAGGCAAGTAGTAAAGCGAACGGCCAAATTTTGGTACAAGGACTTTATTTGGATCACGATTTTGTGGTTCAGCTATCTCCCACAATAAATGCATCGAGAACAGGATGCTCTTAAACATTGCTTCGACGGGCGCACCAGAGAAAAAGATCAGTGAATTGGACAGGGATGTGTTTATTGCTAAACGCGTCAGACGCGCTAAAGCAGCTGTGCCTTCGTCAGCTAAGATGATGATGTGTGTTTCAGATTGATTTAAAAAAGCACCATAATGCCTGCCATGACTGAAATTTCTTATATCTGCAATCTGTACGCTGGCGACCCCGGATTCATGAAAACGGGATTCAATGTCTATTGCGGCTGGTTTAAGTAATGGCGCATAAACTACGATCAGTTGATTCAGTTGATTCAGTTTATTAGGCGTGGTCACTCGAGGTATTGCCGCGTCGGCTACATTACTGAGATTGGTGAGTTCGCTTTGAGGCTGAATGGCTCCGAACGCTTTGTAGCCAGCAATCATCGTGGCGACAATTGTGGATAACGCTAAAAACCCGTCCTTTTCATGAACGGGAAGGCAGACATTTTTTTGGTTCGTACGTTCACACAATTGACCAAGCGGTGTTTCGTTGAGGTTTGTCACACACGTAACGATGGCTTTATGTTTATTGGCGTATTCAAAGGCATGAATAATGTCAGGATTTTTACCTTCCGCGGAAAAGAATAAGCAGCGTTGACCTTCTAAATCTATTGCAGAGCACAGTAATTCTAAAGGCGTATACACCGTACACTGCTTGCGACTTACTTTTTCGATAAGGTGGGCATAAAAATGGGCTGATGTTAGCGAGCCTCCAGAGCCGACTAATATGGCTCCTGTCGCCTTGCTTTCCTCAAGACAATCTATTATTGCGCTTGGTACATCCAACGATGCTCGTCTGATCTGATCAGGTATTTCGTCTAGCAATACCTTATAGGATTTCTTCTTTTTGGTGGCCATGTTGAATCCATTACTTAGGCGCGTTTCTTCTCCGATTGTGCATCTTGCCTCAATTCTTCGCGCACTTCCATCAGTAGTACGCCCAACATGTTTTTACCTTTTCCGTTGACTTCACCCCATGTTCTATTTACTTCATTATCAACGGTCGCAGACTCAACCAGGCGTGCATCTCCCGTTGAATCCAATAGCGCCCTTAATTCTGGGTGTTGGGTGTATTTCGCGATTAAGATGTGTTTCATTCGCGTGAACTTGTTTTTAGACCATCCGGGGACGATATCCCAATAGTACAAACCGTGCGCCGCCATCGCCACCAGAGACGGGCTAGGTGCAGAGAGGATCCAATCGCGCACCGCTGGTTTGCGCGCCTTACCTGCTTGATAAGCATGCTCAGCAGTTGGATATTCAATACCTTCAAAAATCACTGGCCAGCGAGATAAATTTGAAAAGGCGCCATAGGGCTTCTCGTTTGCTCGATAGAATCTGATCTCCTCAATTCCTTCTCCCATCACGGTATCTCCTGGTTGCATAAAAGTATAATATAACTTATTTTGGTTATATTAACCACGTTATTAGAAGAAGTAAAGTTGCCTCAAACAAAAAAAGATGCGCAGTTAAGGCGAAAAATTTGTCAAAGGATCAAAGCGTTTAGCGAAAACTATTTGGGTCTAGGTTCAAGAGAACTTTCCAACGTTTTGGGCTATGGCGATCCCTCGACTTTACGGTCGGTGTGGCGTGCTGAATCGTTGCCCAGCATCGAGAAAATAGTTGCACTCAGTAAAATCGAGACCGATGAAGGGTACATCCTAAATTTAAATTGGTTATTTTCAGGTGAGGGCGAGGTCTGCGTGCAGCCAAGAAAGAGTCAGGTTGACAAAATGACAACGTCCAGTGTCGAGAAAAAGCTCGTCACAACGCTCAGAAAAATGCCTGTTCAAAAGCAACGAAGCCTTTTAAACATCATCACATAGACAAATTTTGACATTTACGGACTCATTTAAAATCGAGAAAGCTGATGTATATGAAAAAGTAGAATTGAAGACCGCTAAAAGACAGTCTTCAATTCAATCCAGAAGCTAAAGCTGACACTCGCTGGTACAAGTTATAGAATGGAGAGGCAAACCCTGTGCAACCCGCATCAAATTACATTGCTTTATATTCAACCAGGTAAACCAACACAAAATGCTTATGTTGAGCGATTTAATCGCACGGTAAGGCATGAATGGCTTGATCAGCATTTGTTTAAAAGTGTCGAACACGTTCAAGAACTGGCGACTCGCTGGTTATGGACATACTACAATGAACGACCTAATGTGGCAATCGGTGGTGTACCACCCAAAAACCTATTGAACGCAGCATAACGGATTTCTACAAATAACTGCTGTTTAAAATGGGGGGATTACACCCGTAGCTTCTGTATTATCGTATAAGTTACCTGTACTTGCCTATTCTCGTTTTAGTCCCACAACCCTCAATTAGTGTACAAACTTTATTATTCCAAAACGGTTTTGTGTACAAACTTTATTATGCGAACACACCCCTTTAATTGGTATAGCGGAAAAGCTGATAAGGCGCGCCGCCGTAATCGTAATCACTCAATATCAAATTAATTACGTCACCTTTTTCAATATCGTATACGGTGGTTTCAAGCAGTAAGTCATCGGTGTCGGCGTCGTATACGTAAATATCGTAATCACCGGCTTCAGTTTCAATGTTTAAACTACCCAGGTAAGAAATGCTGTCTGATGCGTCGTAGGAGTCAGGGTTGCTGCCTTGTTCAATCACTTTGATATTGATGGAGGTACTGCTTTCATTGTCAATGTTGTGGGCAAAGAGGAGTTTGGCGTGGGTGTCTATTACCCGTAAATCTTCGGTATGCGAGTAAGCTGTTACGATGCTGTCTGTATCACCTGAGCTGAGTAGCATCACAACTTGGTCGGCGTACATATCAATGCTGGTACTTTCTAGTACGGCACTGGTGTCGGTATCTTTAAGATAAATGTCGACGCTACTAGCGTCATCGGCATCGTCAATGTCTACGTTTATAAAGGGTGAAACATCACCAAAGTAAAGCGCTTCAATCACGGTGCTACTGCTGCTGTCTTTTGCAACGGCAACGGCGCTTGTACCCACAATGTTATTACTTACCCTTACATAACTGTCTTGTGCTTCGTTAGTGAGTTGCCGGGCGCCGTCATCATTTAACTCTATGATGCTGTAAAAGGGGTCGTCGAAGCCTGCATTTTCATAGCTAACAAATAGATAAGAAAGCGCCTCGCCTTCTTCAATGCTTATGTCGTTTTTCATGGCGAGTATGGTGTCTGTGCCTGACTCGGTGAACACTAATTTATAATCACCAGCGTCCAAGCTAACTTCGCCACTGTAGTCCTCAGCCGCCAGCGTGTAATCCACGGTTTTATTGGTGAGTGACGCGTCAGCATCCAAAATATATACATCTACGCCATCGTTTATATTGGCTAAGTTGGCAAATTGCACCAAGGCATAGCCATCGTCAAAATCATCGTCATAGATATCTGAAATATCGATGCTTATTTCCATGCTGCTTGGCGCATCGGCATCGCCATATAAAATATAGCTGTGCAGGTTCTTCTTACTGACTTTTAAGCTGTCTTCGCTGATAAAGTCATCGTTTTCTGTGTTAGGTAAAATTTGATTGAACGCAATATCAAAAGTGGAATTCGTCACGTAGGTGTAACCCGTGGCTTCGCTAAAAGCCAATGTGGCTTCAGATTCATCTTCCACAACAAATTCGATGTCTGGGGATTGGGGAACTAAGTTAACGTATTGGGCGTAACCGTAGCTATCACCTTCCTCTTCATCCTCTTCAATATACACACAACCAGTTAGGTAAAGGGAAGCAAGAAGGGTACAACCGAGGATGTACTTTGTATTAATAAGCATAATTTAGCCGTTAGAGTGAGCGATACTCTACGAACATATAAACAAAAAAGAGTTGTGCAAAGGAAGGTAAATATTGCTTAAAGAGGTGCATTGCGGTTGGGCAAACCGCAATGCGTGATGTTTTAGAACCGGTACATAACCGTTGCCCGAACCGTGCGAGGTTCTATCACGTGATAGTGAATATCGTCGGTTTCAGTGCCTTG
>CERQ01014723.1_pt1 | contig 12409 bp, 12 predicted proteins | sample 530711 | NCBI WGS metagenome assembly CERQ01 (sample SAMEA2620882, study PRJEB7988) | marine metagenome | biome: marine biome (ENVO:00000447); feature: mesopelagic zone (ENVO:00000213); material: "saline water (ENVO:00002010), including plankton (ENVO:xxxxxxxx)" | depth 850 m | reverse complement strand
CCCCATGAAGCAAGACCAAAGGCCATCAAAATACCAGCACCAGCAACCTTTGCGATAGATGTCTTACCTTCGTATGATTTTATGCCACTAAGAAGCAGATAAACAGCTAACAGTCCATAGAAGAGCCCCAGCGGTTCTGATTTGAACCATCCTGCAGTACCTCTAAATACAATCGGTAGACTAATTGCAAAAAAGAGTGAAGCTAAGAGTCCAGCACTAGTACCTCCAATTACTCTTACCAGTGCAAAAATAACAATTGTAGTAAGCGAACCGATTACAACAGGAAACAGTACGGTAAAATCATAGAGAGTAGAACCTGCACCAAAAACCTGATAAAATATCGAGGCAGAAACATGAAGCATTACTTGTGATGTTGCTGAGACATCCCTTCCATGTGGATGCCAGCTCAAGTCATCACGCCATTCCAAATAAGCAGGTAGACCATTTTCTACCATAAACTCGGTCGCCCTGTAATTGAAAAACGGGTCAAATTCATTTAGTTCAAAACCGTAATCAGCAGGCAGGCTTCGTACCATGAACGATATTGAAAAAGCGATTACAAGTACCCCTATAATCAGCAGATAACGTAGTTTCCTAGAACTATTGGAATTAGATAACAGTTGTTCAGAAGCCAAGCAATATTGCTTAAAAATATAGCCTAATTATTCTTTGGAATGATTCATCTCTTAGGGAGAATTACAAGTATATTGAACTGTTAAATTTTTTTGCTTAAAATATTAAGGCTTCATAATTCAGATCATTTTTTTCATCCTTAGATAATGTAGGATTATCTGCTCACTCTGTTCAATTGTGGAATTTTCAGTATCTACAATTAATTCAGGATCCGTAGGCGGTTCATAAACACCACTTATTCCTAAAAAATTCTTGATCTTACCATTGCGTGCTTTTTTATACATTCCCCTAACATCTCTTTTTTCACAAACATCAATAGAGCATTTAACATAAACTTCAATAAAATTATAATTACTTAACATCTTACGAATATCTTTTCTATCTTCAGCATAAGGATTAATTTTAGAAACACAAACTGGTACCATGTGATCCAAAAGCAATTTGACTAGTTTAGACACTTTCTTGTTGTGATTTTTGATCCCATCCTGAGAAAAATCTTCATTAGGGGATAACCAATCTCTCATCTCGTCTCCATCTAGTACTGCAAGATTAGGAATATGTTTAGATAATTTTCTAGCAATAGTGGTTTTACCGGAACATGGGAGTCCAGTCATCCAAATTATCAAACTCATAGTAAATTTTTACCTCATTCTTTTATCTCTGTTACTACACGTTATAGAGTGGTTTTTGCGTTAGCACACCCAAAAATTCATAATAATATAGATGGGTTTCTTAGATAGTGAAATTGATATATTTGAACTAGATATCAGTCTAAATTGGTTTACAAAAATAATTCAGAAAACGGCTTTCGAAAAAAAATTAAGCTTTGGCTTTCAGAACATCCCAATCAGAATCCTTACAGGTTTTCTTCAAGCCGTTCATATAGATTATTAACGAATCAGTTAAGAGTTTTACCTGATTTTATTATTTTTGGTTCAGGCAGAGCAGGAACAACATCATTGTATAGTTATTTAATTCAACATCCTCACGTAATCGCCGCAGCTACAGATAATTCTGCACATGTAGCTGACACACATTTTTTTGAATATATGACTAGCAGTAAAACTGAATGGTACAAATCACATTTTCCTACCAATGTTTACATGGCACATTTGAAACGTAAGCATAAACAGAATATTATTACAGGAGAATTTACTTCTACCTACATCTGGCATCCACTTGTACCAAAAAGAATTTTTAATCTTTTACCTACCATTAAATTAATTGCAATTTTAAGGAATCCTGTAGAAAGGGCTTATTCTAGTTATCAACAGCAATTACAATATGGTTTTATAGATTTGACATTTGAAGATGTAATTAAAACTGAGTTTAGAAGAATCGAATTATCTAAAACACATGCTAACTATAAAATTGATAACCCTGACTTCAATAACTATGTTATACCTAATATTGTACGCCATGGAATTTACGTAGACTATCTAAAAAATTGGTATGACATATTTCCAAAAGAACAAATTCTGATTGTTGATGCCAGCGAACTAAATAATAAAACTGAAAAAACATTAGAAAATATCTACAAATTTCTTCAGATCTCTAATCATAGAATTCAAGATTTTTCTAAATCTAATGTTGGGAAATACAGTCCTATGAACGAGTCTATAAGGCAATTTTTAATCGATTTTTACAAGCCACATAATCTACGTTTGTATGAGTTATTGGGAAGAACTTTTGATTGGGATAAGTAATTATTAGAATTATTTACTGATTGAAAATACATTGTTGTTTTATCTTTCAATATTGAAAGATGCAAGCATCATAGAATGTGTCTTGAAAAAATCTCCTAACTGAACCACTTGAATAATTTTAAAATTATCTTGAATTAATGTTTCATCCAATGTTAAATTATCAGATTTCTTATTTTTACCAAAATTATTTTTTTGAAAAATTAACGAAAAACATTTAGGGATTTTCAAGTATTTCTGCCAATTAGTAATTGTTTTGATCACTTCGCTCTGAGTCAAATCAAGATAGACGAAATCTATAGATTCACTAATTTGAGAATAGTGATTATCTCCAGAAAATGATTCTTGAATTAGAATTATGTTGGATCTAATTGGACATATTTTCTTAAGGAACCGATTAGAAAGTAATTTTTTATCAGTAACAAAGTAAACAACACCATCCTTTCCAACAATATCAGATATGTGACTAACCGTAATTTCTGACGCATTGAAACATAATACTTTTGATCCAGTGTTAATAGGCAAATATTCAAGGCCATTATTAATAGCCGCAGCTAGTTTACTTCTATACGGATTCCAGATCCTATATTCCATGCCATCATTTTCAACTAATTTTTCATTATACACCTTCATGCCTGGTACAAGATTTATTGTTGCGACATGTTTTTGCTCTCCTAAAGTTATCCAGAAAATTCTCTTCTCAACCAATAATTATTAAAATTCAGACTAGTGATTATAATGTATACTATCAAATGTAAAGAATTTTCTTTAATTTTATTCATCACATCAGAAAAAAATAACCAATATAGAATACTATTCATTAATAATAATAATAAAGAAAAAAATAAACTCTCATGAAAGCTATCATTTTATCCGCGGGAAGAGGAACAAGGTTTGAGAATCCTGGAAAAACTAATCATAAATCTTTACTGAAAGTTGGCGGTTCAACTATCATTGAAAGACAGTTAAAAATTTTAAAAGAACTGGGAATAGATGAAATAATAGTAGTTCTCGGGCATAAATCTTCTGTATTAAAGAGAAATCTTGAGGGGTATCACTTGAGCTTTGCTCATAACAAATTTTATGAAAAAACAGATACACTATATTCTCTTTGGTGCGCGAAAGATTTTATCGATAATGAATTTTTATGCCTATACGCTGATTTGATATTTGAAAAAGAAATTGTTTCAAATTTAATCAATAATAATTATGAAATAAGCTTAGCAATAGACAACCAAAAAAATTATTCTGACAGCCATTCAGTTTTTGTAGTTGACAATTTTGTAAAATCAGTAAAAAGCAAATCGGAAACATGTAATAGTCAGTTTGTTGGCATTGTGAAATTCAAAAGATGGTCGCTTTTAAAAGGAATTTTAGATGATTTTCAACGACACAACAACTTACAGGGCGAAACAATTCGAATATTTGAAAAATTAATAGATTATTCCTTTCCACTTCATGCTTGCTTTACAAATAGCCACAAATGGTTTAATGTTAATGACATTTCGCAATTAGAGTTAGCTAGACATTATTTTGGACCTTAATGCAAACTTGGAATTAGCTGAACATAGCAATTGATATTATTACTTAAATTTGGCAAAAATTAGTTACCGACTATACAAAAATGAATAAACGCCTTTCTGATTATAACATCATACTTGTTAATTTAGATGGACTTCGACAGGATAAAATAGAATTCTGTGATCAACTAAATTCACTAAAAGAAAAGAGTATTTATTTTCCTAATATGATAACCGTTTCGCCTTATACACTTTCAGCCCATCATTCAATTATTACTGGGTTATATCCTTCGCAACATGGAATTGATTCTTATTATCACATGTTTAAATTCAAAAAAAATCTAGTTACTATTCCCGAGCTTCTAAAAAGAGCTAATTACTTTACAAGATGTGATATTCAACTAGAAACTTTGATGACCAGAAAGGGATTTGATGAATACAACGTGTTTGATGAACACACGGTTGACTATAAGACACGACACAGAAGTCTCCTTGAAGACATATCAAAACACGATAAATTTTTCTTGTTTTTACAATATTCCAAACTGCATACATACCTAGTTTCGGAAGTAATGTCAAAAACAGATAAAAATTCTAATGACGACGAATACTTTCAAAATGTTCAGGCCAATGAGAATGGATTTGTGTCTCAGTTGAAAGAATGTGATGACGTAATTGGTAACATTATGTCTACTTTGGATGAACTAAAGTTATTAGATAAAACCATAGTTATTTTCACGGCTGATCATGGAACAAGCTTTGGGGAAAAAAAGGGAGAAAAATTTTATGGCACATTTGTGTATGATTACACAATCAAGGTTTTCTGTACCATGTACATTCCAAATGAAACTCCGCGGATAGTACAAAATCAATGCAGTTCAATTGATATTTTTCCTACTATCGCAGAAATTGCGGGATTAGACTTGGGTGATGATTGTAGTGATGTTCTTGGAAAATCACTCTTTAATTTTATTCATGGTTCAGAAAATAATGATAGAGAAGTTTTTGTTGAAACAGGGGGATTACATGGACCTTGGCCTTCACCAAAACGGCATAATGTGTTTTGTGTTAGAAAAAATAATAAAAAATTAATTTATAATGATACCCCAGAAACATGGGAATTTTATGATTTGAAAAATGATCCTCAAGAAGCAAACAACATTCATGATGAAAACTCACAAGATGTCATAGAATTTAAAAACAGACTTTTAGACCATCTAAAAACTCTTCAAATAAAAACAAAACTTACTCCGGATATAGTTTAAAACAAATATTGGGATTACTGTGAAATAGTGAATCAATATGATGGGTTTAATTTTAGCGGCAGGTGCTGGAACACGAATGGAAAACAGTACTACTCCAAAATGTCTACTAAACCTGGGAGGTCTTTCGATAATTGAATATCAACTTCAATGTTTCAAAGAGTTTGGCATAAATGATATTGTTATGGTTGTTGGTTTCAATTCTGATATGATTAAAGAACGGGTTGGAACGAATGTAAAGTATGTTAGCAATTTGAATTATAGAACAACAAATAATCTTTATTCAATGTGGGAAGCTCGTAGATCTATAAATGATGATTTTATATGTATTTACAGTGATTTGTTGTTTCACAAAGATATACTAAAAAATTGTATAGATTCTCAAAGTAATGTATGTTTAATGGTAGAAAAAAAAACGAGGGAAGAAACTATGAGAGTAAAGATTCATGACAATCAAATAACTCAAGTAAATAAACTCATTCCATTTGGTAATGCCGATGGTAATTTCATTGGAATGGCAAAGTTCAGTAAAGACGAAAAAAAATTTCTGTTTGATGAAATTAATGAATTAATTCAGACTGGTAGTCAGCAGTCATATTATACTAGTGCTATTGAAAATCTGATAAGTAAAGGCAGGCTAATCAATTATGCTTACACTGCGGGATATCCATGGATAGATATTGATACTATTGACGAACTTTCTGCTGCAAAAACTGTTTTTCGAGATTTTATATCTAGTACCACATTCTAGAATTTTTTATTATAATCAAAGGAATCTATCTAGGGAGAGGTTGGGGTTTCTAAGATCATCATTATTAATAAATAGTTGATCCCAAAGTTCAAGATTAAAAAGAAATAGAATTTGTCTTAGAACATTGTCATCAATTTCCGTGTTTTTAGATTGTTCATTTCTTACTTGAGATGCTTTCTCACAGATTTTTTTTACGTACGAATTGTCAATATTAAGATATGATCTTCTATGAGAGTAGGATTTCTCGAGTAAAGCCTCTGCCATAGGAAGAAATTCATTTTTGAAAAAATCATAGAATGGTATTCCCCATGGAAACTTTTTTCTTTTCACTATCTTCTCTGGTAATAAACCGGTGGCTAATTTTTGTAATATAACTTTTTTTCCTAATCCTGATGGATCGATCTTTAACTGAGAAGGAATTGTAACACAAAATTCTACTAATTTATGGTCTAGAAATGGTTCCCGTAATTCCACTGCATGGGCCGAACCTGCTCTATCAATTCTCCATGTTTGCGCACCAGGTATCTCTGTTTTAATTTCAAAAAATAATGCCTTATTTAGAAGACTCGCACTGGAGGATCTTACTATATTTCCGAACGCGTTTGATGGATTGTTAGGACCTTCAAAATAACCAGAGATTGTTTTTGAAAAAAACTTTTCAATTGTATTTTTATCCCTAAAAAATCCTGATGGGATAGATTTAATTTTTTCAGCTAAAGTTGATTTATTTTTTTCCTGCGTGTAAATCAGATATCTGTTATAGCCCCCAAACAGTTCATCAGAACCCTCTCCAGTATATGCAACAGTAACATATTTTTTGATATCCCTTGCAACCAGGAAATTTGATAATATAGATGGTCTTCCAAAAGGAAATTCCATGTGCCAAAGAATACTCGGTAGGGTTTTTATCAAATCTGAATAATCTAGCATGATTTCTTTATGATCTGTTCCACAATGTTCCGCAACTAATCTTGCCTCATCAAATTCATCCAAATTGTGGCCAAAACCTGTCGTGAAAGTCTTTACTGGTTTTTCTGATAGTTTACTCAATATTGCTACCATAACACTTGAATCAATACCACCAGAAAGTAGCGCTCCTAATGGAGCATCGCTAACCTGCCTTTTGTTAATTGCATTTGTTAATAATTTTTCTAATGTTTCCAAATTTTTCTTTTCATCAAAAGTATTTTCATTCAACTCTAGATTCCAATATTGACTTGTTTGAATTTTCTTATCTGAAAAATAATAAACAAGCTTATGACCAGGAGGTAGCTCCCTAATGTCCTTAAACAAAGTTTGACCATCTATAGTGTATGCATAGATTAAAAATTGGGATAAAGCATCATCATTGAGCTCCCTTCTAATTTCTTCATCTTGCAAAATTGATTTTATTTCTGATGCAAAACTCAGTCTTCCATTATTAAAATAGTAATAGAGAGGTTTTACTCCAATTCTATCTCTTGCAAGCAGGATTATTTTCTTTTTAGTATCATAAATAGCGAAACTAAACATTCCATCAAGTTTGTCAATACATGCTTCACCATATTCCTCATATGCGTGTAGTATTACCTCGGTATCAGAATTAGTGTAAAACTGGTGTTTTTTTTCTAACTGAGTTCTAATTTCCCTAAAATTATAGATTTCGCCATTCAGTATAACCCAAATTGTTTCATCTTCGTTGTGTAATGGTTGTTTTGCATTATCAGAAAGATCTTGTATTTTCAATCTTTCACAACAAAGTGAAACAAAGTCGTCAACATAGAAACCCTCTTGTTCGGGTCCTCGGTGTTTGCACGCATGACCCATCACTCTGATAAGATTCTCATCATTCCACGAAATACCGCATATTCCACACATCCAAAAGAATTTTTTTCTTAAGTAATTTAGGTATGTCTATTTAGTTGTCAATTATTGCGGGTCGAATAGATTTTTTAGAATTGAGAGATGCTAAAGCATCTTCAACACCTTGAACTGAAAGCTGAAAATCCGGCCCAACTAATTTTTCATAGGGAAATTTTTTCTTACTTTCAATAACCAATTCTATTGCTTTTTTAAGATTAGTTGGATGATAGTTATGCATGCCAAAAATTTCAATACACTTTAAGATGATCATCGATACATCTATTGTTATATTACTATTAGGATAAATTGCGCCAAGTATAACATACTTTCCACCAATCCTTAACATTTCAATACCTTGTTTAACTACAGTAGGATCACCCGTCATCTCAATTACAAAATCAGCACCTTGTTCAGAAGTGATTTTACGTACTTCTTTAACTGGATCAGGATTAGAATTTATGTTTATTACAAAATCTGCACCAAATTGTTTTGCAAGTTCAAGTCTTTTGTCAATTTTATCAATAGCTATTACAGTTTTTGCTCCCAGTTGTTTTGTAAACGCACATGCATACAATCCGAATGCACCAACCCCTTGTATTACTACAAAATCACATGGTTGAAAATTGGAAGCTGATAGTCCACTGACTACTGTTGCTCCAACACACATTAACGGTGCTACTTCTTTATCAGATAATGCAGTAGGTATTTTGAAAATGTAAGTACCTTTCTTAAGAATAATATATTGTGCAAAACCTCCAGTAAAGTGTGGGTAATCTTTACTTGAAACATGACCATACTTGAACATATCATGACATTTTTGCGGTAATCCTGCATTACACAAAAAGCAATCATTACAACCTATTGTCATTGACCAAGTAATTCTATCACCTACAGTTAACTGGTTTCCTACATAATCTTCCTTCACTTTCTCACCAACATTGACAATCTTTCCTACGATTTCATGACCAAGTATACAGTTAGTGGGAAATGGCCGTTCTCCAAGCCAAGTATGAAGATCTGAACCACAAACGGTGGATAAAGATATTTTTACCAATATCTCATCTGGTTCTATTTTTTTTGGGATCTGATATACGACTTTTTCTAGCGGTTTTCCAGATCCTTGAAAAATTATTGCAGTACCATTTTCATCAAGCATAAATCATTTTCTCGATATTCAAATAAAATTAAAACTTTGCTAAGTAAACCTGTTCAAAACACAGACTATAATTTTCTTTTTTAGAATATAATCATCATAAATTATTCTTAATGCATTAATATGCATAATTAACAAATTTGTCATGAGTAAATTACCAAATGTTCTTTTTCTTCTTATCGACGCACTTAGAGCCGATCAATGCTATGATAATAAAGCAAAGACTCCTACTATTAGCTCATTAATTGAAAATGGGATTTATTTCAAACAGGCAATATCATCTAATGATGGTACTTTACTTTCTTTAAATACCCTATTTAGTGGCAAGTTTTCATTCAGGACCGGAAATAGAGTGCAAAAAATAATTCTAGCGGAAAATAATTTTTTAGAGATTTTAAAAACAAACGGTTATCATAATTACGGCTTGATACCCAATTTGACGTCATTTAATCCGTTAAGCAAAAATTTTGAAAATGAAAAAAATATGTATGAACATGGACCACCGACGGAAGTTTTATCCAAAGGTTTGGGTCAGAAAATTATAGAATTTTTAAATTCTAAAAAAATGGTAGAACCATGGTTTTATTATGTGCATATTTCTGATTTACATCCATTTCGTGAACGAACATATGAAAAGATGGTTCAAACTGTGGATACCTGGTTAGAAAAAATTTTAAAAAATGTTAACAATTCAAAAACACTTATTGTTTTGACAGCAGACCATGGTGAAAGAATATCATTTGATGGTATACGTGATGTTGATTTTGAACCAGAATTTAACTCATTAGTGAAATTTGGTAAAACAAATTTACCTAAATTTTCTCATAAAACTGGTGGTAAATTACTCGGTAAGGCGCGGAAAATAATTGGTAACTATAAAAAGGAAAAATCGAACAAAAGACTTACTTCATTTGAAAAACGTTCAAGGGAACCGGATCATAAACTATCATTATATGATGAGATACTTCATATCCCATTAATTTTTTCCGGATGTGAATTACTTCCAAAGATTATTGACAAACAAGTCTGTTTAGCGGATATATTTCCAACTATTTGCGATTTATGTAAACTAAATAATAACATGAAAACAGATGGGAGAAGTTTAATGCCAGCTATGGAAGAAAAAAATCTTGAGGAAAAACCAATTTACCTTCATACCATTCCATATGTTAAAGTTTCACCATATGATAGAGTAGGTTTAAGAACATCCAAGTACAAATATTTCAGAAATAATAATGATCTAAAACAGGATGTGCATCTTTATGATTTACACTTGGATCCTAAAGAAAACAACAATATTGCAAAAGAAAATCCTGACGTTGTCAATAATTTAGAAAATTCACTATTATCAATTCAGAATAACGGGGAACAAGAGACTGTTCAAGAAATTCCTGCCGACGAGCTTCGTAAGATTGAAGAGGAATTAAAAAAGTCAGGGTACATATAAAATAAATTAGTATCTTGCCTTTTTTTCTAATGTACCACAGAATCTTTTTTTTATTAATTTAGGTTCGATTTCAACTCGTTTGCTGATGTATTTACTTTTTTTAATTTTAATCACAATCATAATTGGTCCAGAAAGGGTTTTTGTCTTAGTTAATATTTTAGCTAATCCACTCTTTGTACTAGTTTGAAAAACACGATAATTATTAGTCTGTGCAATTCTACCAATATTCACTTTTTTCGTGTGAGTAGGCTGTCCCCCGGTAGATTCGTGACTATTATTATCAAATATTATGTGAATAAGGTTTTTTGGAGATAGTATACCTATAGTTGTAAGTGAACCCAAATTCATTAGAATATTTCCATCCCCGTCAAAAACAAACACTCGAAATTTTGGATTTGATAATGCAATTCCCAATCCTATAGAGGATGCAAGCCCCATCGAGCCAAGCATGTAAAAATTTGTTTCTTTATCATCTGCTTCATAGAGATCTCTGCTGATGTAACCATTTGCGGAAATTATATGGGCATTTCCAATTATCTGTGATGCCAGTTTAACAGCCTCTTTTCTAATCATGAAAGTCTCCTAATGATCAATGCACACGGTATATCTTTTCTAATATTTTGCAATGCCCATTTGCAGTGTTTTTTCCAATTAGATTCACTTACAATTTTAAAACTTAAACCAAGTGATTTTATCAACTGAGGCTGAATTTTTCCAATTTTATAATGTTCAGGAGCATCATCCTTGAGATAGCCTCGCCATCCTATCAAAAAAATTAATGGAATTTTATAGAGTTGGATTAAAGAAGAAATAGTAGATATTGAATTTGCAAATCCGGCATTTTGCATAAACACCAAGGAAGTTTGTTTTGATAAAACCATGCCAGCAGCGATACCAATAGCTTCTTCTTCTCTAGTAGATATTATAATTTTATTTTTCTTAAGACCATGGGATAAAAAATGCTTAAATGTAGAATCTGGCACTCCAACAAAATTTTTGACTCCATTTGTTAAAAGATAGTCAAACATTTGACGCTGAATTAATTCTTTCAACTTATGTATCCAAGTTTTTTTAATTCTTCTTCAATTTCCTTTTCTTTAGATTTGATATCATACATTTCCTGGATTTCAAATATATCCTCCATAGATGACATTGGTTCTTTAATATCATGCAAACTATTTGTTTTATTCATTTTTTCCAAAAATTTTGACATATAATAATGTGCAACTCTTAAGGTTTGATTTGCATGGATTACTACCTTAATTTTATGAGCAATTAATTCATCAATTCCAACTGAATCGTAAGTTGTTGGCACAACAACTATTGGGACATTTCCATTCCATCTTTCAGAAAACTCAAAAATTTCTTCTGGGGTTTTTTTCTTAGAATGTATCAGAATTGCGTCAGCACCGGATTCTTCATATGCAGTAGCACGCTTCATTGCTTCAGTCATTCCTTTTCCTGAAATAAGAGCCTCAACTCTAGCTATTATCATGAAGTCATTATTTTGTTTAGCTTTTTTAGCAGCAATAATTTTTGAGACAAAGTCCTTTTCAGACAACAACTCATTATTTCCATTTTCAAGTAGACTATTTTGTTTTGGAAAAGTTTTATCTTCAATACATATTGCAGCTATTCCCGCGTTTTCATATTTTTTAACCATATGGCTGACATTAGTGGGACCACCATATCCCGTATCACAATCGGCGATTACGGGAATTTGACAAGTTTCAGTCATATTTGATGCAGCATCAAAAAATTCAGTCATTGTTAAAATACTTGCATCTGGAACGGCTCGAGTTGCAGATATTGCAAAACTCCCAGCCCAAACTGCATCAAAACCGTGCATTTCAACTAATTTGGCTGACATCGAGTCAAACGCTCCTCCTACTCTCACAATAGATTTAGATTCTATTTTTTTCCTCAAAATCTCAGATTGTAACATTTACTCTTATTCGAGCCTATTCAACTTATAAAAAATATACTACAAACTATTACTATTTTCCATATAAGAAATAATGAATATGTTAGAATGAAAATCTTCTAGCAACAATCTATTTTTTCCCTAATTTACACAGATAGGGTTGTTTTTACACTT
>CERQ01023581.1_pt1 | contig 12443 bp, 13 predicted proteins | sample 530711 | NCBI WGS metagenome assembly CERQ01 (sample SAMEA2620882, study PRJEB7988) | marine metagenome | biome: marine biome (ENVO:00000447); feature: mesopelagic zone (ENVO:00000213); material: "saline water (ENVO:00002010), including plankton (ENVO:xxxxxxxx)" | depth 850 m | reverse complement strand
AAAGAAGGTAAAGCTTATTATTGCAATTGTTCCAATGAAAGATTAAAGGGTTTGAGAGAGGGACAACAACGAGCAGGCATTAAACCAAAATATGATGGCAAATGTAGAGAACTAAACTTAGATAAAGGATCAAAGCAAGTAGTTAGATTTAAAAATCCTCAGAGTGGAATGGTCAACTTTAAGGATTTAGTGAGAGGATCGATATCTATTTCCAATGATGAATTGGATGATCTAATTCTAGTTAGAGAAGATGGAACTCCCACATATAATTTGAGCGTAGTAGTTGATGACCTTGATATGGGTATAACTCATGTAATAAGAGGAGAGGATCATATTAATAATACTCCTAGGCAGATAAATATATTTAAGGCGATAGGAGCCCAATTACCAGAATATGGTCATGTGCCTATGATTCTTGGCGAAGACAAGAAAAGAATGTCTAAACGACATGGGTCCGTTGGTGTATTGGAATTCAGAGAAATGGGTATCTTGCCTGAAGCTCTTTTAAATTATCTGGTTAGGCTAGGATGGTCTTTGGGGGATGCAGAATTCTTTACTTTAGAAGAATTAGTAGAAAATTTTCAAAAAGGGAAGCTTAATAATTCCCCTGCTATTTTTTCTCTTGATAAACTATATTGGTACAACAGAGAGTATTTATCTAGGTATAAACTTACTGATTTATTAACTAAGTTATCAAAGCTTGATAAGCACTTCTCTGCCGACCATAAGTATTCATTAGATGTGTTGAATTTAATAAAAGACCGATGTTCAACGTTGGTAGATTTTACATTAGAGTCACAATATTTCTTTGAAGACACCAATGATTTTGACTCAAATTTGAGTAGAAAAATTTTTACAAAGGAAGGCTTAGAAGTATTAGTGCATCTCAACAGTTATATAGAAACTATTGAAGATTGGAATGCAGAAAATATCCACCATGCAATGAATTCAGTGATAGAAGGGCTTAAAATTAATATGTCAAAGATAGGTCAACCATTTAGATTAGCTATTACAGGAACAATGAACTCTCCTTCGATAGATAAAATAGCAGAAATTCTAGGCAAGGAAACTGTTATATTTAGGTTAGATAGGGTAATAAAAGAATTTTCATAATTTTTTTAATAAGAAATTATCTATAGCTTCCCAGGTTTTTTTTCTAATGTAATCTTTTTCCATAAGTAGTTCATGTTCCCCATTAACATCAACAATCGTTATATCTGGAATCTTGCTACAAATATGTCTATTCGTATTCATATCTACTAATTTATCTCTAGTAGCATTTAGAAGTAAAGAAGGGATAAGAACTAAGTCAGTCCAATTAGAGTTGGATAATTGTCTAGTTTTTTTTATGGATTCATATCCCCAACCTATAGATAAACCTCCAACAGCTAGTTTCTCGTTTCTCCTTATCAGATCTCCACTTCTCTTGTATCGTAATTTATCTGAAGTTACATTATTTGCTTCAAAAGGTATTTCATGCCAACCTTTTTTTTTATTCCACTCAGGTCTTGGAAGCGGTTTATCTCTAAATCCAAGTTTAGATAATGTACCCAAACCCAAGACGAGATACTCCAATAGTTTAGGCATTCTTAATGATAACATTGGAGCACATAAAATCATGGCATCAAAAAATTGTTTTTTCTTTGATGCTAATGAAGCTACTAGACAACCTCCCATAGAATGGCCCATCCCTACCCAGGGTCTTGGACAATGATCTTCATAGACTTTGTCTAAGATTTCTTCAAATTCTTTTTCATAGTCAGAGAAACTATTTACGTGACCAATAAATGGATCAGAAGTCAAACGATCTGATAACCCCTGTCCTCTCCAGTCAAACATTGCAACACAGTAGTTTCTCTCTATAAATTCATTAACAACTTCATAATATTTCTCAATGAATTCTGTTCTTCCCGACTGAAGCAATATTGTCCCCTTTTGTGTTTTTTTGTTCCAAATAGCTACTCTGAGCATAACTCCATCAAATACCTTGTAGTAAAAGGATTCAGCTCCTTTTGGAGGTTTGAAATCCACTAGTTCAACTAGCTTTGCTTTCTGAAATGACACAATTGAATTAAAATCCTATTTCAAGGAATATAAGAATAGTTTACAAAAGTAGTTATACCAAATTTTTATCTATGAATACTCTAACTCTGAATACTCTAAAAAGTGTTGGTTTCTTTGTTTGCTTACTTCTAGTAAGTCGCTTGATTCCACACCCTCCAAACTTTACTCCACTCATTGCAGGAATTATCTTTTTGCCTTTCATTCTTGAAGATAAGAGATTTGTGATAATCATACCCATGATTGTAATGTTGATATCAGATTTTATAATAGGATTTCATAGCCATATGTTTTGGACTTATGGAGCTTTTCTTTTAATAAGTTTAGGGGTATTAGGGTATTTTCAGAAGAAAGTTAATCGCCTGCTTACTCTTTCAGTTCTTTCTCCTACACTATTTTATCTACTCACAAACTTTGGTGTTTGGACCAGTTCATCTATTTATTCAAATGATATTGTCGGTTTATTAGAATGCTATACCCTGGCAATTCCTTTTTATGCAAATAACTTGATATCAACAATAATCTTTCTTATGGCATTTACCCTTGTTCATAATTACATGGGCTTAAAAAGAAAGAGAGTAAGTTTATAATCTATTAAGATCACAATATGAATTATTCTCAAATTCTTTATGAAACTAAAGGGTCTGCAGCTTTGATAACTTTGAATAGACCTGAAAAGCTCAATGCATGGACGCCTCAAATGTGTGAGGAACAGGCTGATGCAATAGAAAGAGCAAATGAGGATAAAGACGTAGGCGCCATTATCATGACTGGAGCTGGAAGGGGATTCTGTGCTGGAGCAGATATAGAAGATACCTTCCAAACTCGCATTGATGGAGAGGATCCAGGAAATGATACTACTGGAGGTTCTGGGGGCATGCCTGCTAGTGTTGACTGGATCAAATTGGTAAGAGAATCAAAGCCTATAATTGCTGCTGTTAATGGAGCTGCAGTAGGCATAGGAGTAACGATGATCTTGCCTTTCGATATAATTATTTCTTCAGATAAAGCTAGATTCGGTCTAGTTTTTATTAAGATGGGTATAGTACCTGAATTAGCATCTACTCACTTTTTAGTTAGTAGAGTTGGTTGGGGTCGTGCCAGCGAAATGATGCTCTCAGGTAAATTATATTCAGGAGAGGAAGTGCACAATTATGGTTTGTCTGAGCATTTAGTGGGTGGAGAAGCACTCTTAGAAAAAGCTTTTGAAATAGCTAACCTTATAGCTGAAAACCCAGATAAACAGTTAAGAATGACCAAACAGCTCTTGACAACAAATGCAGTAACTACTGACTTAAAAGCAGCTGAGATGCTAGAAACGAAACTACTTCAAGAATGTTGGGAGACAGAAGAACATAAAGAAGCAGTATCAGCTTTTTTAGAAAAGCGTAAACCTAACTTTAGGTAAACCTACCAACTTGCCTAGCAATTTAATTTTAAATTAAAGAATGAAAATTGATTTCTTTCATAATGAATTTGAAACTTCTGAAGGAGTTTTTATCTTAGATAAATCTGATGGTCATGTTTCAAATTTTGGTAAGCAATGGAGAGATTATGTTGATGTGCAAATTGATAGTAAAAATAATTTTGATATTTCAAAGAAATATCTAGAAGACCTTCTCTTTAATAACTTGGAAGTTCTCGAGGATAAGAATGTTTTAGAGGTTGGCTCAGGAGCTGGTAGATTTACTGAACACATTTGTAAATATGCTAAGCAATGTGTTTCTGTAGACCTTTCATCTGCCATTTACTTTAATGTGGCTTCAGACGAAGAAAACTTGATTAGGGTAAAAGCCGATTTTCTAAAACTTGAGCCCAAAGAAAGATTTGACGTAGTAATCTGCAGAGGAGTATTACAGCATACTCAAGATCCTAAGATATCTATATTAAAACTTCATGAATTCCTTTCAGAGGATTCGGGTAGTGTTTTTTTTGATGTTTATCCTATGCCAAAAATAGGCAAACTACATCCTAAATATTGCTTATGGAGACCTTTATTTAAAACTTTTATTAGTTATGAAAGATGCGATAGTTTTTTAAAGAGAAACATAAAGCTTTTATTAAAAGTAAAAAGAAATTTAAAAAAGCTTATGTTTAATTCTGATTTCTTGTCTGATTGTCTTATTCCAGTCTGGGATTATCATGGAAAACTTAAATTAAATGCAGAACAATTAGAAATATGGGCGATATTAGATACACTAGATGGGCTTTACGCAAAGTATGATTTCCCCATGAGTAATAGATCAGTAATATCATTGATCGACAAACATGGTATTTATTTGCAAGAGACAGACAAGATAAGGAATTTTTTTAAAACTTCCTTTTCTAAACAAACAGGTCTATAGCTCAATTAGAAGAGGTTTTATCATCAGTTGGGCTTACTTTGCTAATTTTCATCGTAGTACATAGATTACCAATAACTTTGAAGTAAATGGGAGCTACTAATTGCCAACGATTAACATCATTATCTGGTTCAGTTTGAGATAGTTAACTAATCTGTTATAAAAGGTTAGTAATGAAAAGTAATTATGTTACTAGACTGGCTGCTTTTGTCTTTATAGCAGTATCTATCACTCATCTAATAAATTTTTTTGTTGGAGGAGTAATATAGTATGGGGGTTTGCTATCCCTCCTTATATCTCTTTGATTGTGAGCCTCATTTTAGGTTTTTTAGCAATTAAATTGATAACTTTAAATTAATTAATTAAAAAGAAGAGGAAGATAAGAATATGAATATTAATAGAAATTTAGAAATAGCTGCAGATAAAATAGCTATTAGTGAAGTTGTTTATAAATATTGCAGAGCAATTGATCGACTTGATAGGGAGTTATTGGAATCAGTTTTTCATGAAGATTCTATTCATCATCATTCAGAATATGAGGGCTCGTCGGCACAATTTTGTGATTTTGCTTTCGATATTCTATCTGAAATGGAGAATACTCAACATTTGGTTGGTAATATTCTAATTGAAGTAGAAGGAAATTTTGCTTGGTCAGAGGCGTATTGGACTGCCTACCACAGAGTTGCTAAAGGAAATGAATCAAAAAATGGTTTTTTAGCAAAACATGATCCATCAATAGATGAAGATGTATTTATTTCAGGAAGATATATTGATAAATTTGAAAAAAGAGATGGAAAATGGAAGATCATTAAACGACAAGGTGTACATGATTGGGTAAGATTTGAACCTGCTTCGGACAAGGGTATTCTAGGTGACGCTGGACCAATGCCTAGCCGTAGTCGTTCTGATCCAGCTTATCAGAGAAACTAAAATCTATAGATAAGTCCTTTCAGAAAGTTAAAAGCTAAATATTCAATCAATGATTTAGCTTTCTTTACAATGCACGAAGAGTAGATGTTAAACCTAAAAATAAGAATTTAGATATCGTATATAAAAAAGAATACTTCTTTACCAAAATTTTATAACTATAAGAATTAATGTTTTATATAAAAATTAATTTCATGATAGATTAAACCAACTTAAAGAATTTTTTTTAAAGGAGGGAGTCTGAAAGAGGAATACGATGTTATCGTAGTCGGATGTGGTGCTGGAGGCATGTTAGCTGCTATCGCGGCTAACTCGAATGGTTCTGAAGTTGCCATACTTGAGAAGGAGCCTTTAGTCGGAGGGACCACTGGAGTATCTGGAGGTATTATATGGTCTCCTATGAATCATCACATGAAAGATTTAAACATCAAGGATAGTAAAAAAAAGGCGATGGATTATTTTTTATCTCTTTCTCATGGAGAACTAGATCCTTCAATGTTAGAGGCTTTTGTTTCTAAATCTGCAGAAGCAATTAAATTCATGGAAGAGAATTCATATGTGAACTTGAAAGTTTTAAAAGGCTATCCAGACTACTATTTAGATAGACCTGGAGCTATTAAAAGTGGTGGAAGAGCCTTAGATAATGAATTATTCAGCTTTAACGAATTGGGTTCATGGAAAAATAAAGTCCGACTGAGTGGGATTCCTGTCCCTATGACTTTATCAGAAACTCCCTTAGGAGGTGGCACTGGTCACATTCTCGAGGCAAAGATGCATGAAAGATTGTCTGAAGATTCTCGCGGCATGGGTCAAGCCTTGGTTGGTGGTCTCCTTAAAGGTTGTTTAGATATAGGAATTAAACCTTTCTTAGAGTCAAGAGTTATTAAGCTTCTATCTGGCGAGGAAGGAATTAATGGAGTCGAGGTCTTATACAAAGGAAAAAGAAAAAATATCCTATGTAAGAGAGGAGTGATACTTGCCACTGGAGGATTTGAATGGAATAAAGACTTAGTATCTGCTTTTCTTCGTGGACCCATGACACATCCCTCATCTCCTCCAGGAAACACTGGAGATGGAATTATAATGGGGCAAGAAGTAGGAGGTGCTTTAGGTAATATGACTAGTGCTTGGTGGACTCCTGTTTTATCTATTCCCGATGAGAAGTGGGAAGAGGGAAGTCAAAAGTCTTCTCCGCTCCTAATAGAGAGGACTTTGCCCCATTCAATAATGATAAATCAACAAGGAAAGAGGTTTTGCAACGAAGCAACTAATTATTCAGCCCTTGCAGGAGCTTTTCACCAATTAGACCCAAACTCTTATTCCTACAACAATCTTCCAGCCTGGATAGTATTTGATGCTACTTATAGAGGTAAATATGCTACAGGACCATCTCAACCTAATACTCCCATCCCAGCTTGGATGGTAGAAGCTTCCACTTTACAAGAACTGGCTTTTAAATTAGATGTAAATGCCCAGAACTTATTAGACACAGTATCTCGGTTTAACAAGTATGTCTTAGAAGGAAAAGATGCTGATTTTTCAAGAGGAAAAAGTGATTATGACTCCTTTTATGGTGACAGGAGCTTACCGGGAATTAATGCCACTTTAGGAGAATTAAAAAAACCTCCATTCTATGCTGTAGAAATTAAAATGGGTTGTCTTGGAACAAATGGTGGACTTAAAACTAATCAACATGGTCAAGTTGTTTCTGTTAGAGATAAAGTAATAGAAGGTTTGTATGCTGTTGGTAATGTGATGTCAGGTGTAACAGGATCAGTGTACGCGGGTGCAGGAGGAACGCTTGGTCCTGCGCTTACTTTTGGTTATCTTGCAGGTAAACATTGTTCTGGTTCAAATATAAAACATTAAACCCAAATTCAAAAAATGAAAGTATTAGAAAAATTTAAGTTAGATGGTTCGGTTGCAGTAATAACAGGGGCTGGGAAAGGAATAGGAAGAGGAATAGCAATAGCTCTTGCAGAGGCAGGAGCTGACATTGCAGTAGCTTCAAGAAATGAGGAAGATTTACGAGTCACAGCTAATCGTATTACCTCCCTAAGAAGAAAATGTCTTGTCGTTCCAACGGATGTGACTGAAAAGGACCAATTAGAAAATCTAGCTTTACAAACTATCAATGAATTTGGTTCCATAAATATTTGGGTAAATAATGCTGGAGGACTTCCTGATGCAACTCCTAGATATATGACTAAGACTTCGGAAGAACAATTTGATGCACAAATAGATTTAAACTTAAAGGCTGTATGGTCTGGATGTGTAGTCGCTGCAAATCATATGCAAGAAAATGGTGGATCGATAGTAAATATCTCTTCTAGAACATCTAAAAACATGCAACCTAATATTAAAAATGGACCGTATGGAGCAGCTAAGTCAGCTGTAAATAGCTTGACGGCCTCTTTTTCATTAGAGTTAGCGCCTAAAATTAGAGTAAACGCAATAGCACCAGGACCAATACCTACAGAAAATTTCAACCAGTCACTTAACCTGTCTAATGAAGAAGAAATAGAATCTTTAACAAAAATGCTTAATATACCTTTAAAACGACTGGGACTAGTTGAAGATATAGGTTCCGCAGTTGTTTTTATGGCATCTCCTGCATCGAGTTGGATAACTGGACAGTGCCTTTTTGTTGATGGAGGCTCATAACACTGAGGCAGTAGCTCAGCTGGGATTTCATTAATTTTATTTCTTTTAAAGTAAACTATAAAAATTACATCTGGATTCACTGAATTAGAAAATTATGTAACTACTAAAGAGGCTTAATAATGTTGTTATCACGATTTCCAAGAATTTCTTTAGCTCATCTTCCAACCCCATTAGAATTCTTACCTAGAATAAGTAAATATCTTGGTGGACCAAACATCTATGTTAAAAGAGATGACTGTACTGGTTTGGGTATAGGGGGTAATAAGACACGCAAGCTTGAATTTTTGATAGCGGATGCATTAGAAAAGAAAGCAACTGTCGTTATTACACCAGGAGCTGTTCAATCAAATCATGTGCGTCAGGCTGCTGCAGCTGCTTGTAAGGTGGGCATGAAATGTGAATTAGTTTTTAGCAAAATATTTGAAAACTCATCAGACCCATATCTTAATTCTGGTAATGTATTTTTGGACAAAATATTTGGAGCTAATATACGTGAAATTGATAAAGATTCAGATGTAAATATTGTGATGGAAAAGGTAGCTGAAGAACTAAGAGAGCAAGGCGAGATACCTTATATTATTCCCAGTGGTGGATCCAATCCGATAGGAGCGCTAGGTTATGTTGATTGTGCTTTAGAAATAATTCAACAAGCAAACGAAAGCCGTCTAGTTATCGACCATATTATTCATGCCACAGGTAGTGCAGGAACACAAGCAGGTCTTATTTCTGGTCTTAAGGCAATGAATAGTGGTATTCCATTACTTGGAATGGGTGTTTTCGCTCATAAATCTTATATTGAAAAGAGAGTTTATAAGTTAGCTTGTGAGACTGTTGAATATATGGGAGTGCCAGGTATTGTTGGAAGCAATGATGTTGTTGCCAATTGTGATTATGTTGGTGATGGTTACGGTATACCTACTAAAGAAATGAACGATGCTGTAATTATGTTAGCTCGTCTGGAGGGCATATTACTGGACCCAGTCTACACTGGAAAAGGGTTTGCAGGAATGATAGATCTAATTGCTGGTAACTATTTTGATAAATCTGGAAATATTGTTTTTATTCATACAGGGGGGTCTCCAGGCCTTTTTGCTTATCAGGACCAATTAAACACAAAAACAAAAGATTTTTAATTAATAATGTATTCAAAATTTGATAATTTAAAAAATAAAGTTTTTTCCAGAAAAATTTTAGTTATAGGAAACAGCTCTTTTTGAATGGATAAGAGAAAAGAATTTATTTTTAATGAGGTTATTTTAAATATATTTAAAGTAAAGAATTGTTGATTAAACAGATACAGATATGAGCTACGAACTAAAGCCTGTTACAGAAGCTGGAAAACTGTTTGTTGAGGCAGCAGAAAGAGTTATAAAGAAGCTGCGGACCCGTGCAGATAAATCTGACCAAAGTAGCACAATAGACGAGAAAAATTTTTCTGACATGCTTAATGCAGGTGTTACAACTGCATTTGTACCCCAGGCCTTAGGTGGATTTGGACTAACATCAGTCCATGATTGGATGGTAGGGCTATCTCGGCTGGGTCAGGGTGATGGCTCTACAGCCATTACTATGAACATGCACCTCGCAGTCTGCCGAGGAATGATGGAGACATGGGAAGCTGCACAATCATCTGCTCATGAAGCACTCGTTACTCAAATGGAAAATAACTTTAAAGAGGTAGTTGCTGGCAATATGTATATTTGTGCCACAGCTACTGAACCCGGCACAGACAACTTGCACCCTTATACTGAAGCAAGGCGTGTTGATGGCGGTTGGTGTATCAATGGCACAAAAATATTTGTGACTGGATCGCCTGTTGCTTCCCATGTCGTGATGAATTTACGAGTTCTTGGAGATGAATCTACAAAGAAAGGTGGAGACGATATCTTAGGCTCCATCATGATGCCATTAGCAACCAAGGGTATTAAACCCCAAGGTGATTGGCAGGCTATGGGTATGCGTGCCTCTGGCAGCCAGAGCATCCTGTTTGATAATGTCTTTGTACCAGAGCCTATGGTGAGATTTATAGGTTCTTGGGGAAGGTGGAGTACAAGTTTATTAATGAACCGAAATCTATCTAACTTACCATTGTTGGGAGCGTTTCTTGGTATTGCTGAGCATGCCTACGAGTTGGCGTTAGCTAGCGCTACGGAAAACACAAAGGCTGACAAGCCCCGAAATGCTGAACGTCCTAGTATCCAACATATGATAGGCGAAATGGAGATATCTCTCTCTACCGCTCAAGCAATGGTTAGCCAGATGGGCCAAATTGTAGATGATTTTTTAGCAGAACATCAGGATCAGGAAATACCTATTGAAAGAGCACATGAACTGTTAAAAGATCACCAGAGCATGAAATGGGTAGTCAATAGAAATGCCATCAACATTGTCAGTAAAGCAATGGATGTTGTTGGCGGCGGCGGATACATGGATAAAAACCCTCTTTCACGGCTCTATCGTGATGTTCGAGCTGGTCCTTTTATGCATCCTTACTCTCCAACAGAGGCACGCGAATATATTGGCAAAGTGATGTTAAAAATCTACCCTGAAAACTAAGATCTACTCTTCATCTGCATTTGAATCTGAGGTATCAACTCCAATCTTATCTCCATCAAAACCTATTGTTTTCTCAATCTTAAACTCAAAAATAACTCTTCCAGGTGTATCTAAGAATTCAACAAACTGGTCTTTTTTAGTTTGGGATGTATCTTGATAGAGCTTTTCCGCTGATTCTCCATAGAGTCTTTCTGAAAGGGCTGCATAGAACCAGTCTTTAATATCTTGATTATTCTCATGAATTAAGCAATGACCCTTGTAGCTAACTGTTTTTCCACCGAACATGCTTGTTCCGGTGCTTGTAATGCAAATTGCGCTTCTTCCATCACGTTTAATTGCTGCTATTCTTGCCTTATTGGGCGCAGCTGTTAACCATAGCTTACCTTCATATTCTAAATAACTCATTATTACTCCCATTGGATGTCCCTCTTTATTAGTCCACATGAAAGTACATTCACTTTGTAATTTAATAAGATCTGCTTCCCTTTCAGGATCTAACGGATATTGAGATACGTTTTTTTCATTATCTTTTTCCTGTTCATTCATTCTTACTTCCTCAAAATATCTGATTTTAACTAAACACTTTACTAACGAAATAAATATTAGACACGAAGTTCCTAAAAGATTAACTATACCACTTTGGGTTTTAGCTGGGCTGGGAGCGCACTTGCATAGCATGCAAAGGGCGTCCTTTTAGGTCCATCTTTGTAAAGTATTGTGACCAATTCTATGAGGTTTTTTTGTTCTTTTTTGTTTATGGATTAAGATAAAGGGATGCTTAACTTTATTCAACAGACAAGAGTAACTCGATGGACATAACCACAACAGCAGTTACCTTTACTATTTGGACTGGTTATTTAGTCTGGTTTTTAACAGACAAAGCGAAATTCTAACCATGAAAAAGCTTCTTTCACTTTTAAGTCTGGTACGTGAGGACTGGCACTCTAGACCTTGGTGGATGAATTTAGTTTTTTATTTTTGTATTTATATGACTTTTATTTATTTGCCTTTTGATTTGTTTCTGAAGCCTGTAGAAGTAGATCAAGAGATTTGGTTTGGTTATACACTGACAGGCTGGTGGGCGAAAGCTACTGAACCTTTGCATTGGATAATATACGGGCTAGGTGCTTACGGCTTTTGGAAAATGAAAACTTGGATGTGGCCTTGGTCCAGTGTTTACGTTGCTCAAATTGTGATTGCAATGTTTATTTGGAATATTTTGAATGACCAAGGTACCTTATTATCAGCAACTATTTCAGCTTTAATTGTTTCTATTCCCATGGTAGCTTTGTGGCGATCGAGAGAAAAATTTGATGGTTAGATAATGAAAAAGCTATTACTACTCTTAAGCCTATTGTTAGCTACTAGTGGGTTTACTGAAGCAAAAGGCTTGGAATGTAAATCAGAAGTCTCATCTATCAGAAAAATAAATTCCGAAGAGGGCTATGACACTTACTGGTACAGAATTGATCTTGATAAAGGTAGGGTTTTATATAATTCAATTGGACAAAGTTACTTAACAAAGCTCCAAGATTTAATAGCAGATAAGTTAAGAGGAGACATTTCCAAACTGTATTGGAGGGAGAACAAAAGTATCGAGGTGGAGCTGGATAGGAAGACATTGGAAATGACTAAGCTAAAGATAAGCTATAAATGTACAGCAATGACTGAAGATCAAGTGATTAGAAAGCGCGATGCTTATTTTCAAGAAATAAGGAAAAAAAACAAAATCTAATCCCTAACCAAACTCCCTTCCTTTAAAATTCTAATTGCACTACCATTATTTAACTCTAAATGAGCTTTGATCCTTGTGATCCCATTAACTTAGTTCTGTTAATATAAGGCTGTGGGGCTATAGCTCAGCTGGGAGAGCGCTTGCATGGCATGCAAGAG
>CERQ01072718.1_pt1 | contig 12451 bp, 16 predicted proteins | sample 530711 | NCBI WGS metagenome assembly CERQ01 (sample SAMEA2620882, study PRJEB7988) | marine metagenome | biome: marine biome (ENVO:00000447); feature: mesopelagic zone (ENVO:00000213); material: "saline water (ENVO:00002010), including plankton (ENVO:xxxxxxxx)" | depth 850 m | reverse complement strand
TACAAAAACGCCACGGACGCTGGATTAAGTATGTTTTTTGGTTTAAGGATGGTCTTAGCTGAAAACATAGAAACGAAAAACGCTGACCAAATCAAAAACGAATGCAAATGTATTATATTTTGCAAAAATAAAGCAGGCTACGAAAAATTAATAAAAATATATTCTAAAGCTGCCACGGATGGATTTTATCATGTACCGAGAGTAGACTTTGACCTACTTCACGAGTATTGGAGCGAGGAAGATCTTGAGTTCTGCGTGCCCTTTTACGATTCTTTTATTTATACCAACCGTTTAACCTTGGGTAATTTCGTACCTAATTTCTCTGTGGTTAAGCCTGTTTTTTTTCTAGAAGATAACGATGTGCCCCTCGATTCTATTCTGGAAAAAGCCATTCGAGAAGCCGCTGGAAACAAATACGAAATAATTAAAACTAAAAGTATTTATTACAAAAACAGATCTGACTTTCCTCATTTTTTAGCTTTTAAATGTATTGGGGGATTTGGAGCAAAAGGAGGAAGGAAAACTTTAGAGGCTCCAAACTTCGATCATATGTGCTCAGATGAATTTTGTTTTGAGAGCTGGAAAGAGGCAGTGAATGGATAACCAGTCAAAATTAGTCTTTATAGATTTCGAGACATTCAATGTTAATTTGAATTTTTTTAGCAATAGACCTTGGCAGGTTGCGATGCTGAAGGTTGAAGACGGGAGACTTAAAGATTCTGTCGACGAAATGCTTAAGTGGGACAGCGATTTAAAAATTTCGAAAGAAGCTGCCAGAATCACTGGCTATAATCAATTTGTTTTTGATAAAAAGGCTCGACCAGAAAAAGAAGTTTTTCAAACCGTTTACGACTGGTTGGATGACTCGGATTATATTGTCGGTCATAATATTTTAGGATTTGACTTGTACTTAATGAGAGGTTGGTGCAAAATGTACGACAAGCCATATAATCATTTTTTTAAAAAAGCGGTAGACACAATGGCCTTGGCAAGGGGGTTAAAGATAGAGATGCCGTTTAAATCTCAGGAGAATTCCTTTTTAGAATATCAGTACAAGATGATTTCCCTCAGAAAGAAGGGGCTAAAAACCTCCCTCGGCGCTTTGGGTAAATATTACAATATCCATCACGATTCCTCCAAACTTCACGATGCGCTAGAAGATTTAAATTTAAATTTAAAAGTTTGGAAAAAAATAAAATTAGATATGGACAGAAGATAATGGTATAATAACTTATTATGCCAAGTATGGATTTTCTGTATGATATCATTGAGAAACTTAGCGAAGAAGATATTGATTACATTATCGTTTCAATTAGAAAAGGGAAAACCCAAGACAAAGCTGATCTATTTTACAGAATTTCTGATGAGTCCACCGACACCGCAAATGCTTTACTCAAAAAGATAAGTTCTTTAGTCAATGAAACCGACGAAGAGTCCTTGAAAGATGATTTCACAAAAGCAAAAATTATTGAAAAAAACGACAAGACCCGCCCAGCCAAAAAGAAGGCCCCTAAGAAAAAAAGAGGAAGGCCCAGAAAGAAAAAAGGCGAAGATTAACTTTCCCGACAGGTTTGAAAACTTAGAGCTGGAGCTTCACGGGGTCAGGCTTCCCAAATTCGACATAGAAGATCGGTATCTCGAATTAGTAGAAAATCCGGAAAAAATAAAAAACACCTATGATTTTCTCATTGCCCTCTGTCAAAAGGGTTTCAAAAAACTAAATTTAAAAACCGATTCTGACTTATACGAAAAATATAAAAAGAGAATTTTTCATGAGTTGGAAATTCTTAAAAGTTTGGGTTTTACAGACTACATTCTTCTCGTGTGGAAAGTTGTCCACTTCTGCGACAAGCAAAACATACCCTTGGGCCTAGGTCGCGGTTCCGCAGCTGGAAGTTTTGTTTTGTTTTTACTTGGAGTCACCAAAATAGATCCTGTAAAATACGATTTGTTTTTCGAAAGGTTCGTTTCTAAAATCAGAGCCAAGAAAAAGGTTGTTGATGGAGTAACCTATTTAGACGGTTCTTTGATGTGCGATGTGGACATGGACGTTTGCTATTACAGGAGAGGAGAAGTTTTAAAATATCTAGAGGAAGAATTCAGAGGGAAAACGTCCAAAATAAGAACACTCAACACTCTTAGCGGTAAGTTAGTTATGAAAGAGTGCGGTAAGATTGTAGAATCCAACTCCGAAACAGAAATGAACAGGGTTTCCGGAATGATACCTAAACTTTTCGGGCAAGTTAAAGATATACAAGAAGCGTACGACGAAGTAGAAGAATTTAAGTCTTGGTGCGACAAGCACCCCAAAACCTACGAGACGGCCTTGAAAATAAGAGGGTTGATCAAAAATAAAGGAGTTCACCCCTCCGGAATTCTTTTGTCTTTCGACAAGATGATTAACACTTGTCCCGTTGAGCTTGATTCCGATAAAGATACTGTTTCTTGTTTCGATATGAATTGGGCGTCTATGTTTAATGTTAAGCTGGACGTCTTAGGATTGAGGACAGTATCTGTGGTTAATCAAGCCTGTAAGCTCGCTAAAATAAAAGAGGGCGAAATAAATTACAATGATGAGTTCATATACCAGCATTTATACGACCTTAAAAGGCCCCAAGGCATATTTCAAATTGAAGCGGATGCAAATTTTAGAGTATGCCAAAAAGTGAAGCCTAAAAATTTGGAAGAGCTGAGCGCTGTGCTTGCGTTAGGCAGGCCGGGCGCTTTGGCGTTTGTTGACCAATACGCAGAATACACAAACAATGATGTTTACGAACCGATACATCCTCTGTTTGATGACATACTGAAAAGCACAGGTGGGGTAGCTTTGTATCAAGAACAGTTGATGCAGATGGCACACAAGATTGGCTTTACGCTTGACGAAGCTGAAGTATTGAGACGTATCGTTGGCAAAAAGAAAGTCAAGGAAGTTAAAAAATGGAAAAAGAAGATTAAAGAAAAGGTTAAGAAAAACAGACTGTCAGATGAATGGATGGGTCACAAAGGCAATGTGGATGTTGGAGATGTCCTCTGGAAAGTGCTGGAAGATTCTGCAAATTACTCTTTTAATAAATCTCATTCAATAGCTTATGCGGCCTTGGCTGCGACCACCGCATATTTAAAGTTCAAATATCCGAAAGAGTTTTTTCTAGCTCTTCTCCAGATGACAAAGTTTGAGCCTGATCCCATAACTGAAATATCCAAAATAAGCATGGAGCTTTCTCGTTTTGATATTAAACTGCTCCCTCCTCATCTTTTGAAATCTGAAATGGATTTTTCCATAGAAGGTAACGATATTAGATTTGGCCTTTTGTCCATCAAGGGTATTTCCGATAAGTCGGTTGAAAAACTGGTGAATTTTAGAAGTACCTACTCAAACAAGTTTGAAGCCTTTCAAGCTTCGACCGAAGCTGGTATACATTTAGGAATCTTGTCAGCGCTAATACAGGCCGGAGCCTTGGACATGGGAAGCAAATACAGTCGAAGCAAGGTTGTTCTGGAGTGTCAGCTTTGGAAAATTTTAACCCCAAGAGAAAGAACGATAGCTTTTAACTTCGCGGAACAGGGTAACGATGACTTGGTGGATATTATTAACCAAATGAAAAACAAGGTTGACGACGAAGGAAAAAGATTAATTAAGGACTCCAGAATAGAAACCTTAAGAAAAAAATACGTACCCTACCTTAAAATTTACGAAATAAACAAAAAGAACGAGTCTTTTGCTAATTGGTATTACGAAAATGCTCTCTTGGGTTATACATACGGAACTTCTTTGAAAGACATTTTTGCCGAAAAGCAACCTCGATTGATACAAATAAGTGAAGTCGAGGAAAAAGACGACAATGAACAGGTTTTGTTTGTCGCGACGGTGGAGGATTCTCCCGGAGTTGCTATCTCCAAGAAAGGTACGGAATACGCAAAGTTTATACTGAAGGACGAAACTGCCATTATGACTGTTCTTATGTTTAACAATAAAAGAAGGAGAGCCATAGATGAATGTAAAGATTTCAACGGGGGCTTGCCCCAGAAAAAAAGCATAGTTATTACAAAGGGGATCAAGAGGGGTGACTGCGTTTTTGCAGACTTGGTTACGGTTGAGGATTCCAAAATATACATGAAGCTAGGACAGCTCAAAAACGACGAGAAAGTTTTGACATAGCTTTTCAATTTTACTAAAATAAAGTTAGATTTATGATTCATTTCTATAAACCAAATCAATGGAATACGGGGTGTTGTTGCAGTTTTTCATACAACACGGGAGACAAGTCATTTTACGTACAGTTACTCAAGCAGTTGAGCTGGGACACCGAGAGGTCAAAAGGTAAATTCGACACGAGCAGCAGGGCTACCTGCAAGTACACTGCTTCTGAGATTGGATCTTTTATAGACTGTATAGAGACAGGTAGGGAATTCTCCAGTTTTCATAAAACTGCCAAGGAAAACACCTCCTTCTCCTTTAAGGCGAAAATAAAGGACGACAAGAAAGACGGCTTTGTTTTTACTTTGACAAAGATGCCCGTCAAGGGAGAAAAAAAGAGTTACTCAATCGGTTTTACATTTGGAGAATCGAAGTTTTTAAAACAGTTTCTATCGACTGCTTTAGGAATGCATTCTGTTGCTTTGATCAAGGAAAATAACGAAGCTATTGCCAAAAGTCTCGCCGCTAAACAGAACGAGCGAGAATTTTAAGAGTGAAGAAGGTTTTTTATCAATCTGATTCTGCTTTAGCTAAAACGGGCTTTGGCAGAAACACCAAGGCCCTGTTATCTTATTTATACAGGACAGGCAAATACGAAATAGTTAATTACTGTTGCGGAAACGCCTATTCAAACCCTGTTTTAGGAAAGACTCCTTGGAAGTCTATCGGAACCCTGCCTGACGATAGAGCCGAACTAGAGAGACTCAACAAAGACCCCGGAACAGCAAGGGCTGCAAGCTACGGGGCTCACCTAATAGACAAGGTAATTAAAGAAGAGAAGCCTGACGTTTACATCGCTGTGCAGGATATTTGGGGAGTGGATTTTGCCGTTGATAAGCCTTGGTTTAAAGGAATATCCTCTTTGATTTGGACCACACTAGATTCTTTACCCATATTACCTTCCGCTATCGAAAAAGCTTCCAAAATAGAAAATTATTGGATATGGAGCAATTTCGCGACAAAAGTACTAAACGAAAAAGGTCATAAGCATGTAAAAACAGTTCACGGTTGCTTGGAAACTAAAAATTTTTATAAGTTAACCAAAGAAGAGAGGCTTCACTTTAGGAAAGCAAATAATATTAGTGAATCCTGTTATGTGGTGGGCTTTGTGTTTAGGAACCAATTGAGAAAATCAGTTCCTAACTTATTAGAAGGGTTCAAAACCTTTCAGAAGGATGTTCCGGATTCGAAGCTTCTTCTTCATACCCATTGGGGAGAAGGGTGGAACATACACAAATTAGCGGCTGAATACGGCGTGTCGAAAGAAGACATACTAACTACCTATGTCTGCAATAACTGTTCTAATTATTCGATCAAGCCTTTTACCACGCAAGAACAAACTTGCGATCACTGCAAGAAACAGAAAACAGCAAACACAACAAGCGTTTCTGGAGGAGTGGACGAAGACCAGTTAAACGAAATTTATAACCTAATGGATGTTTATTGTCACCCCTTTACAAGTGGCGGACAAGAAATACCTATTCAGGAAGCGAAGCTTACAGAACTTGTAACTTTGGTCACTAGTTATAGTTGCGGAGAGGAGCAATGCGAGGAAGGCTCAGGGTCAATCGCCTTAGACTGGAATGAATACAGAGAGCATGGCACAGAGTTTATTAAAGCTTCAACTCACCCGGGTTCCATATCTAAAAATCTACTCAAGGTTTATAATATGGATCCAGAGGAAAGGGAGAGCATGGGAAAGCAGGCTCGTCAATGGGTCATTGATGGGTTTTCTGTTGAAACGATTGGCAAGATACTGGAGGATTTCATAGACGCGGCTCCCAAATCAGATTTTGATTTCGAAGGGAAACAAGAAGGAACCAAGCTCAGAAACTTTCCTGAGGCTTTTATAAATAACATTCCAGATAATTCGGAATGGATTTTGACGCTTTACAAAGAAATACTAAATAGACAAGAAATAAATATTCATGACGACGGATACAAATACTGGATACAACAATTAACAAATGATGTTCCCAGAAAAAGCGTAGAAGATTATTTCAGGAAGGTAGCACAAGAACATAACGAAGCAGCTTTTCCCGTCAAGTTGGAAGATTTAATCGACAAAAACGACGATGGAAAAAGAATACTTTTCATTATGCCCGGTAGCGATAAAGATGTTTTCATGTCTACTTCTTTGTTTAAATCAGTTAAACATAAGTATCCAAAATATAATTTATACGTAGCAACGGCTCCCGAAAACTTCTCTCTCCTTTGGGCTAATGAACACGTTCATAAGGTTATTCCTTATTCGAATTCTTTTGATAATATATTAACTCTAGAGGGCATTAACGAAGCTCCAGAACATTTCGTAATGGCTTTTGCCCCTTATTTAACTTCTCAGAGATATTCAAACTATATTCACAACATGAAAGATATAGTAGACAAAAAATACCTATGCACGTTTTAGAGTCATACGCTTTACAAGATAACCTTAAGATAGATCGACCCTTTATCTATGAAAAGTATTTCCCTATGGCGACAAAGGGAAAGTATATAACATTAGATGCGTCATCCAAAGAAGGGTCCAATAAATATAGTTATTGGAAAAACGTTTTAGAGATGCTTGCTCCTCACTTAAGAGAAATGGACATTACTGTTGTTCAGCTTGGAGACAAAGACGAAGAACAGATTCCCGGTTGTTATATCGCAGTAGGACAAACAGATAATAACCAGAAAGCTTATATTATAAAAAATAGCGAATTACATATTTGTGTTAACAATCTATCGCTTCAATTAGCTTCTAACTATGACAAAAAGATCGTCACTTTGTTTTCTAATGTCTATTACGATCAATTTAAACCCTACTGGAGTGACAAATCGAGAGTTACCGTTCTAGAAGGAGAAAGAAAGAAGCCTTCCCTGCGCCCAGATGAAGCTCCTAAGTCGATAGATTCAATACGTCCCGAAAAAATTGTCGAAAAAATTCTATGGAGCCTAGGGAAGCTTTATGTGTCTGAATTTAATACCCTAAAGATAGGATGCCTTTATGGGAAAAAGAGAATAGAGTCTTCGTTGTCTAATCCCATAGCAGACATAAAGAAACTTGGTATCGATTCTTTAATTTGCAGATTGGATTATAACTATGCCCTAGATAACCTAAAAACTCAATTGGGCTTTTGCTCGTGTTCTGTCGTGACCGATAAGCCTGTTCCTATTGATTTTTTAAAGCAAAACAAAGAGAGAATAGCGGAGTTGGTATATTATTTAGACGATGACCACAATCCAGAATTCATAAGGGAATGTATTAAAATTGGGATTAACGTAGGGCTGCTAAGCAAGAAAGATGAGGAAACAGTAAATTCCTACAAAATAGACTACATGGATATCAGTCAACGAATAGGCGTGATACCCAGAATAAAAAAAGAAGATATCAAAGAAATAAAAGGTAAAAAAAGGCTTTTTTACAAATCCACCAAATTTACGATTCACGACGGCAAAGCTTTCTCTAGTAGAGCCGCAATTCTTCACAACCATCCTCCTGTCGCTTCTTTTGATCATTCTTTTTTACCGGTGATTGATCATGAAGATTTCTGGGAGGAAAAGGATCATTTTTTCTTTGTAGAAAAAAAATAGTTGACTTATGCCCAGAAAACGTGCAAAATCTTCAGGTATGGCAAACAATGTGCCTCCTAAAGTAATAAAGAGGAATGAGTTCGGACTCATTGAGGGGTTGGATTATGTGTTTCAAGAAAACGGAATGGTTGACTGGAGAAGGATGGTCGACAATAAATATATTGTTCCGAATAGAGATAATACCACAGAGACAGATGTAACAAAACTACAGGATAAAGATTTAATCATTCTTCTCGCTGGATTAAAAGACTTAGCTAATATCCGCGGGTTCAGTTCTGTCACTTATAATGTAGTGGAAGCGTCTCAAGAATACGTATGTGCTTCGTGTTCAATAGTTTGGGCAGGTAATTACGAAACTGAAAAGGGTGAATCTGTTTTGTTCCAAGGCATAGCGGATGCAGGCCTGAACAATACAGATGGCTTCGGTCAGATTTATCTCGCCGCCATAGCTGAAAACCGAGCCTTTTGCCGCGCAGTGCGCAACTTCCTAAGAGTCAACATCGTAGCGAAGGAAGAGATAGCCCCAAACAAGACAAAGCAAGTGGCAAATAATAGTAGTTCTGCAAAGTCTGTGTCGCCAGATTCATTTCTCCTTTCTGTATTGAAAGAGAATAATATCACGTTCGAGCAGGTAAAAAAGAAGATGATTTCTGAAAAAGTTGAGGAAGCTAACACTTGGAATTCCACTAAGGATATTCCGCGTTTGACAGTTTTCGAGATAATTCAGAGGATTCAGAGTAAAAATGTTAGTTAATACTTTTATCGAATAGCGGATAGGTTTAGAGTTTCCTAATCCCAGATAAAAGTTGGTACAATAAACTCACACTGCTGTCGATAAGCGGGTAGGTTTCAAGCTTCCTGACTCCAGACAGACAGGACGTTCAAAAGCTTAAATTAAGAGAGTGATTTCGATCACTCTCTTTTTTTGTGTAAAAAGTTTTGCCCTGTACTATGAATACTGATAAGATATACGAAATGATAGAAGAACTTTTAGCAATGGACCTTAACCACATGGATGAGGAATCGAGGAGAGACACCGAATACCTAATAAACGATATAGTCATCTCGTTAGAAGAATTAGCTGATAAGCTGGGGGTAGATGATGTATGAATATCGTGCAGAAGTCTTGAGAGTGGTTGATGGTGACACAGTGGATGTTTTAATTGACTGCGGGTTCTCTACTTTCAGGAAAGAAAGAGTGAGACTTTTCGGCATCGATGCTCCCGAAAGCCGCACTCGCGACAAAAAGGAAAAGAAGAGAGGGTTAGCCGCCAAAGCCCGCCTTCAAGAGCTCGCTGAAAACGCAGATCAAAAAATAATTATTAAAACCGAACTTGATAAAAAAGGAAAATATGGCCGAATCCTAGGGGTTCTCTGGGACGAAAATAAAAAGAAAAATTTTAATAATATGTTGGTTTCTGAAGGTCATGCGACGGAGTATTTTGGAGGTAAAAAATGAATGATTGCCAAAAGATAGTTAACCGAATTTTTATCTGTATGGTTATTATCGTTTTAGCTATCTTTCTTACTGGTTGCCATACTATAAAATATGAATGGTTTCCCAAAAATAAAAAAACAAAAGTGACTCCTCCTTTCACAAAGAGTGAAGAGGAGCCTTCCCCAACGATTGATGTTTTAAAAGTTAGCTTTTAATGGAGCCAGATTGGAAATTTTTGTTAATGAGAATCCTCAATTGTTTCGGTCACATGCAGGATGATTGGTATGAGCAATACTGGCATAAGTTTGGTGTTACGAGAGAGGAAGGAAAAAAAATAGTAGAAGAATACGAAAAATACGAACAAGAAAAGGCCAAATAAATACGTTATGCCAATAGGATTTACAGACAAAAAAGAATACGAAACAGAACCGGTGGGAGAAGACGAAACACCTGTTCACTATTACTTAATAAAATTAAGCGATAGAGATATTGATGCTCTCAACCACTTAAGAGTCAGAAACGGAGCGGGACTTGGTAATCTTGTGGTGGAAAATATAGCCTTATGGAAAATGATTAACCAAGCCTGCGAACCCCAGTTCTTTTCTACTTCACCCCAAAAAACATGGTAGACTTGGCTCCAGATATTATAAGGCAAAGAATGGTGATCGAAGGAATACTTACCCGCCCATTCGCGGGAGAAAAAATGACTTCTTATTGTGAAGAAATTACAAAGGCGTTAAATATGACGCCCGTTACTTCTCCCATGTGCAATTATGATTCTAATTACGGCTGGTGCGCCTATATGCACTGGAAAGAGTCTGGAATTCATATTTATAGCTGGGAGAAACGTGTTCCACCTTTTTTTTCGATAGACATTTATACATGCAAATTTTTTCTGGAGGAGGATGTAGTAGAGTTTACTGAAAAATTTTTTGGTCATGAACTGATTAATTTGACTTGGAATAATTAATTGTGAATAAAAAAAAGCCAAATAAACACGATAAATGCGTAGTGTGTCACGAAATAACTGAATACGCCGAAATGGATCATATTCTTGTTCGAGACTTTTACATAGAAGGGGTAGGTCAATTATGTCAGGTTTGCTTTGATAGTGCATCAAAAGAGGATCAGATGGTTCGATACGAAGAATCGTTAAAGGAGACTGATTGGGGCCATCAACCCAGTTAATTGTGAATTAAAAAATGCCAAATAAAGTTGTACAAACAATAGATAACGGTGACGAGGAGGAAGATAACCCTTACGAATTTCAAGACAGCGTCTTATCATGTTTGGCTGACCTTCAGCGTCTAGCTGTAACTATGAAAGAGAAAGCGGAGATGATGGAACATAGCATAAAAGGATTTAGAACTTCGATTCACGGAGAGGATATAGATGAATAAAAAAACGCCAAATAAACATGACGATGAAAGCCTCATTCTCGAAATATTAAACGAAATCTCAAGAAAAAGAACGCAAATAAATTTCGACAGCAAGGAAGCTCGTCGGCAAATAGCGAAAGAAATAGCAAACAAATGCGAACGAAAAAATGCCAAATAAGTTTATCCCTCTAAAAGAATATTTTTTTAAAAGCGGAAAATTTATTCCAATTACGAAAGAAAATTTGCCAAATAAAATAATTGAAGGAAAAATTTTAAAAGTCCTCAACGCGCATTGCGATTGTGTAATTATGAATTAGAAAAGGCCAAATAAATGATATAAATGCGAACGAAAAAAGGCCAAATAAATGACATGACCAAAACATATTCATATTCAGCGGAAAACAATGAGTTTTTAGAGATGGCTCAAAACAATTACTTTTTTGAAGGTGAAGATGCTAAAGTCTTATACTTTAGCGACGATAAAAATGAGTTTTTAGAATTTGTAAATTGTTACGATTTTGAAAACATAAAAAAAAATTTTAACGATTCCGAAAACATAAAATTTAATTTCGCTGATTAGAAATTGCTTCATGTTTTTACATATTACTATCGAAAAAAAAGTAGGTTTTGAGTTTCCTAGCTTTAGATAGTGAGGATTACAATAAACTCATACTTTTATCGACGGTAGGGTAGGTTAGGTTTCCTAGCTCTAGATAAAAGTTGTCACAAAAACCGCTACTCATATTTAACAGGTGAGATAGGTTAGACTTTCTATTCTCTAATATGGGATGATGCAAAAGTCGCTTAACCCCCGCGAAAGCGGGGGTTTTTTATTCATAAAAATTAACTGATAAATTTTTTTCAAAAAAGGGGTTGACATTGCACCAGAATTAAATTATACTGGTCTTTGTTATGATTACTACATCAAGACAGACCACATTAAAACAGTCGGACGATTTCAAATCGTTTCAGTTTGGAATTAAAGAATCGGGCTTATCCCATATCTTTAATGTGCTGCGAAACCAACTCTATTCAGATAAGGTTTTGGCAGTCATTCGGGAATACTCATGCAATGCCGTTGACGCTCATATAGAAGTGGGCAAAACAGATGTTCCCATTAAGGTTACGCTTCCAACTCAATTAACTCCCGAATTTAAGGTGAGAGATTACGGGAGAGGATTAACCGAAAAGGAAATTGCTGAAATTTATGCCATGTATGGTGAATCTACCAAGCGCGGCTCAAACGAACAGATTGGTCAATTAGGTTTGGGTTGTAAATCGGCATTTGCCTACGGTGATAATTTCATTATCAATTCATTCATAGACGGTACGAAAACCACTTACAACGCCTTCATTGACCCTTCCGATATTGGTCAAATCTCCAAAATGGGGAGCGAGAAAACCAATGAGGAAAGCGGAGTCGAAATCATAATTCCCGTAAAGTCTGATGATTATGGTGAGTTTTATGATAAAGCAGTAAATTTATTTAAGTATTTCAAGGTTGTTCCCAATGTTCGCGGAACAAATCGTGAGGACTTAAAACGCCAACTGGAGAAATCCAAAGTTATCATAAAAAAGGATAACTGGAGATTGGTTGAGGGAGAATCCCATGCGATTATGGGTAACATTTCTTATCCGCTCGACTCAAGCGCATTGAATATAGGATGGCAAGACGAGAGAGCAGAGTTGCTTTCGAGTGGAGTCGAGATTGATTTCAACATTGGCGACTTGGAAATCTCTGCGAGTCGGGAAGCGTTACAATATACCGATAGAACCAAGAAGGCAATTATCACGGTATTAGAGGGAATCTTGAAAGCATTACCCGATACGCTTGGGGAAAGATTCAAAGAATGTGATACA
>CERQ01082390.1_pt1 | contig 12476 bp, 13 predicted proteins | sample 530711 | NCBI WGS metagenome assembly CERQ01 (sample SAMEA2620882, study PRJEB7988) | marine metagenome | biome: marine biome (ENVO:00000447); feature: mesopelagic zone (ENVO:00000213); material: "saline water (ENVO:00002010), including plankton (ENVO:xxxxxxxx)" | depth 850 m | reverse complement strand
TTGACTAGGGCTCTATACTTCTTATGTTCTGGATCATCTATTGTTAGTAAAGTTCCTCTTCCTAAATTGAAAGATTTTTTTCTAGCTGTAGTCACTTCTTTAGATTCACTTGTGTCAACGTTGAGGACAAACTCATTAGAGAATAAGTCTTTTTTTCTTGCTGCTTCTTTAACTAGCTCATACTTAGAAATAATAAAGATGCCAGTTTCAGGGTCCTTGTAAACAGGTGCATTGTCTCTTAATTCTTTGTTGTAGTGATAAGGACAAGCAAGAATTTCTTTATCGAATAATTCCATTTCTTCGAGACTTCTATCTTCTTGGGGGTAACTTGCCATTGATTTCTCCTTTTTGTGTAGAAAAGATTATGCCAGCAAAGCAAAAAAAGACAATGTGGACTTTTTTTCTTTAGATAGAAATCCAGCTTTTCAGAATGGTGCTGGTCTTATAGGATCTTTACCATCCCAGTTTTTATGACTCTCTTCTAATAAATCAAAAAAAGCTTGAGTTCCTGGATTTTCTTCATAGAGCTCTATATGACCACCTAAATCCTTTTGTGCATCTAACCAACAAACCCTTGCTGAAGTTTTAAATGCCGTTGTTTCATGATATCCCTTTCCGGTAAGTCTTGCATACTCATCATCATACTTATCAGTAAAAATACACCAATGATGAAACCCTTCTTCTCCGGGTTTAAACATATCTCTAAAAGTTGAGGGACCGTCGTTGTGCTGCACCATAAATTCAATTTGAGCTGAGCCTGCCTGTCCAAATGCATAGGTCATATCTAGCTTACAAGGTTCACCCTTGTACGTGCAATCTTCAGGAATATGATGCTCTATAACAAAGAAAGGACCTGCACCAAAAGCTTCTGCCCATTTAAGGCATGAAGCCTCAAAAGAAGGCATATCTTTAGACATATAGGCGTATTGAAGAACGTCGTGTTGAAAAATTTTCATATCTACCTCTTATTTGAGTTTGTATTATAGTTTTATCACTCTATTGAAAACAATCAATCTTGTTTGTTTCTTATTTACTGTCATAATCTTGAATCAAGGTTAGATGTTAGAAAAAACTTAGATGAAACCTAAAGAACTTAACAAAGAAGCTAAAAGGATGCTAGAAATGATAGATTCAGGCTCCACTTCCATGATTTCAGAAGATGCAGCACCTTATTATGTTGATATTAGCACTTATACTGATAAAGAGTTATTTGATTTAGAGAAGAAGAAATTATTTAGAGAAAGGCCTCTATTCATGGCTCTTTCTTGTGATATCCCCAATCCAGGAGATTTTGTTACCAATGAGGATACAGGCATCCCGGTTGTAATTACCAGGAACCAGAAAGGAAAGATAAAAGCTTACTTGAATGTATGTAGGCATCGGGCAGGGAGGCTTATTGATGAACCATGCGGTAATAAAGCAAGGGGGTTTGTTTGCCCTTATCATGCTTGGAAATATGACTTAGATGGCAACTTAACTTCTATTACTGGGGAACAAACTTTTGGAGAAATTGATAAATCTTTACACTCCTTGATTGAATTACCTGCTGAAGAAAAATATGGCATGATCTATGTACAGTCTACTCCGGGACCTGCTCAATCCATAGATGATATCTTAGGAGAAGAGTTAGGGCATCAAATGGCATCCTGGGATCTTAGTTCAATGCATCTTGTTAACAGAGGGATATTTGATATGCCTACTAATTGGAAACTTGCCATGGATACTTTCTGTGAGGGTTATCACTTTGGCCCTTTACATCCAGATACCATAGGAGCCACTTCCTATAGTAATGTTATGACATATGATAGATATAACTATAATCACAGAATAGGATTTCCTGCCAAATCAATAGTAGATCTCAAAGAACAAAAAGAGAAAGACTGGAAAGCCTTCAATCACTTTTCATTTGTATATTTTCTTTTCCCTAATATTACTTTCTTAGTTAGCCCTCTATTTATTAATTATTTTGAGCTTTATCCTGGAAGCGAAGTGGGAGAGCATTTAACACGTTTCTCTCTTTACGCAAGAAAAGAGATGAAAACCAAGGAAGAAAAAAAAGAAGCGCAAGAACAATTTGAATTTATTTATAGCGTAGTGGAAAGCGATGACTATTGGGTAAGTGAAAATGTTATGAAAGGATTTAGGTCCGGACTTCATCCTTACTCTGTATTTGGTAGGAATGAATTTTCTTTAATTAACGTTCATCAAGCTTTTAGAGAGTCTGTTGGTTTAGACCCAAATGGAGTTGAATTAAAAAGGTCGAGAAAAAAATAATAATTTTTTATGGGAAAGCTCAAGAATAAAGTCATTCTTGTAACTGGTGCCAGCAGGGGTATTGGTAAAGGGTGTGTAAATAAACTTCTTTCTGAAGAAGCCAGTGTAATTGCAACCGACAGAGATGAGGCTTTATTGGAAGAATCCCACAGGGAATGGGTCGTTAAATTTGGTAAACGTATTCGAATACAGTTCCTAGATATTGCCTCTGAAACTGATTGGATAGAGGTTATGTCTGATATAGAAGCTAATGAAGGTCTCTTGCATGGCTTGGTAAACAATGCGGGAATAGTCAATCTAAAGCCCCTTGAAGAAATGAGTCTTGAGGAATTTAAAGAGACTCAAGATGTAAATCTAACAGGAACTTTTATCGGGACAAAATTAGCCGTAGATATAATGAGAAGAAAAAACAATGCTAAAGGCAGTATAGTCAATATTTCTTCTATTTCAGGTCAAACAGGAACTCTAAATTGCGGAGCTTACAGTGCTAGCAAAGGAGGAGTGAGAATGTTAAGCAAGGCTATTGCTCTAGAGGTGGGTGCTAAAAGGGAGTTCATAAGGATAAATAGCGTACACCCAGGAGTAATTATGACTCCTATGCAAACTGAAAGGGCCGGTAATGATGAAGAACTTTGGGAAGGAATAAGAAAATCAATACCTTTAGGTAGGTTAGGCAAACCAGAAGATGTTGCTAATGCTGTAACGTATTTATTATCAGATCTTTCTGATTTTATGACAGGAGCAGAATTAACTGTTGATGGAGGCATGAGGATAGCTTTGTCTGGGGGTCAATATAATGACTAATTTATCTGGTAAAGTTGCCATTGTTACTGGTGCTACTTCAGGGATAGGAAGGACTTGTTGTGAAGTTTTGACTAATGCTGGTGCAAAGATAATAGCTACTGGTAGAAATGAAGAGAGAGGCTTAAAGACCGTTGATACCATACAAAAGGAAGGCGGAGAAGCTTTCTTCTATAAACAAGATGTTTGCTCTGAAGAGGACTGGATGAATTGTATTAAATTTACCAAGGAAAAGTTTAGTAGATTAGATATTCTAGTAAATAATGCAGGGGCTTTTTTTATAAAACCTCTAGAAGATACCTCAGTTGAAGAATTTAAATCTTTAGTTACAACTAATGTAGAAAGTGTTTTTTTAGGAATGAAATATGCTATGCCTGCAATGGATGAAGTGGGTGGAGGAGCGATAGTTAATGTCTCTTCTCTTATGGGGGTCGTAGGTCTACCGGACGCATCCGCTTATTGTGCTTCTAAAGGTGCAATTTGCGGTATGACAAGATCTGTAGCTCTAGAGGCAGCTGCAAACGGGAGAAATATAAGAATTAATACAATGGTCCCAGGTGTTATCTGGACAGAAATGCTAGTTGGAAGCTATGGAGATGATGCCTCAGTCAAAGATTTTTTGATTGAAGACACTCCTCTTAAACGATTAGGTAAAACTGAAGATATTGCTAACGCAATTTTGTATTTAGTGTCTGAAGATTCCTCTTTTGTTACCGGAACAGAGTTGATTGTTGATGGAGGAAGAGGAGCGGATTAAAAATTAAAAAAAAGAGGGAAAGATGGAAAGATTTAAAGGAAAACTAGGGGTGATTTCAGGGGGAGCTTCAGGAATGGGAGCTGAAACTGCAAGGCATTACGCAAAGGAAGGAGGTTCCGTTATAACCATTGACATTGATGAAGAAGGTGGAAATAGAGTTTCTGAAGAAATAGGGGAGTCTTGTGAATTTGTTAAAGTTGATGTAACAAAAGAAGAAGATTGGAATGACCTAGAAACCCATTTGGGTGAAAGATTTTATAAGATAACTAATGTAGTAAATGCTGCAGGCATAAGTGAGCCAGCTACTATTGAAGATGAAACTGTTGAGCATTGGGATAGAGTGCATGCTATTAATGGCACCTCAGTATTCTTAGGATGCCGATTTGCAGTTAAAGCAATGAAACAAAACGGAGGATCAATTGTAAATTTCTCTTCTTCGCTTGCTACAAGACCAAAGCCGTTTGTTCTTTCTTATAACTACAGTAAAGCAGGAGTCCTTGTGATAACACGAACCGTTGCTCTTCATTGTGCAGAAAAGGGATATAAAATTAGATGTAATGCAGTACAGCCTGGTGCTATAAATACTCCAATGATGCAGCGTTACTTAGATGCTGCAGAAGACCCTCAACAACAACTCGCTGATTTTGCTGCTTCTCATCCTATGAATAGAGTAGGGGAGCCAGAAGAAGTTGTATCTGCAGTCCTTTTTCTATGTTCAGACGATTCTTCTTATACTACAGGAGATTCTATTTCAGTCGACGGAGGAGTGATAGCAGAATAATGACGGATACTATTTTTCAAAAAATAATTGAGAGAGAAATACCTGCAGATATTATTTATGAGGATGAATTAAGTTTAGTATTTAAGGATATTAACCCAGTAGCTCCTACTCACTTATTAATTATTCCAAAGAAAAAAATTGAAAAAGCTTCTGATGCTAGAGAGGAAGATCAGGAGTTGTTAGGTCATCTTCTCTTGGTTGCAGGAAAAGTAGCTAGACAACTAAATATAGAGGACGCCTTCCGGCTTGTTATAAACAATGGGGCTGATGCTCAACAAACGGTTTTTCATTTACATATACATTTAATTTCTGGAAGACAGCTCACTTGGCCTCCGGGATAATTTAACTAAGTTCTTTTAAAGCTTCAATGGTGGAATGAATATTTTCGATTTTAGTTCGTATACTCTCGTTGAGTTGGAAATTATTTCCTGCAAGTTCAAGAGCATATCTAAGATGTTGGATTGCTTGATCATAGTTGCCAGTAACATAGAAATATTCAGATCTAGATTGATGTAATCCTAGGATGTTTTTGGATAAACCCTGTACTTCAGCAAGCCAATACCAGACTTGAGGATCAGTTTTTCTTCTTAAGGAAAGTTCTTTTAAAACTTCTTCAGATTTATCAAAATCAGATTGATTCATTAAGGCTCTGGCATATAGCATTGAGAGTGGGTAATTATCAGGGTTTATGTCTAAAAGCTGCCTTCCAAGAGCTACTGCTTCAAGGTTATTTCCTGCGTGGATATGCACTTCAAGTAAGGCAGTCTGCAAGATCAGGCTTTCTGGTTTAAGGTTTAGAGTAGTTCTAGCCATTTCAACAGCTTCTTTATGCTTATTGTCTTTTGATAGGGCTAAAGCCAATCCATATCCAGCTAACACTCTTTCTCTTCCAGATTTTGCCTTCCTTATCTCTTGTTTAAAAAAGGAGACAGCACGACGAGGAATTTTAAAGAAATGAACAAAAGTTCTATTTCTAATTAGGTAATATTCAAGGTTATTAAGATAGTTAGAACCTTTTATCTCATTAGCCCTAAGCTTTGAGTCACTAATCCTTTTTTTTGTTAAAGGGTGAGATCTAAGAAATTCCAGTTCGCTTGTTCCGCTCATTCTGCTTAAAGACTGGAGTTTTTCAAATATATTTGACTGGCTTTGAGGATCATAACCTGAAGCTACAAGGTTCAAAAAACCTATCCTATCGGCTTCTTGTTCGTTACTCCTACTATAAGATAAAGCTTGTTGTACTAATACTTGTTGACCTGCTAATACTGCTTCAGGAGAACTTGCTGCAGCTACAGCAATGCTAGCTAGAATCAAAAGAGCATTAGCAAGACCTCTATCCTCTTGCCTTTGAAGTCTTCTTGCGAAATGTCTTTGACTAAGATGAGCTAATTCATGAACAAGAACTGATACAGCCTGTCCTTCTGTTTCTGCATGGAAAATTAATCCAGCATTAACTCCAATTATTCCCCCTGGAGCTGCAAAAGCATTAATCTCTTTTTGGTTTATTAAAATAATTTCTAGTCTTCTATCTTGCAGTTGACTGTATTCAGCCAATCTATAGATAAGGTGTTCAATGTAATCTTGGGAAATAGGATCTTTAAAATCTGGTACTGTCCTTCTCAGTTGGGCTATCCAAAGTCTTCCAAGCTTATATTCTGAGGCAAGCGATATAGCTGAAGACGATGTATCACCTAATTCAGGTAAATATTGTTTTTCAGAAGATTCTGATGTGGACAAGAAACAAAGAAAAAAAACTAAAAAGATTTTTAGATTCAGAAAAAATGGAACTTTCTTTCCAATCATAAGGTTATAATTATCTAAAACTATATATTAAAAATTGGTGTTTAGACTATTTATCTTTTAAGCAGTTCATTGACTTCTCTTAAATTAATATGGAAACCCAAGTAAAATTTAATGAAAGACTTATTACAAAGCTTCCTTGATCGTTTCTTTTTTGATGAAGAGACAATATATTTTGCTCTGTTGTTGTCTATAAGCATAATTTGCCTCCTTTTTTTTGGAGATGTACTTTTACCCATTCTAATTAGTTTAGTTATTGCTTTTTTGTTAAACGGTATGGTAGGGACTCTAGAAGCTTTAAGAATTAGTAGATGGTTATCTATTAGCCTAATTTTAATTGTTTTCTTTGGACTTTACGCAAGCCTGATATTGATTCTTCCTTCAATAGTAGCTCAAATTAACTCTTTATTGCAGAGTCTTCCTAAAATTGTGGTTTTCTTTCAAGACACTTTATTTTCTTTTTCTAGTTCTTATCCAGAAATTTTTTCTGAAGGAGAAATTAAAGGTCTATTCGTAAATCTTAGTTCACAGATAAATAATTTACTTTCTAAAGCTCTAGGTCAATTAGCTAATACCATTTCATTTGCTTTTAATGCATTACTTTACGCTATCCTTATCCCAATAATGGTCTTCTTTTTTGTTAAAGATAAAAAGATCCTTCTCCCTATTCTTTCATCTTTTCTTCCTCAAAAGAGAAAATTAATGAATTCAATTCTTAATGAAATGAACAAACAGTTGTTCAATTATGTAACAGGAAAAATGATAGAAATGCTTATAGTAGGAAGTATTAGTTATGTAGTATTTACTTATTTAGACCTGCCTTATACTATTTTATTATCTATTTTAGTTGGATTGTCTGTAATAATACCTTTCTTTGGGGCTATCTTAGTAACTATCCCAGTTTTACTGGTAGGTTTGTACGAATGGGGATTATCAACTGATTTTTACTGGCTAGCAGGACTTTATCTATTAATCCAAGTTTTAGATGGCAATCTGTTAGTTCCACTCTTATTTTCTATTAGGAACAAGTTGCATCCTGTCTTGATAATTATTGCAGTATTATTCTTTGGAGGATTGTGGGGTTTCTGGGGGATGTTTTTTGCAATACCTTTGGCAACCTTGATTAAGGCAATTATAAATTCTTGGCCTAAAAATCAGTCAGTTTAGGAAGTTGGATTAGATTCTACTTCTTTTAATACTTCATCTGCATGGCCTTTAACTTTAACTTTTCTCCATTCTTTGATTAATTTTCCTTCTTCATTAATTAAAAAAGTACTTCTATCTATACCCATATATTTTCTTCCATACATATTTTTTTCTTTTATTACATCATACTGTTTACATATCTTTTCTGTAGGGTCAGAAATCAAATCAAAAGGGAAAGATTGTTTTTCTTTAAAGGTCTCATGAGATTTGATTGAATCTCTTGAAAGACCGTATATCACTGCATTGGCTTTAGCAAATTTCTTATATAAATCTCTAAAATCTTGACCTTCTGTAGTGCATCCTGGAGTACTATCCTTAGGATAAAAATAAAGGACAACCTTTTTTCCTTTGAGTTGAGAAAGATCAGCAATATTATTGCTAGTGCACTCACCAAAAAAAATTGGGGCCTTATAACCTACTCTTGGCGCTTTCATATATCCTCCTTTTACTTCAATGTGTTAAATTGTAGTTACTATTTCTCTAATTAAAAAGAATTTGTATTTCTAATAAGTAAGTAATGTTCAATCTTAAAGGATCTATCGTGGCTTTGGTAACGCCCATGGAAACAGATGGGAGCATTAGTTGGCAGCATTTAAAAGATTTAATTGATTGGCATATCAATTCAGGAACTTCTGGAATAGTTGTAGTAGGTACCACTGGAGAGTCGGCAACTATAAATGTAGCTGAACATGTACAAATAATAGAACAGTCAGTGGAGCATGCAGACAATAGAATACCAATTATTGCCGGAACTGGAGCTAATTCAACAAAAGAAGCAATTTATCTTACTGCAGCTGCAAAGCAAGCAGGTGCTTTTGCAGCTTTACTTGTCACTCCTTATTACAACAGACCAACACAACAAGGTCTAATAGAACATTATTCAGAAATTGCTTCTGAGATAGATTTACCTCAGATTTTATATAATGTTCCCTCAAGGACGGGTTGTGATCTATTGCCAGAGACTGTAAGTAAACTAGCAAGCAAAAAAAACATTGTAGGACTCAAGGAGGCATTTCCTGATTTAAGTAGATTAAATAAATTAAAAGAAGAGTTAGTTAAGTTCATAGATGAGGAATCATTCTTTTTATATTCTGGTGATGATTTAACTTCTACTGAGTTTTTGATAAAGGGTGGGCAGGGGGTTATTTCTGTAAGTGCCAATATAGTGCCAGAAAGAATAGCTAAAATTTTTACTCTTGTAATGCAAGGTAGCGTAAAGGATGCAAGAAAATATGACTCAGAATTAAGATCTCTTCATGAAGATTTATTTATCGAATCAAGCCCAATTCCTGTAAAATGGACCCTAAATAAATTAGGTAGGATTCCCCTAGGAATTAGGCTACCTCTAACACCTCTAAGTCTTGAATATCATGGGAAGATTGAAAAGACTCTTAGAAAACTTGGACTAATAGAATAGATGCTTATCTTTAAAAACTTAAATATTTTTATACTGTTTATTGTTATCTATTTATTTTCCTCATGTAGTTTTATTCTTCAAGATCATAAGGATGATTATCTAAAAGAAGAACAGACTGAAGTGCTTAAAGTTCCTCTTGATAAGAATGTTAGACAGACTTTTGATTATTATCCTGTACCACCAGAAGGTTTAAAAGAATTGGCAATGGATACGTATGAGGTTCCATTACCACAGCAAGTTTTTTCTTCAGGATCAAGCAATGAAATACGTCTTCATAAGCTAGGAGAACTTCGGTGGTTATATGTGGAATCTTTACCCAGCAGTGTTTGGCCAACGATGAAAGATTTCTGGTCTGCTAGCAAATATGGATTAGATTACGAAGACCCAAACCTTGGGGTAATAGATAGCCAAGTAGTTAACATTGGTAATACTAATACTAAATTAAGGATGAAAATTGAACACGGTATTAGACAATCAAGTTCAGAACTGTTTATTTATCATTTAGTTAAGGAGAATTCTGATTCCTGGGTTCGAGTACCTGGAGAAGATAATTTAGAAGATGTAGTTCTTAGATCTGTTATGGATTTTTTATCAAGATCATCTTCTTCACAAGGTACATCCTTAGTAGCTTTAAATTTAAATTTAGGTCAAAAAGCAACTCTTAAACAGAAAGACGATGGTTCAAGTTTTATAGAAATGAGTCTTGAATACGCTAGGGCTTGGGCAGCAGTAGATAGAGCTTTAAAAGAAGCTATAATTACAGTTACAGATTTGGACAGAAAGAATGGAGTTTTCTACGTAGTTTTTTCTCAAAAAGAGGAAAAAGGTTTCTTTAGAAGATTAATTAGTTTTGACGAATCTGATTTAAACAAAAATTTTAAAATTTACGTCAAAATGGAAGGCTCAAAATGTATCGTAACTGTAAAGGGTGATCAACCTGATTCTGCCTCATTTGAAAGAGAGTTGTTATCGCAAATTAATCAGTCATTATCTTAAGGCTATTTATGAAGGAAGTAAAAAAAGGGGAACTAGTTAATTCAGGAAAAGCTAAATCGCTATTCAAGACATCTGATCCTGACTTATATGTTCTTCATTATAGGGATGATACCTCTGCTTTTGATGGGGTGAAAAAAGAAAGTCTAGAAGGTAAGGGTGAAACAAATAATAACTTCAATGCTTTTATAATGGAACATTTGGAGGAAAAAGGTATCCGTACTCATTTTGAAGAAGTTCTATCTGAAACAGATAGTTTAGTAAAAAGGTTAGAGATGCTACCAATAGAATGTGTCGTTAGAAATGTAGCTGCTGGAAGTATCTGTAAACGCTTAGGCATAGAAGAAGGGATAGATTTAGACCCTGCAACTTTTGAATTTTTTTATAAAGATGATGATCTTCATGACCCGATGATAAATGATTATCATATTCTTTCTTTTGGATGGGCTTCGGAACAACAGATAGCTCAGATGAAAGAAAGGACTTTTGAAGTAAATAATATTCTAAAAGAATTATTTTCTACAGCAGGGATGATATTAGTTGACTATAAGTTAGAGTTTGGAGTTTATAAAGGCGAATTACTTCTTGGCGATGAATTTACTCCCGATGGCTGTAGAGTATGGGATTCTGAAACAAGAGAAAAATTAGATAAAGACAGGTTTAGGCAAGACCTAGGAGAAGTGGTCGAATCTTATAAGATTATAGCTAAGAAATTAGGAATCAATTAAGAATTACCGAAGGCTATCGTTAATCTTAATTAATTTCTCTTTACCTGGACACAGTTCTCTTTGGTTTAGAAGATTTAGGGGTTTTTTTGTTAAGTTAAGTGTTTCTTCGAGGTCTTTAGCTGCGGGGTCAATGTAAAGAAGACCAGTCAGAACTTTTCTATCTTCATATGCAGAGATTATATGAGAAATAGCTGAAGCTTTATCCCTTGGATCGTAGTCCTTTGAAAGTTTTTCTAATGTTAGAGTAGAACCGTCATGCAGAGAGACATCTATCGTCTCTCCTTCACCATAATCTGCTTTTATTTCCTTCCCTAGTGGTACAAAGTCAGGTCTTGAAACGGACTCATTATGTTCTCTAATGTAATCATAGTTTTTTGTTGAAGTGTTATGGTTATTGAAAGCCACACATGGAGAAATAACATCTAATATAGAGAACCCTTTATGTTTCATGGCTGCTTTCAGCAGAGGGACTAATTGATTTTTATCGCCTGAAAAACTTCTTGCCACAAAACTAGCTCCAACTTGTATGGCCATTGAGGCAAGGTCAATTGCAGGAAATAAATTTTCTTCGCCGTATTTACTTTTGGATTCAAGATCATTTGTAGCAGAAAATTGTCCCTTTGTAAGTCCATAAGTTCCATTATTCTCTACAATATAAACTATATTAAGTTGCCTCCTTGCAGCATGAATATATTGACCTATGCCGATTGAAGCGGAGTCACCATCACCAGAAACACCTAAATACAACAATTCTGGATTTGCTAGATTTGCACCTGTTGCAACAGATGGCATACGTCCATGAACTGAATTAAATCCGTGAGATTGATTTAAAAAATAAGCAGGAGCTTTTGAAGAGCAACCGATGCCTGATAACTTTGCAACTTGATGTGCTGATACATTCAGCTCGAAGCATGCCTCAAGAATAGCTGCACTGATAGAATCATGACCACATCCTGCACATAAACTCGATATAGATCCTTCGTAATCTCTTCTTGTTAAGCCAAGATCATTTGTCTCAAGATTAGGATGATGATTTGTAGGTTTAACAATATAAGTCATTTGTTATTCTCCTCCTGAAGCTTCTTTAGCTGGATTGCCTGAAATGTGCGAAGTTATCTTATTAAATATGAAGTCGGCGGTTATTGGTTGACCATCAAAACAAAGAATTGACACTAGTTTGTCAGGGACAATACCTCCTTCTGCCATAATTAAGGTTCTCATTTGACCATCTCTATTTTGCTCAACTATGAAAAGAAGATCATGGTCTTCTATAAATTCCCATACTTCTAGATTAAATGGGAAGGCTCTTAATCTCATGGCATCTAGAATAATCCCCTCTTTTCCTAACATATCTAAGGTTTCTTTCATTGATGGTTCGGTACTTCCAAAATAAATTATTCCAGTGGAACTAGAGTTAGAGTCTTGTTTAAATTCAGGTCTAGGAACTAATTCAGAAGCAGTTTGATATTTCTTTAGGAGTCTAGATAAGTTCTCTGCATTTACTTTCCCATCCTCTGTGTATTTTGCGTTTTCATCATGTGAGGTTCCTCGAGTAAAAAAAGCGCCTTTGTTGGGATGGGTTCCAGGATAAGTCCTGTAAGGAATTCCATCACCGTCAACATCAACGTATCTACCCCATGTATCTAAGTCGTCAAGGTTTTCTTTGGAGAGGACTTTCCCTCGATCATATTCTCTTGAATCATCCCACTGTAATTCTGG
>CERQ01002265.1_pt1 | contig 12715 bp, 13 predicted proteins | sample 530711 | NCBI WGS metagenome assembly CERQ01 (sample SAMEA2620882, study PRJEB7988) | marine metagenome | biome: marine biome (ENVO:00000447); feature: mesopelagic zone (ENVO:00000213); material: "saline water (ENVO:00002010), including plankton (ENVO:xxxxxxxx)" | depth 850 m | reverse complement strand
CGAATCAGAGTGACAGACCGGTCCCAGATCAGGTTGACATTCCCACCGGCCGGTGACGGCCCGAAGAAGGTCCTCGACGGCGCCAACAACAGCGGTAACGAAAGCGGCGGCGGCAGCAGGGGGAACGCTGGGGGCGGTGGGAAGGCGCCGCCCCGGGCCAAGACCTCCACACCGCAGGCATCCGGAAGCGCGACGGGTGCCGCTGGTGGCGCCAGCTCCGCCGGTGGGTCCGCTGGAGCCGGCGCAGGAGCAGGCGGCGGTGCCAGTGCGGGCGCTGGCGCCGGTGCGGGTGCTGCGGCGGCGGGACCGGCCGCGGCAGCGGTGATCGCGGCGAAGGTCGCCAAGGACGCCGCAACCGCCGGCCCCAAGGCCGGCACGGCCCTCGCCAACCAGGCTGAGACGGCCGCCGACAGCGCCGGGCAGACCGGCGCGACGCCCCCTCCGGCGGCGTCCCCGACGTCGTCCCCACCGGCCACGAAGGCTCCGCCTCCGGTCGAGCCGAAGACACCATCGGCGGGTCCGGGCTCGGCACAACCGGAGCCGCGTGCGCAGAAGCCGGCCCCGCCGCCGGCGCCGAAGTCGACCGGGAAGGACTGAAGGGGCCATGACCTCGAAGCAGAAGGAGTCCACCACGCAGCTGGTGCCGGTCAAGTTCTCCCGCCTCACCCGCCGCGGCATCCTCCTCGGCCTGTCCCTATCCCAGCTCATCACCCTCGCCACCGGCGTCCTCGCCGTCGTCGGCGCCTTGTATGCCGGCGGAGGCATCCTGCTGGCCTACACCGCACCCGTCTGGGTGCTCGCCGCCGCCCTGAGCTGGGTACCCGTCGCTGGGCGTCCGGCCGTGGAGTGGCTGCCGGTGGCGTGCTGGTGGCTGTGGCGCTCCACCGCGGGCCAGCTGCTGTACCGGCGCCGGATCGTGGCACCGCGGCCGGTCGGCACGCTCGCGCTGCCCGGGGACATGGCCCGGCTGCGGGAGTACACCGACCCCGACACCGGCGCCGGGATGATCCACGACCCCCACGCTGCGACCCTCACCGTGGTCTGCGAGGTGACCCATCCGGCGTTCGTGCTCCTGGACCCGGGTGAGCAGGAACGCCGCGTCACCTCCTGGGGGCGCGTGCTGGCCACGGTGTGCCGCTCCGGGCGGATCGCCACCCTGCAAGTGCTGGAACGGACGCTGCCGGACTCCGGCACCGGACTGGCCGAATGGTGGGCCTCCCACGGCACCGCCGACGACACCTGGGCCGCGACCACCTACGCCGAACTGATCGAGCGTGCCGGGCCGGCCGGGGAACGGCACGCCACCACCTTGTCCCTGTCGCTGGATATGAAGACCGCCGCCCGCCAGATCAGGACCGCCGGTGGCGGCATCCGCGGGGCCGCCGCCGTCCTGCGCCAGGAGATGTCCACCCTGGTCGCAGCCCTACGCTCCGCCGACCTGAAACCCTCCGGGTGGCTGAGCCCGGGACAGATCGCGGTGATCCTGCGCAGCGCGTACGACCCGGCCATCGCCGCCACCCTGGAGCGCCACGGCGAACTCGGCCAGCACCTCGCCACCGCCGGTCCCGTGGCCGTCAACGAGTCCTGGGCCCGGTTGCGCACCGACTCCGCCCACCACGCGGTGCTGTGGGTCAGCGAGTGGCCGCGCTCGATGGTCTACCCCGGCTTCCTGTCCCCGGTGCTGCTGTCCACCGGCATCCAACGCTCGTTCTCGCTGCTGTGCACCCCAATGCGCTCCGACCAAGCCGCCCGCGACATCCGCAAGAAGAAGGTCGAGCACATCTCCGACCAAGCCCAGCGGGCGAAGATCGGGCAGATCGAAGACGCCACCCAGACCGCCGAGTACCACGACGTGCTCCAGCAGGAAGCCGACCTGACCGCCGGCCGCGGAGTGCTGCGGTTCACCGGCCTCATCAGCGTCTCCGCACCCACCGTCGAAGAGCTGGAGGCCGGGGTGGCCGCGATCGAGCAGGCCGCGATCCAAGCCTCCTGTGAAACCCGGCTGCTCGTGGGACAGCAGGCCGCTGCGTTCACCGCCGCGGCGCTGCCGCTGTGCCGCCGCATCTGACGCCCCGCGTACACCCCGACCCTCGCGCCGTGGGGGTGCGCGTGCACCTGAGAGTCGACCCCGGATGACCGGGGCTTTCGCGCTTGTCACAGGAGGCCGCTCATGCCCACCTATCACGACCCACTCCAGGATGCTGCCGAAGCATCCGACGCGCTGCGCGGGCTCGCGCACGCCAGCCGCGTCTTCGACAACCCCGCCGACACCTACAGCGTGCTCGGTGACCTCCTCTCGGGCGTCCGATCGCTGCGCCAGGTGCTCGACCAGGTCGGCTCCGCGCATCTCACTCATCGCGACCGCGCTCACGACGATGACGGTGACCACGTGATCGGTGCCGCCGAAGCCCTCGCCGCGGCAGACGACCTGCACCACGCCGGAACACTCCTGGACGGTGTCGAGGAGCGCGTCAATGCCGCAATGACCCATTCGGGACGCGTCGCCTGGCACGCCCCGGCCCAGGAGATCGACGGGGAGGCAGTGTCCACGGACGCGCCGCGGCGCTGGATCAGCGTCGTCTTCCTCCAAGGCGCCGAGGCCGACGAGGTGCTCGACCTGATCGACCGGGACGGCGCCGATGCGGCCGTCGAGCACCTGCGCGGCTGGGACTACGGGGACGAGACCACCGACGCGGCCCTGGAGAACGGGTACGTCTACGACGAACCACCCACCGGGCAGCTCGACCGGGTGATCACGGATGGTGACTACACCCTCACGTACAACCCGTTCATGGGCCACGTCAGCCTCCTGCGTGCACACCCTGCCGCCATGTCCGACCCGGGCCTGGATGAGACCGGCGTGGTGCCCGCGCGTGAAGCGATCAGCGGCGTCGGCCCGCTCGATTCGAGCACGCCAAGGTCCTCGGTGACACCGGCGTCCGCGCGGGCGCAGCAGGGGCCGGCGGTTGTGGACCGGGATTGGTTCGCCGGGCCGGCCCGCTCCGCACGGTCGGCTGGGCGGGGGCTGTCGCTGTGAGCGCGCGAGAGAACGAGCGGCTGCACGCATCGGTCCTGGTGGCCCCGGCCGCTGAGCGTCGCCGGCTGCGCAAGCGACGCCGGCGGGCTGCCGCAGCGCTGCGGGCCGAGCAGCACCGTACCGAGCAGGCTGCCGCGCGAGCGAAGGCCGATGCGGAACGCACTGAGCGACGCGCGACCACGTACCTGCCTGCCGCCGGTGAGCCCGGCCCGGCGGCGCTGCGCACACCCGGCAGGTTCCGGCTCCCGCGCCATCAGGACACGTCCGCGACGTTGGCGGGGGCGTACCCGTTCGTCGCCGAAGGCGGCCTCGGCGCCGACGGCGTGTTCGTCGGCCAAGACCTCTACTCCGGCGGCTCGTTCGTCTATGACCCCTGGGTCCTCTACGCCCGCGGGATCATCACCGCCCCCAACGTCGTCCTCGTCGGCATCGTGGGCTCCGGCAAGTCCTCGCTGGCGAAATCGCTCTACACGCGGTCGCTGCCGTTCGGACGGCGCGTCTACGTCCCCGGCGACCCGAAGGGCGAGCACACCGCCGTCGCCAACGCGGTCGGCGGACGGGCAATCGTCCTCGGCCACGGCCTGAACACACGCCTCAACCCCCTCGATGAAGGCCACCGGCCCACCGGACTGTCGGACCGGGAGTGGGCCATCACGGTCGCCTCCCGCCGCCGCGACCTCATCGGCGCTCTGGCCGAGACCGTCCTGGCCCGCGGGTTGACGCCGTTGGAGCACACCGCGATCGACCTCGCTCTCACCGCAGTCGTCGCAGAAAACACCGTGCCGATCCTGCCGATGGTCGTCGACCGCATCCTCACCCCGGACGAGGCCGCCGACGGCAGATTGGCCGAGGACGGACGGCTCGTGGGCCATGCCCTGCGCCGCCTGGTCGCCGGTGACCTCGCCGGCCTGTTCGACGGCCCCAGCACGGTCCGGTTCGACCCCAGCCTGCCGATGATCAGCCTCGACCTGTCCCGCGTCACCGAGAACAGCACATTGATCTCGGTGTTGATGACGTGCTCGTCGGCGTGGATGGAGTCCGCGCTGCTGGACCCGAACGGTGGGCAGCGGTGGGTGATCTACGACGAAGCGTGGCGGCTGATGTCCCACCCCGCCTTGTTGAAGCGGATGGACGCGCACTGGCGTCTCGCGCGGCATTACGGGATCGCGAACATGCTGATCTTCCACAAACTCTCCGACCTGGACAACGTCGGCGACGCCGGCTCCGCCATGCGATCCCTCGCCAACAGCCTCCTCGCGAACGCCGAGACTCGGATCGTCTACCGGCAAGAATCCGACCAGCTCGGCCCCACCGCCCAGGCTCTTGGCCTGACCGGCACCGAGCAGAAGCTCCTCCCGGGCCTGGGTGTCGGGCAGGGGCTGTGGCGGATCAAAGACCGGGCCTTCGTCACCCAGCACCAGCTCCATCCCGCCGAGCTGACACTGTTCGACACCAGCTCGCGGCTCACCTCGGGGGTGAAGTGATGACCCGCAAAGCCCCACGCCGCACGCCTCGGCCGGAACCAGAGGAGACGCCGGTTGTGCTGCCGCACGCGGTCATCACCGTCACCGAGACCGGCGCCCTGGGCGTCACCCTCGACGGCACCGACGTCCCACCACCTGAAGGCGAAGCATGGACGCGCAGCACCTTCGGGTCCCTGCTGGACGCCCTGACCCGGGACCGGACCATCACGGTGCGCATCGAGGTGCACGAAAGCGACGGGAGCGTGTTCACCGACGTCATCCGCGCCCGTCGCCGCGACAGGTCCGAACCGCCTGACACCGAAGCGAAGACCGAGGACGAACGGGAAACACGGGTCACGAGCAGGAGCAAACGGGGGCCGGACCTGGTCGAAATGATCGGGGAGGGGTTCGTGCCCGGCGAGGACGTCGCGGCCGCGGTCATCGTCTCCCACACCGATGCTATCAGCACCGGTCATGCCCGCACGCTCCTGGACCGAGGTCGTCTCCGGTTGCTGCTGCCCGATGGCGGCGGCGAGGTGATTCTGTTCGGCCGCATTTCCGGCACGATCCACGTGCGGCGGCTGTCATGAGCACCCCATCCGGGCGGCAGGCCGGGGCGTTCGGTGACGAGCTGACCAACGCCGCTCTCATGGCCCTGGTGGGGATGTTCGGGATCGCGCTCATCCTGCGCGCTTCCGGGTCCGTTGCCGCGTTCCTCACCGGTACACCCCAACCCACTGCTGGACCGGCGTCGGGGCTCGGAGTGCTGTTCAACCCCGGCGACCCCGCGGGCGCGCTCGACGCCACCGGGCTCAACTCGTCCGTGTACTGGATCATCACCGCGGCGATGCTCGCTGGCCTGGTCACGGCCGGGGCATGGGTGTGGATGCGGCTGCGCCGCCACTCCCGCCGGGTTGAGACCGATCCGCGCCGCCTCGCCGGCACCGCCACGGCCCATGAAGTCACCCAAACCGCCTCAGCGAAGGCGCTGCTACGCCGGGCCGGGACACTGCGCCCATCCCTCGATAAACCCGCACCCGGTGATGTCGGGTATCGGATCGGCGCGTCCAAGGGGCGCGATGTGTGGGCGAGCGTGGAGGACTCGATCCTGCTCATCGGCCCCCCGCGCTCCGGCAAGGGCCTGCACATCGTCATCCCGACGATCCTTGACGCCCCCGGCGCCGTGGTCACCACCAGCACGCGGCCGGACAACCTCACCGCCACCCTCCGCGCCCGGCAGCGTGGCGGTCGGCCGGTAGCGGTGTTCGACCCCCAACACCTCGCCGAAGGCATCCCCGCCGGAATGCGCTGGTCACCCATCCGCGGATGCGAGGACCCGCTCACGGCGATGATCCGAGCCACCGGCCTGTCCGCAGCAACCGGCCTGTCCGCCGGCGGGGTCGAATCCGGCGGCTTCTGGGAAGGCAAGACCCGCACCGCCCTCCAAGCCCTCCTACACGCCGCGGCGCTCGACCACCGGCCCCCAGCCGAGCTGTTTCGCTGGACCCTCGACCCCACCGCCGCCGCCGAAGCCGTCGCGATCCTCACCAACAACACCCAGGCAGCCACCGGGTGGGCGGACTCCCTCGGAGCGATGATCGACGCCGACCCCAAAACCAGGGATTCGATCTGGCAGGGCGTCGCCCTGGCCCTCGGCGCGCTGGCCGACCCGCGCGTCCTGGACGCTGTCTCGCCTGGACCTGGTGAGAGCTTCGACCCCGAGACCTTCATCCGCGACCGCGGCACCCTCTACCTGCTGGCCACCGGCGCCGGCACCGGCGCATCCGCCGCCCTGGTGGCCGCGTTCATCGAAGACCTCATCGAAACCGCCCGCCGGATCGCCGCCCGCTCACCCGGCGCACGCCTCGACCCGCCCCTGCTGCTTGCCCTGGATGAGATCGGCAACCTCGCCCCCCTGCCCAGCCTCCCGACGCTGATGGCTGAGGGCGGCGGCACCGGCATCACCACCCTGCCTGTGTTGCAGTCATTGGCGCAGGCGCGCGACAAATGGAACGACAACGCCGCCGGCGCGATCTGGGACGCCTCCATCGTCAAGATCATCCTCGGCGGTGCCTCCAACAGCCGCGACCTCCAAGACCTCTCCACACTCATCGGGGAGCGCGACGAGTACACCGACTCCGTCACCCTCGGCGACCACGGCACCCGCTCCAACCAACGCTCCATTCGCCGCGTCGCGATCCTGCCGCCTGACCGGATCAGAACGCTCCCGTTTGGCACTGGCGTCACCCTCCTCCGGGCCGCCCCACCCATCGTCACCGATCTACGGGCTTGGCCGTCCCGCTCCGACGCTTCCACGTTGAAGGCCGACCGAGCAGAAATCGAAGCGCTGCTGCACCGAAAGCCCTGATCCGAGCATGGGTCGCGGTGTGCACCTGCCTGACACAGCGACCACGCCCTGGTGGTCGCGACTGATCGTCAGGAGAAGGTTCAATGGCTATCCGCACGCAGCAGTCCATCTCTGGATTCATCGCCACCGATCCGCAACTCACCACCACGGAGAACGGTGACGCTCGGTTCTATGCCCGGTTCGGGCAGGAGAACTACCACCGCGAAGAGGACGGGGCGTTCACGAAGCTGGAGCCGAGCTTCAGCAATCTCGTGCTGTACCGCGCAACGGCCGAACGCGCGTATGAGCGGTTCACCAAAGGCGACAACTTCGTCGCCGAAGGCTACGCGCACGAGTACTCCTACACCCGTGACGGGCAACAGATCGAGGGCGAGGAGTTCGTGGCCAAGAAGATCGGCCACGACACCGCGCGGACCCGCTACGACGTGGACCGAACACCTCGCCGTGCAGGTGTCACCGCAGAGCGCGAGAACGTATCCCGGCAGCAGAACCGAGCGTTCGACCCGCCACAAGCCTCACCGGCTGCCGATACGCCGGTGCTGGGTCGCTGAACCGGGAGAAGCAGGATCATGAACGCCCGCACTCCACCCCCCGAGCCCGATGAGAACGACCTCGAAGACGACCTGGACGACGACTTTGGCGATGAGATGACCACCGAGTCGTTGGGCGGACCGCCGCACCCGGTGAACTGGAACCTGCTCTCCGCCCACGATCTGGAGCAAGAGTGGCTGGAGCTGAACCGGTGGGTCGACTGGCTCCGCCACACCTACGGGCTCCCCGCCGCCGTGATCCCCCCGTTCTGGCACCACCACCCCGAATTGGTCTGGGAACTATCAGCCCTGCACCTGCACTGGCTGTGCGCCTACGACCCTGAGCAGAACGGCTCCGCACCTGTCGGCTGGCACCGCGACTTCGCCGACACCAGGGCGCGGCTGCGTGACTGGGTGGCGGCATCCGGCACCCGCCTCGACCGGGACCGTGCGACCCGGCAGACCGCCTGGCCCGGCGAAACGCCCCCACCACCGGTGGAGGATGTTGTGATCACTGACCGTGACGATGAGTTCATCGACTTCGTCCGAGAGCAGGTCAGGCAGCGGCAAACCGCCGAGGACGCGTTCTTCACCACCATCGACGACGCCACCGGTGAACTCCTCGACCATCGCCCCGGTGCGCAACGTGAGCAAGGTGAGCGCTGATGGTTCGCTCCTATGCGCGCAGGACCGATCGAGTCGGCGCCGACCGGCCAGTCCGGGTCCGGTTCGACAGGCGCGAGGACATCGACACCGAGAAGGTCGCCGAAGTCCTCATCCGCCTCGCCCTGCGAGCATCCGATGACGACGCCACCGCCCAAGCAGGCAAACACCTCCGACAACTACTCACGCCCAGACGGTAGAATCAGAAGCCAACACGACGATCACGGCGTCGCTGGCACAGACCCTAAACCCCTATCGGGGGTGTTCTTTTCGAATCCTGACGTGACCGCCATCCGGCGCCCCAGACGCCCAACCCACAGTTGGGCACCTGAAAGGCGGTCACTCCATGTCTCCCATCAGTCTCCCCTCCGGCATCGACGTCGCGACACTCCGCGCACTGGCAACTGACCAGCGGCACCAGATAGCCGGGACCGGTGAGGAAGGAGCTGACGGGCTGATACCAGCGGTCACCTACCTGCGGGTCTCCACCAAGGACCAGGCCACCCGCAACGGCCTCGAAGAAGGTCTGTCCATCCCCGCCCAGCGAGAAGCCGCCCAGCGCAAGGCCGAACAGCTCGGCGCAGTCATCGTCAAGGAGTTCATCGAGCCCGGCGAGTCCGCGAAGACCGCCCGTCGCCGCGCGTTGCAGGAAATGCTCGACTACATCGCAGCTAACCCGGTCCGGTACTGCATCATCAACAAGGTCGACCGACTCGCTCGCAACCGGCTCGATGACGCGATCATCCACTCCACCCTGCGCGGGGCGAACATCACCCTGGTCTCTGTCACGGAGAACATCGACGAAACCCCCTCCGGCATGCTCATGCACGGCATCCTCGCGTCGATGGCCGAGTTCTACTCCCTCAACCTGGCCCAGGAAGTCCTCAAAGGGATGACGCAGAAAGCGTCGATCGGTGGCACGCCGACCAAAGCACCGTTGGGCTACCTGAACGTGCGCACCACAGACGCCAAAGGCCGAGAAGCCCGAGATATCGAACTGGACCCCGATCGCGCGGACTTGATCCGGTTCGCGTTCGCCGCCTACGCCACCGGCGACTGGTCCCTCTCCTCCCTCGCCCGCGAGTTGAAGACCCGCGGCCTGACGACCCGCTCCACACCCTCACAGCCGGCAAAGCCGGTCTCCACCACCGGGCTGCACAAAATCCTGACCAACCCCTACTACCAGGGCACCGTGACCTTCCGCGGCGTCACCTACGACGGCGCCCACATCCCGCTGGCCGACCCGGACAACTGGCTGCGGGTCCAGACGCAGCTCGATGCGAAGAACGCTGTCGGTGAGCGGCCTCAGAAGTACGACCACTACCTCAAGGGGAGCTTGTGCTGCTCGTGTGGCGCCAAGCTCATGATCGAACGGCCCCGGGACAAGCAAGGAGATCGCTACGAGTACTTCACCTGTTCAGGGCGGCGCAAGAAGAACGGCTGCACCCGCTCGGCGATCCTCGCCGAACGGATCGAGGACCGCGTCGAACGCGACTACGGCACCAACGGGCTCACCGACGAGGAAGCCGAGCACGTCAGCCAGGTACTGCACCAAGTGTTCGACCAGCTCGAAGCCTCCAGCGACAACGAACGCACCGTATTGACCACCCAGCGCGAGAAGCTCGATGCCGAACGCCTCAAGCTCGTCCAAGCCCACTACGCCGACGCCATCCCGCTCGACCTGCTCAAGAGCGAACAGGACCGCATCCGCACAAGCCTCGACGCCATCAACAGCCGGCTCGACAACCTCGCGAACACCTACCACAGCGCTCACGAGGGGCTCGATCAGATCGTCGATGTCCTCACCGACCTCGGTGACCTCTACAGCAAGTGCGAACCTGCTGAACGCCGCATGCTCAACCGCGCGCTGTTCAAGCGAATAGTCATCGACGAGGACGAACACGTCACGTTCGTGCCAGCAGAACCGGCGGCCGCTGTCCTCGCCCAGGAGCACGGGGGCGAGATGCCCCAACCGTCCCCGGACGCGAAACTGCCCCGCCATCAGACGGGGCAGATTTCGAATTTCTCAACTTACGTGGACCTGAGGGGACTCGAACCCCTGACCCCCTGCATGCCATGCAGGTGCGCTACCAGCTGCGCCACAGGCCCAGATCGTTTCCCGCTCCGGCGGGACAACTCGATCAGCTTACAACATGTTCCCGGTCTCTTCGAACCGTCGCCGCCCCGGGCGTGGCGCGCGACGCGGCGTAATCACTCGCCAGCCGAGGCTCCGGCAAGGACGATGGGGACGACGGGGCAGTCCTTCCACAGGCGTTCGAGCCCGTAGTACGACCGCTCCTCTTCGTGGAAGACATGCGCCACGAGGTCGCCGAAATCGAGGAGGATCCAGCGGGACTCCTCGCGCCCTTCGCGCCGGAGCCGCTTGTGGCCTGCCTCGAGGAGCTTCTCCTCGATCTCATCGGCGATGGCGGCGACATTGCGCTCGCTGCGCCCGGTGACGATGAGGAAGACGTCGACGAGCGGCAGCGGATCGGACACGTCCAGGGCGACGAGGTCCTCGCCGCCGGTCGCGTCCGCTGCGGCGGCGGCGATCTGGAGCATCTCCCGCGACTGTTCCGTCGCCGGCATCAGATCGCTCCCGTCACGAACGCGAGGATGAGCACGCCCACGAGGGCGAGCGCCAGGACGCCTGCGGTGATTGCCAGTGTCAGCATCAGGCGTCCACCCTTCTCGGGGGTGGGGGGCTTGATGACGTCGCCGGGCTGCTTGTGCGTGCTGATCGCGGCGCTGGCGGCGATCGGCGTCGGTGACGAATGCGCCGGCAGCTCACCGTCGACGAGCACCGCGTCCACCTCTTTGCCGTCCGCCGTCCCACGGGCGTGTCCGGTGGACCCGAACCCTTCGGGCAGGTCGTACGACCCCGTGAGGATGACCTCGCCCGTCGAGGCGACGGGCGAGGCGAGCGTCGACGGCGTCTGAGACATGATGAGCGCGTTGGGAGTGCTGACCGAGCCGCTCGACGAGCGCGTCAGAAGCTGATCGAAGGACGCCGGGGCCCCCGCAGCCTCCTGCACGCCCCCGGCGAGGAGCCCTGCGCCGAGAGCCGGGTTCACCACGGGCCGCTCGGCCTCGTCCGCGACCTCCCGGCCCGCCACGTCCTCTGCCTGTGCATCCGAACCCTCGGGGACAGAGGCGACGATGGGCGTCGGCTCCCCGAGGGCGGGGTCGACCGGCGCCGCGGTCCACACGGGCTGCTCCGCCGCTGTGGTGTGCTGAGCAGCCACCTCCGGTGTGATCACCGGTACCGAGGCAGTGCGGATCTTCTCCTGCTGGCGCGCCTGCCGGCGCGTGAGCGGCGCCTCACCGAGGTTCACACTCGAGTCGGGAGCCGGCGCCGGCGACACATCGGTCGGGGGGGCCGGCCGGGGCAGACGCGGCTTCGGCGAGGCGACCGCTGCGGCATGCTCGGGCGCGGCGTCGTCGGTGTCGGCTGCGGCATGGGCGTCGGCGTCCGGGGGTGTCACGACGGGCGTCGAGCCGGTGTTGCGGATCTCCCGCAGCTGACGGCGGGTCAGCGGCTTGTCCGCGGGGTGCTCGGGTGTGCTCATTCCATGCTCCGGTAGAGGTGATGCTTCGCAATGTATTGGACAACCCCGTCGGGGACGAGGTACCACACCGGGTGACCTCGACGAACCCGGTCTCGACAGTCCGTCGACGAGATCGACAGCGCGGGGATCTCCAGCTGACTCACATTCTCCGACGGCAGTCCCTCGGTGCTCAGCACGTGGCCGGGACGGGAGACGGCGACGAAGTGGGCGAGTTGCCACAGTTCATCATGGTCCCGCCAACTGAGAATCTGCGCCACGGCGTCGGCGCCGCTGATGAAGTACAGCTCCGCACCCGGTCTCTCCGCCTGCAGATCGCGCAGTGTGTCGATGGTGTAGGTCGGGCCGGCCCGGTCCACGTCGACGCGGCTCACGGTGAATTGCGGGTTCGATGCCGTCGCGATGACGGTCATCAGATAGCGATGCTCGCTGGAGGTCACGCTCTGCTTCTGCCAGGGGCGTCCGGTCGGAACGAAGACGACTTCATCGAGGTCGAAGGACTGCGCCACTTCGCTGGCCGCGACGAGGTGCCCGTGGTGGATGGGATCGAACGTCCCGCCCATCACTCCGATCCGAGGGGCTCGCGCCGTGGACATGCAGCGGGCCTAGTGCCCGTGTCCCGCCTTCTGAACGTCGTTCGCGTGCGCCTTCGCGTAGGCCTCCGCCTTATGTGCGTGGCGGTTCGCCACGTTGCGATACGACGCGGTCACGAGCGCCAGCAGACCGAAGACGGCCAGGGCCACCGCACCGTACCAGAAGGTCTCGAGCGCGACGTTGCCGTGGTGCTCGGTCTCCTCCGCCGCGAGGATGACGATCTCAGCCAGTGTCATTCGTGCTCCGTTTCGGGTGGGCCCGGGATGTCCGGACGCCGACCAGTCTATTTGGGATCAGGCTCGGACGTGGCCTTCGCCCCGCCCGATCCACTTCACGCTCGTGAGCTCGGCCAGGCCCATCGGCCCTCGGGCGTGCAGCTTCTGCGTCGAGATGCCGACTTCTGCACCGAAGCCGTACTCTCCGCCGTCGGTGAAGCGCGTCGACGCGTTGAGCATCACCGCCGCGGAGTCGACCTCGGCGAGGAAGCGCTCGGC
>CERQ01084605.1_pt1 | contig 12736 bp, 9 predicted proteins | sample 530711 | NCBI WGS metagenome assembly CERQ01 (sample SAMEA2620882, study PRJEB7988) | marine metagenome | biome: marine biome (ENVO:00000447); feature: mesopelagic zone (ENVO:00000213); material: "saline water (ENVO:00002010), including plankton (ENVO:xxxxxxxx)" | depth 850 m | reverse complement strand
CACCGAACTCCGCTGCCCAACTCTGGAACGTTATCGGTCACGCGACCCCGCCGGGTTACCGTCGCGTTTCCAACGAATTAAGGAGGCGGCGGGTGGCCGCGCGCCCACGTGCCCCAATTCAGGCTGGACGGTGACCGCAAGCCGGTGACTCGGGCGTCTACCCGCGTCTGGACCCCTTCAGCCTGAGTTAGTGCACGGGTGGGTGTGGCGGCCGGGGGCGACCTGAGGAGCGGGCTCGCCCGCGGGCTCGTGTTCGCCCGCATGTTCCGGCGGGCACGTGCACCAACTCAGGCTGGATGCGGCTCACGGCCAGTGATTCGGGCCTCCAGCCCGATCCGACCCGCGCCATCCTGAGTTAGGGCGCGGTTCGCGGCGGCACCCGGCTTGTCACGCAGTATGCGGATGGAACGCTGCGGAGCGGCTAGCGGATGCCGACGTGGAAGCGGACGTCGTCGCTGCGGTGAAGAGCGCTGTAACGCTCGAAGGGAACGCCGTCGCCGTCCCAGGCGACGGACTCGATGGACAGCACCGGTTGCCCGGCCTCGAGTTCGAGGAGTTCCGCGTCGGCGGCCGAGGGTACGACGGCGCTGATCCACCGGTCGGCGCCGACCGGTTCGACGCCGAAGTTGCGTCGGAGGTGTTCGTAGAGCGAGCGGTTGACGAGATTCGCGCGCACCAGGGTGGGGAAGCGGCTGGCCGGCAGCACGGTGTCGACGAGAAGCCATGGGGTGCCATCAACGCGGCGCAGTCGGCGCAGTCGAACGACCGGGTCGCCGACGTCGAGCCGTAACGCGGCGGCGTCCCCGTCGTCTGCCTCGGTGGTGACGAATTCCAGCACCCGGGTGGTGACCGAGCGGCCGGCTGCGGTGAGGTCTGCGGCGGAGCCGCTCATCGATCCGATGAACTTCAGATCGGGGCGCTGGGGCGAGACGAACGATCCGCGTGCCCGCACCTTGTAGATCAGGCCGGTACGCACCAGCTCCGCCAGTGCCTCGCGGACGACCGTCCGAGAGACGCCGAAGCGGTCGATCAGCTCGGACTCCGAGGGAAGCGCCTGGTCGGGGAGCAGTCTCCCGGTCTGGATCTCTTCGCGAAGATGCCGTGCGAGCTGCTGCCAGAGCGGGGCCTCCGCCGACCGGTCAAGCGTCGCGGGAGACGACGTCGTCGACATCTGGGACCCCCTTCGTGCCACCCCTGTGGCGGTCACAGCGTACCAATCGCGCGATTGACACGACCCGCTTCGCTCTCTATGGTGATCATCACCAACTCATCATGTCATACTCATCATGACAAGTGCCCGGATCGCTGACGGAGTGAAGACGGGAATGGGTCGGTCCGCGCAGAACAGCAGCGCAATCCCGCAAAGAAGCGAACCAGGAGAAGAGACGATGAAGTTCACCAAGACCCGCCGCGCATGGGGCGCGGCTGCCGCGGCCGCAACGGCGGCACTCGTGTTGGCCGGCTGTGCCGGAACGGCCGCAACAGGCGACGACGCGAGCGCGGAAGGCGAGCCCGAGGGGCTGAGCGTCGCGCTCTCGAACGGCTTCGTCAACGGATGGCGCCTGACCCTGATCGACAAGTTCGAGACCGCCGCCGAGGAGTTGAAGTCCGAGGGCATCGTCTCGGAGTACTCCGTCGTCAACGCCCCCGGCGAGAACAGTGCGACCGAACAGGCCTCGCAGATTCGCAGCCTCATGCTGGAGAACCCCGACGTGCTGATGGTGATCCCGGCGTCGTCGACGGCCCTCGTTCCGGTGATCGAGGAGGCCTGCACCGCAGGCATCAACGTCATCATCCTCGACGCCGACATGGACACCAGCTGCGGCACGGTCGTGCGCAACGATTACGGCCAGTGGGGTGAGGATTCCCTCATGCCGGCCCTGGAGGCGATCGGCGGCGAAGGGAACATCGTCATCAACCGCGGTGTCATCGGCTCCCAGCCGGAGGAGGCGTTCCACGCTCGCCAGCTGGAGATCCTCGAGGACTACCCCGACGTCACGGTCTCGGCCGAGGTGAACGGATACTGCGACTCGGCCACCGCGCAGAAGGAGATCGTCGCGATCCTCGGCTCGCTGCCGGAGATCGCCGCGGTGCCGGGGTGCATCGGCGGGATGGGTGTCGTGCAGGCCTTCGAGTCCGCCGGCCGTGAAGCCCCCGTCGTGGTCTTCGACACCGATGGCAAGTCGCTGGAGTTCTGGCAGAAGAGCGGCATCGACAACGGATCGTTCGCCGCGCTGACCGACCCCGGCCAGGTCGTCGCCGCCCTCTATGTGGCTGTCGCGAAGGAGCGCGGCGAGGAGGTCCCCGAGCAGGTCGTGCTGCCCCTCGTGCAGGTGACGCAGGACAACCTCTCCACCTGGGTGGACCAGCTCGGCACCGACGAGTACGCCGCCAACCCGTGGGATGAGGCGTCTACGCAGGCCGCGATCGAGGCCCTGCTGAACGGCGAAGTCGTCCAGGCGCCGGTCGTCGAGTAAACCCCCGGCCGACCAGTTCGAAGGAGAACCCGGATGACAGCTGCGGTGAAGAACCCCATCGGCGTCGCCGCCGAGACGCACGAGGTCGTGCTCGCCGCCGACGGCGTCACGAAGACGTACGGAAGCACCACGGCCCTCTCGGGCATCGACATCGCGATCGATCGCGGGGAGATCCTCGGACTGGTCGGCCACAACGGCGCCGGCAAGAGCACCCTGATGCGTGTGCTCGCCGGGCGTGAACAGCCCGACGCCGGTCGTGTCACCTGGCACACCGGTGGCGCATGGACGCAGAAGACCGCCGCGGATGCGGGTGTGCGCATGATCTATCAGGAACTGGCGCTGTGCCCCGACCTCACCGTCGCCGAGAACATCGCCCTGTCGGACCCTTCCGCGCGGGGATGGTCGTGGCGCAGACGTGCCGAACGCGGCGTCGTCGATGTGCTCGACTCTGTTTTCCCCGGCCACGGGGTGAGCATCGTGCGTCGAACGAGCGACCTCTCGATGGCGCAGCGCCAGATGGTCGAGATCGCGCGTGCCCTCTGCACCCCCCATCTGTCGATGCTCATCCTCGACGAGCCGACGGAGTCGTTGAGCGTCAACGCCACCCGGCAGCTCTACGCGCACCTGCGACGACTGACCGAACAGGGCGTGAGCATGGTGCTGATCTCCCACCGCATGCAGGAGGTCCTCAGTGCGGCTGACCGCATCGCCGTCATGAAGGACGGCCGAATCGTCGACGTGGTCGCCGCGAGGCAGACCGATGAGGATGCGCTGCTCACCGCCATGGGCGGCGAGGTGCGTGCCGACACCGCGACGATGCGGCGCGTCACCGCCGATGGTGACGCGGACCTGCGCGCCGACGGCACCGTTGCGCGGCTGACCGGCGCCGGACACGATGACTTCTCGGTGCAGGCGGGGGAGATCGTCGGCCTCGCGGGCCTCGCCGGTCATGGGCAGGACGCGCTGCTGGCGCGTCTGTGGACCAACGCGCGCGGCGCGACCGTCGCGAGGCGGCGCGCGTACGTGCCGGGTGATCGCCAGTCCAGCGGCATCTTCCCGCTCTGGAGCGTCGCCGACAACCTCACCGTGTCGGCCACCCGCCGTCTGGCCGTCGGTGGGGTGATCCGCTCGACCCAGAAGCGTCGCCTCGCCGCGGAGTGGGTCGACCGCCTGCGTGTCAAGGGTGGGGCGAGGGCGCCCATCACCTCCCTCTCTGGAGGGAACCAGCAGAAGGTGCTCGTCGCCCGCGCCTTCGCCACAGACGCTGCCCTGGTTCTCCTCGACGACCCGTTCCGCGGCGTCGATGTCAGTACCAAGAACGAGCTCTACGCGCTCATGCGCGTCGAGGCGTCCCGCGGCCGATCCATCGTCTGGTACTCGACCGAGAACAGCGAGATGGCTCACTGCGACCGGGTCTACGTCTTCCGGTCGGGTCGGATCGTCAGCGAACTGACGGGCGACGAGATCACCGAAGACCGCATCATCGCCGACTCGTTCGGGGACGCGCACACCCCGGAGCCGACACGATGACCACCTCAGACACCACCCGCGCAGCGCTTGCGACGTCCGCGAACCCGACCTCGCGTGATCGGCTGCGTGCCAGCGCCGTGAACGGCTCGCCCGCCCTGCTGGCGCTCGTCGCGCTGATCGCGATCTTCGCGATCACGGCGACCCTGCAACCGGGCATCCTCAGTGTGCCCGGCCTCACCCTCATGCTCATGTCATCGGTGCCGCTGGTCTTCGCGGCGCAGGCGCAGATGGTCATCATGAGCGTCGGCGACATCGACCTGAGCGTGGGGAGCCTGGTGAGCCTGGTCACGGTGATCGCCGCGACCGTGCTGGCTGATACGCCCCTCGTCGCGCTCGCCGTCTTCGTCGCGATCATCGCCGTCTATGCGGTTCTTGCCGTCGTGGTGCAGCGCTGGTCGGTGCCCTCGATCATCATCACGCTCGGCATGTCGTTCGTGTGGCTCGGAATCGGCCTGCAGATCCTCCCCACGCCGGGTGGACAGACCCCCGAGTGGATGGCAGCCCTGTCGCAGTGGCGCCCGACCTGGTTCCCTGCGCCGATCGTCTTCATCGTCATTGCGACGGTCATCGGGTGGTACGTCGCCCGTCGCGCGCGGATCGGCACCCGGTTCCGCGCGCTGGGGTCGCAATCGCCCACACTCGAGAAGGCAGGAGTGTCGCTGGTCGGGACGCGCATCGCCGCGTATGCCATCGCGGCGGTGCTGATGATCCTGTCCGGACTGATGCTTGCGTCGCAGACGTGGTCGGGCGACATCAACTCGGCGGGGGAGTACACCCTCATGACGATCGCCGCGGTGATCCTCGGCGGCGGCACCTTCTCCGGCGGGCGGGCGCTTCCGATCGGTACCACCCTGGGCGCGGTCACGCTCGGCCTCATCACCGTGCTGCTCAGCCTCATCAACCTCCCTTCCAGTCTGCAGTCGGCCGCGCAGGGCGTGATCGTCATCGCCGTGCTCGCCGGTCGCATCATCACCGAAAAGGTGGCGCGATGAACGCCTCACTCACCCCCTCATCCTCCGCGCGCCGTTCGTTCCCGTGGCCCCCGTGGGGCTGGTCACTCCTCGGTGTGCTCGCGGTGTGGGCTTTCACCGTCGCGGTTCGCCCCGGCGCGCCCCTGGACCCGCTTGCCGGAGCCTTCTCGCTCGCGCCCTTCCTCGTGCTCGTCGCACTCGGACAGATGCTGGTCATCACGCTTGGGCCGGGCAACATCGACGTTTCGGTGGGAACCGTGATTTCGATGACCTCCTACGTATCGGTGGCCGTCGGGGCGACCGCAGGTCCCATCGCGGGGCTGGTCGCCGGTTTCGGTGCGGGGCTGCTGGCCGGGATGATCAGTGTGCTCGCGATCCTGGTGCTGCGGGTGCCCCCGATCATCGCCACCCTTGCCACGAGCCTGATCGTCACCAGCGCGACGCTGCTCTTGGCGGCGGAGGCGCGCGGCGGCGCCGATCCGGCGCTGCGCGGCTTCGTCAACGCGAAGGTCTTCGGTCTGCCCGTCATCGCCATCCTCGTGGCCGTGCTCACGGTCGTGATCTGGTTCGTGCTGCGTCACACGCGGCTCGGGGTGTCGATCATCGCCGTCGGGCAGAGCGAGCGCGCCGCCGAACGGGCGGGCCTCAAGGTGGCTGTGGTCACCGCGACCGCCTACCTGCAGAGCGCCGGATTCGCCGGACTGGTCGGCGGCCTGCTGGCTGCGTACATCTCACCGAGCACGGTGCTCGGCACGTCCTACATGCTCGACTCGATCGCGGTGGTCGTGATCGGAGGCACCCTCATCTCGGGAGGGCGCCCGGTGCCGGTCGGCGCGTGGACCGGTGCGCTGTTCTTCGTGCTGCTGTCGGGCCTGCTCAACCTCGTCGGCTGGTCGGTCGGTGCTCAGAACGTGCTCAAGGGGGTGCTCGTGGTGCTGGTCGTGGTGATCGCCTCCGCGACCACCGGCACCGGCCGAACCACATGGCGTCGACTGCGCGCGTCCCTGCGCCCCGGTGCCTCCGCCGACACCTCGTCCCCCGACACCTCATCCACCGAAAAGAAGGAGACCATCCATGGCTGACCTCGACGACCTCCGCGAAGGAACCGACTACTCCGGCGCCGCCTCGACCGAGCGCGGGTTCCATCTGAAGGGCCTGTCGGGCCAGGACTGGGGGCTTCGCGCCCGCATGTCGCGCGTGTTCGATCCGACGGACGGCAAGACCGTCATGCTGGCTTTCGACCACGGCTACTTCCAAGGCCCCACGTCGGGACTTGAGCGCCTCGATCGCTCGATCCTGCCGCTCGTGCCGCAGGCCGATGCCCTCATGTGCACGCGGGGCGCGCTGCGCACCACGATCCCCGCCGACAACGGGAAGGGCGTCGTGCTCCGCGCGTCCGGCGGTCCCAGCGTGTTGAAGGAGCTGTCGGATGAAGAGCTCGCCGTCTCGATCGACGACGCCGTTCGGCTGGATGCGGCGGCACTGGCCGTGCAGGTCTTCGTCGGTGGGGAGAACGAGACCAAGTCGATCAAGAACATGACCACCCTGGTGGATCAGGGTCAGGCCGCCGGGATCCCCGTGCTCGCCGTCACCGCGGTCGGCCGTGACATGGTGCGCGATGCCCGGTACTTCCGTCTCGCGACCCGCATCAGCGCCGAGCTCGGGGCCTCCTTCGTGAAGACCTACTACGTCGAGGACGGGTTCGAGACGGTCACGAGCGCCTGCCCCGTGCCGATCGTGATCGCCGGCGGCAAGAAGGTGGAAGAGAAGGAAGCGCTCCGTGTCGCGTACCGGGCGATCCAAGAGGGCGCGGCCGGCGTTGACATGGGGAGGAACGTCTTCCAGTCGGAGTCCCCGGCGGCGATGCTGTCGGCTGTCCGCGGTGTCGTGCACGACGGTCTCACCCCCGACGAGGCCTTCGACCTCTTCGAGACCCTCTCTCATTGATCGACCCGGTGGGCGTCCTCAGCGGGGGCGCCCACCCCTTCCAAGGAACACCATGCCCACACTGCGTACCTACGCCGCGCCGACGACGGCCGACGTCATCGTCATCGGCGCCGGCATCAACGGTCTCGCGATCGCCCGTGAGGCCGCCCGTCGGGGCCTGCATGTCGTCATGATCGACAAGGACGACATCGCGGCTCGCACGTCGGCGATCTCGACTCGCCTCATCCACGGCGGGCTGAAGTACCTCGAGCGGTTCGAGATTCCGCTGGTGTACGAGTCCATCCGTGAGCGAAACATTCTGTTGCGGACGGCCCCGCACCTCGTGCGGCCGTACCCGATGCTGATTCCGTTCTCGAGGCAGGCGTCGCGCCCGGGGTGGATGCTCTCGTGCGGGCTGATGCTGCACGACGTGTTGTCGCTGGGTAAGCGTCTGCCCCTCAACCGCATCGTCTTCTCCGGCAGGCTGAAGCGCGAGTGGCCGTCGGTAGCGAAGGGCGGCGTGACCTGGGGCGGGCTGTTCCAAGATGCTCATGTGCCGGTCACGGAGCGGTTCGCGATCGAGCTCGCCGTCGACGCCGCACGTCACGGCACGACGGTGCTGACCCACACGCCGGTGACGGAGCTGCTTCGTGAGGGCGGTCGGATCACCGGAGTCGCGTACCAGGATCGTGAGACGGGGGAGCGGCGTGAGGTGCGGGCGCCGGTCGTGGTGAACTGCGCCGGCCCCTGGGTCGACGAGGTTCTCAACCTCTCCGGTGAGCACGCGCGCCGGATCGGACCGACCAAGGGCAGCCATCTCGTTGTGGATCCGTTCCCCGGCGCCCCCGACACGTGCATCTTCTTCGAGTCTCCCGACGACCACCGGCCGATGTTCGTGTTGCCCTGGTGGGACGGCAAGTACATGATCGGCACGACAGACCTGCCGTATGACGCGTCGATCGAGGAGGTCGTCGTTGACGACGAGGAGATCGACTACCTCCTGCGGGCGGTGAACGGGCTGTTGCCGCAGGCGAAGCTCACTCCCGGCGATGTGCTCTGGTCGTACTCGGGCGTGCGACCCTTGCCGTACGTAGCCGATCTCGACAACCCGGCTTCGGTCACTCGCGACAGCGAGATCATCGACCACACCGGCGACGCGGCCGGACTCATGACCGTGATCGGCGGCAAATACACGACGCACCGCGCCTTGGGCGAGGATGTCCTGCGCCACGTCGAGAAGGCGCTCGGGCTGGATCACCTGCCCTCCTCGACGCGTCAGGCGCTCTTCCCTGGAACGCCGGCGGCACCGCTCGCGCGGTTCCGCAAGACCTTCGTCTCGCGCAGCGTCCTGCCCGACAGGTCGGCGACCCGCCTCGCCGACCTCTACGGTGCGCAGGCGCATGTGATCGAGTCGCTCGTCGTCGCCGATCCCGCGCTCGCCGAGGTCATCGACGACGAGACCGGGGCGGTCGCGGCCGAGGTGGTGCACGCGGTGCGCGAGGAAGGCGCGGTCACCCTCGAAGACGTGTTGCTGCGCCGCACCGCGATCGCGTTGAACAGCGACGTCGCGCTCGCGGCCGCGCCGCGGGCAGCTGCCGTGCTCGTCGCGCACGCGGATTGGGAGCCCACGCGTGCCGATGCCGAACTGGCGCGCTACCGTGAATCGGTTCGCCGCTTCCGCCCGAGGGCGCTGGCTGCGGAGCACGTCACATCGCCGTGAGAAAAGAAGTGGGATCAATGAAGATCTGTGTGATCGGGATCGACGTCGGCCTGACCTCCGCGAAGGCGGCCGCTTTCGATGAGCGTGGCGACGAGATCCGGACGGTATCGGCGCCGAATCCGCGCGTGGCGGTCTCGCGTGAGCGGCAGGAGGTCGACATGGACGGCCTGTGGGACGTCGTCGCGGACGTGATGGTCGACCTCACCGCCGACCTGCTGCGCGACGGGTGGACGATCGGTGCCGTGGGCGCGACCGGACATGGCAACGGGCTCTATCTCGTGGATGAAGACCTCCGGCCCGTGCGCACCGCCATCGCTTCGACCGACAGCCGGGCCGAGGGTGTCGTCGCGGGTCTCGACGCCGACCAGGTCGAGCGGGTTCGCCGGATGACCGGGTCGATGCCGTGGGCTGCGCAGCCCGGTGTGCTGTTGCGGTGGCTCCGCGAGAACGAACCGGAGACGATCGCCCGTGCCCGGTGGGCGCTGACCTGCAAGGACTGGCTGACCGTGTGTCTGACAGGTACGCCGAGCGCTGACTTGTCCGATTCGTCGGGGTGCGGCCTGGTGAACCTCGAGACGCGCGACTACGAACCTGCCGTCATCGAGATGCTTGGGCTCCCCGCAGATACGGCGCGATTGTTCCCGCCCCTTCGTCGAAGCGACGAGGTGGTGGGCCAGGTGACCGAGGCGGCCTCGCGGGCAACGGGCCTCCCGGTCGGCACCCCTGTCGTAGCGGGATGCATGGACTGCGTCGCGAGCCCCCTCGGTGCGGGGTCTGCCGGTCTCGGCGATGTCACCGTGATCGTCGGAACATGGGCGATCAACAGTGTGGTGGTGCCCTCGCACATCGAGCCGCCCCGGGTGACGATCAACGCGCTGCTGCCCGAACCGGGCGCGATGCTCGCGATGGAGGTCGCGCCGACGTCCGCCGCGAGTATCGAATGGGCTTCGCACCTGCTCGGTGCACGATCGACGGTTCCGGTCACCCCGCGTGACCTGCTCGAGGCGGCGGAAGACGCAGAGCCCCTCGCCGACGGGCTCATCTTCCTGCCGTTCATCCATGGTGCCCCTGAGCATCTCGGGGCTTCGGGGACTTTCCTCGGTATCAAGGACTGCCACCGGTTCCCGCACGTTGCGCGGGCGGTCGCGGAGGGCATTACGCAGTATCACCGTTTGCAGCTCGACAAGGTGCGCGCGAGCGGGGCGACCGTCTCCGACAAGCCGTGGACGCTTGCCGGCGGCGGGGCGAAGAACCCTATCTGGGCTCAGATGTTCGCCGACATCGTCGGCCGGCCGATGCGTCGCCAGCTCGGCACGGAACTCGGCGCCCGCGGGGTTGCGCTCCTCGCCGCACGCGGGATCGGACAGGATGTCGCGGGGTGGCGCTCCGACCCCGACCCTGCCCTGGTGGTCTCACCGGGCGAGTGCCGGGAGGCGTACTGCGCACAGGCGCAGATCTTCGATCGTTCGATCGCGGCCATGGGTGCCGTGTGGGAGGCGTGTGCATGACCGTGACCATGGGGCCCGATGTCGAGGAGGCGCTTGCCGAGATCGTCCGGGTCAGCCGCGACCTGGGATCTGATCCGTCGCTCGTGCTGCACGGCGGGGGGAACACCTCCATCAAGGCCACCGGCCGAGACATCACCGGTGACGCGGTCGACCTGGTGATGGTGAAGGGGAGCGGGTGGAACCTGGGAACAATTGAAGCGGCCGGGTTCGCGCCGTTGCGTCGGGAGCGTCTCGCGGAACTGCTGCAGCTCGATGAGCTCGACGACCCCGCGATGGTCAACGAACTGCGTCAGGCCTCGCTCGATGCGACCGCCCCGACGGCGTCGATCGAGGCGCTGCTGCACGCCTACCTTCCGGGCCGCGTCGTCCTCCACTCGCACGCCGATGCCATCGTGGCCCTCACCAATCGCGACGTCTCGGCGGCGGAGATCGCCGACGCCCTCGGTGACGGCCTCCTGGTGTTGCCCTACGTGATGCCCGGGTTCCCCCTCGCGCGACTGATCGCGCGGACGGACGTGACCGGGGTCGATGCGATCGTGCTGCGCAACCACGGGCTGTTCACGTTCGGCGATGATCCGGATGCCGTCCTCCGTCGCCACCGGGACATCGTCGCCCGAGCTGGTGCAGTCGCCGGAGTGAACGATTGGGGTGTCGACGGGGAGTCGATCGCGCGCCGAGGCGTGGCGATCGCCGTTGCAACTCTCCGCCGCGAGATCAGCGATGCCGCCGGCTTCCCGATGCACGTGCGGCAGTCGACGTCGTCACGCGCGGACGCCTTCAGCCGCCGGGATGACGTCGCCGCGCGGTCGACCCGCGGCACGGCGACGCCGGAGCACGTGCTGTATACGAAGCGCGAGCCCATGGTCGGTCGCGATGTGGCCGGCTATGCCGATGCCTATCGTGCTTACGTCCAGCTCAACGCCCCTCGCGCGAAGACGTCGGTCGTTGAGCTCGATCCCGCACCCCGGGTGATCCACGACGCCGAGTTGGGGTTCCTGGTCGCCGGCGAGACGGTGAAGGCAATGCGGGTCACTCATGACGTGGCACTGCACACAATGGACATCGTCGATGCGGCGGACGGTCTGGGCGGGTATCGCTCCCTCGACCCGGGCGAGACGTTCGACATCGAGTACTGGTCGCTCGAGCAGGCCAAGCTTGCCGGGCGCACACGCCGGCCGCTCACAGGCGAGGTCGCGATCGTCACCGGCGCGGCCTCGGGCATCGGTCGCGCCGTCGCGGAGCGACTGCTGACTGACGGGGCGGCCGTGGTGGGTGTGGACCTGAACCCCGACACCGCAGAAGCCTTCGATGATGAGGCGTGGCGCGGGGTCGTCGGGGATGTGAGCGACGGGCAGGTGCTCGAGGCTGCGGTCGATCGCGCGGTGCGGGACTTCGGTGGTGTCGATATGGTCGTCATCGCCGCCGGGATCTTCCTGCCCAGTCAGCCCATCGGCGAACTCGACGACGGCGCGTGGGAGCGTGCGTTCCGGGTGAACGTCACCGCACCCGCGCGGCTTCTGCGCGCGACGCAGCCCTACCTCGCGCTCGCCCCTCGAGGGGGCCGGGTGGTGCTGGTGTCGACGAAGAACGTCGCCGCTCCCGGCCCGGGTGTGGCGGCATACTCGGCGAGCAAGGCCGCCGCGGCGCAGCTGGCACGGGTGGCGGCATTGGAGTGGGCAGAGCAGGGTATTCGTGTGAATCAGGTCGAGCCGGATGCGGTGTTCGACACCGCGATCTGGACACCGGAGCTCCTCGAAGCCCGCGCGGCGCACTACGGGCTCACCGTGGACGAGTACCGCACCCGCAACCTGTTGCACGTCGAGGTGACCAGTGCCACCGTCGCCGAGGCGGTCGCGGCGTTCTGTGAGTCCTTTTCCGCCACGACCGGTGCACACCTCAGTGTCGACGGCGGCAACGACCGCGTGATCTGACGGCCAGACCCACGCTGGCTGTTCAGCCTTTCAGGTATGTCCGCAGCGCGTGATCGGCTTCTGGCGGCTCGAAGGCGATCTCTGCAAGACCTGACAGGGACAGGAGACTGTTCGCCGGTCGGGGTGCGACCGGTCCCGTCGACGCCGCGTAGTACTCGCTCGTCGTCGTGGGTGTGACGCGGTCGGGGTCGTGGCCGGTGATCTCGAAGACACGGCGTGCGATCTCGTACCAGGTCATCGGCTCGCCGCCGTTGGTGACGTTGTAGATGCCGTACTCGGGCCGCACTGTCAGGAGGTGCTGGATGGCGTCGGCGATGGTGGTCGTGAAGGTGAGCCGGCCGGTCTGATCGCTCACGACCGACGGACTAACTCCGCGTTGGGCGAGTGAGGTCATGGTGCGGATGAAGTTGTTGCCGTCTCCGATGACCCAGCTGGTGCGGATGATGTAGTGGCGGGGGACCGTTCGGACGATGGCGTCGCCCGCGGCTTTGGTCTGTCCGTACACGCCGAGCGGTGAGACGGGGTCGGTTTCGCTGTATTCGCCCTGCTTGGTGCCATCGAAGACGTAGTCGCTGGAGATATGGACGAGCGTGATGCCGTTTTCGGTGGCGATTCTGGCGAGTTCCGTCACGGCGGTGGCGTTGATGGTCCACGCGGCGGTACGGCCCTCGAA
>CERQ01011830.1_pt1 | contig 12772 bp, 13 predicted proteins | sample 530711 | NCBI WGS metagenome assembly CERQ01 (sample SAMEA2620882, study PRJEB7988) | marine metagenome | biome: marine biome (ENVO:00000447); feature: mesopelagic zone (ENVO:00000213); material: "saline water (ENVO:00002010), including plankton (ENVO:xxxxxxxx)" | depth 850 m | reverse complement strand
ACCAGTACGTGTATAAACCTTTGTTATCCGCATGTCAGGAAATTTAGTGCTTGAGAGTTAATGGACTATGGAGAAAATACAGCAGCAGCCAGAGTGGTATTCTCTATAAGCCAGCCTGGCGTCAGACCAAACAGGAGTATGACAGCTGCCAGAATTGTTAACAGGATAGTACTGTGTATTGAAGGGAAAGCAGTTAACGCTTCTTCCTCGGCCTCCATGTACATCTTTACAATAAGGCGTGCATAATAGTAAAAGGAGGCAAGCGTATTCAGGACGGCGATGACCACAATCCAGATGTATCCTTTCGCCACAGCGGCGCTGAAGAGACCATACTTCGCCACAAAACCCGCCGTTGGTGGAAACCCGGCCAGCGAAAGCATGAAGAGAGCTAATACGATGGAGAGCCACGGATGTCTGGACGCCAAACCCCGGTAGTCGTCAAAGCTTAATCCATTTTCTTGGTCCTCAACAAAAGAGACCACACCAAAGGCCCCTAGATTCATGGCCGAGTAAACAAGAAGGTAGAACATGACGCTGGAAGTCCCCGCCACATCCATGACCATAACGCCAATGAGAAGATATCCTGCGTGAGCCACACTGGAGAAAGCAAGCATCCTTTTTATGTTGGACTGAACTAACGCCGAAATATTACCCACCGTCATTGTAAGAACTGCAAGCAGCCAAAACAGATCTTGCCACGCACCTCCCTCAACAGAGAAGGCGACGAGGAACAGCTTCAGGAGAGCTCCAAAACCGGCCGCTTTGGGCGCTGTGCAGAGGAACGCTGTTACCGATGTGGGAGCGCCCTGATAGACGTCCGGTGACCACATGTGAAAAGGCACGACAGCTACCTTAAAGGCAAAACCGACGATAAGCAGTCCTATCCCAAGATCCAATACTGTACTTGAAAAAACATTGCCCGAGGCGATTGCAGCAGCAATTCCTTCGAAATTCGTTGTTCCAGTAGCGCCGTAGGCGAGGGCGGCTCCAAAGAGAAAGAAGCCGGTTGAGAAGGCGCCGAGAAGCAGATATTTGATTCCCCCTTCATTGCTCAGAACATCGTGCCTCAAGAATCCCACAAGAACGTAGAGTGACAGCGACAACAGTTCCAGTCCCAAAAAGATAACAACTAGATCGTTGGCCCGTGTCATCAACATCATACCGATGGTCGCAAACAGAATAAGGCTGTAGTATTCTCCGCGGAGTTCTCCTCCCCTCCTCTCAAGATAGACCTGGGCTACTAATAAAGCTGCCGCAGCCACGACAAGATACAGAGAATCGAAGAATGTCGAATAACTGTTCAGAGTCAGCATACCTCCGAAAAGCACCATCTCAGCGCCGCTGTTCTGCCAGACGTACCCTCCAGCCACAGTGATACCGAATAGGCTCAGAATCAGCATAACCTGCCGCCGCGGCCTCGCCAAAATCTCGAAAGTCAGAATGACAACAGCGGTCAGCAGTAGTGAAACCTCGGGTAGGATGCCTCGAAAGTCGGTAGTGGTGAAGTATGAGGAAAAATCCATATCAGATCACACCATCAGTAGTAATAGAATAACAGAAATGCACCCAGAACAACAACCGCCATCAGCACACTTCTGCCTGTCAGCCAAGTCCGTCCCCAAATGCCTTGAGGATTGTGGTGGCGATGCAGTTCACTGATCATCCACGCTACCAGCATTCTGCTACCCCCGAGAAGCTGATCCTTTAATGGTTCTACCGCCCGTACAACAGTTCTTACCGTGGCAGAAAACATCCGTCTGTATACCCAGTCAGCATCGAGATTTACCGATCTCAGCTCCGGTGGATAGATACCTGACAGTTTCAAAAAAATAAAAGCCAACGCTGAAAAGAATAACAGTTGCAACTGCAAAAGTACATGGGTGCTGGTGTAGGGTTGATAATCCACAGCATAGGGCAGCAAACTGTAAAGTGGTCCTGGTAGACAACCAATAAAGACACAGAGTGAAGCACTCAACCCCATAGCAACAAGCATGTTCATTGGTGCTTCCTTGCAGCGAATACCGGAGTCGTGGGCGAAGAAAGCAAAGAAAGGAATTTTTATGCCGGCATGGTGAAATACACCAGCAGACGCAAAAAGCAACATTAACCAGATAACTAGGTGACCTTGGTCAGCCGCCGCCTGCATCACCATCGATTTGCTGACAAATCCGCTGAAGAGAGGAAATGCCGAAATGGAGGACGCACCCACTATACAGAAACCGGTGGTCAGTGGCATAGATTTGTAAAGACCGCCAAGATCCGATCCGTTGATCTTTCCCGTCCTGAACAGTACCGCTCCCATTGACATAAAGAGCAGGCCCTTGAATATCACGTCGTTGAATGCATGTGCCACAGCACCATTAACTCCCATACCTTCTCCCAGACCGATACCCACAACCATAAAACCTATCTGATTAATCATACTATAACCCAACACACGCCTCAGGTCGTTCTCGATCACGGCATAGAAGATCGGGAACATTGTCATCAGCGCTCCGATCCAGATCAGTTCCTCTGTGCCCGTGAATCCGCGGGCCAGAGCGTAGACCGCTGTCTTGGTTGTGAACGATGCAAGAAATACAGTACCTGTAGGTGTAGCCTCCGGGTATCCGTCAACCAGCCAGGAGTGAAGCAGCGGAAAAGCACACTTGATACCGATGGCGAGGAATATGAGCCATGAAGCCGTGTCGGCTAACGTCATAACGTCAAATGCCAGCGAACCGGTCTCCCGGTAATGAAGTGCAGCACCCACCAGCAACATCAGACCTGATGTTATGTGCACGAGAAGATACCGTAGCCCGGCGCCGTACGAGCGAGCGGTTCGCCGTGACCAAATCTGGAACACCGATGTAAGTGCCAGCAGCTCCCAGAAGATGAACAGCGTAATCAGATCCCCTGCAAATACTGCCCCAACGGCACTGCCAGCGTACATGAGTCCAGTCAGGTGCTGGATACTGTCTTTCACGTGCAGTGAGTAGATCGCTGTCAGAAACGCCGCAAGATGGAAGAGATAGCCAAAAAGCAAGCTCAGTTTATCGACCCGAAGAACCTCAAGCCCGTAACCGGCGAACGGGAAGTGCCAGACGGTACCCGTCTCCAAGCCCAGCAGATTCAAGAATCCCAGTACAGGAAGGAGAATCAATAGACCCTGGCGCATTCTTCCTTTGAGAACAGGCAAGAATAGAGCACCCAACAAGAGAACGAATGCCGGATGCACACTACCGCTCATAGTAGTCCTCTTTACGCATGAGTATTTTTCGCATCTGTTTAGCAGTCAATACCAAGAGAACGCATGCGACCCATCCGTATACGGCATAATAGCCTATCCACCCTTCAGCAGGAAAGACCCCCTCGGCAAAGCTGTGATGACGATGAATGAGAAGATCAAGTAAGAAAAGCACAGCGCAAATAAGGTATAGGCTCCAGATTACCCTTTTAACGTTCTTTGGTTTATCAAAAATGTGCGTCTTCTCAGGCACCTGGTCATTCCTTCCATCATTAGTCTTGGTTTCCATTTCAGAATTCTCCAATCATCTGTGCAAGATTCAAGAAAAAATCGGGATAAAGGAATAAGATCAGACAACTGAACGCAGTCACAAGCAGAGATGCCACGCAGGCAATAGGAGCTTCCTTAATGCCGTCTCCGATTTCGACTTCCGTCGTGGGGAAAAAGAACGCATTCACCACGATGGGAAGCAAGTAAGCGATATTGAGCAGGGAACTGACAATCAAAACGCCAACCATAAGAAACTGTTGCGCATCCAAGGCACCCAGAATTAGGTACCATTTGCTCCATGCGCCACCCAGAGGAGGAAGTCCGATAATACTCAAAGAAGCGATGAAGAAGGCGAACATGGTAAACGGCATCTGCCGGCCGATTCCTTTCATATCGCTTATCTCTGTCTTGTGGCTGGCTACCATGATAGCGCCGGCACAGAAGAATAGAGTAATCTTACCAGCCGCGTGCATGACAATATGCATGCCTCCACCCACAATACTTGTCTTTGTCGCCAACGCCGCCCCGAGAACAATATAAGATAGCTGGCTAATGGTAGAGTAAGCCAGCCGTGCCTTCAGGTTGTCTTTCGTCAATGCAACCAGCGAGGCGGCAATCAATGTGAAACCAGCTACATAACAGAGCCATAACGCGTAGTTGCCATCAGTGAGGAACTCGATGCCAAAGACATAGACGATAATTTTCAAAACTGTGAATACCCCCGCCTTCACCACTGCTACTGCGTGGAGGAGTGCGCTCACAGGAGTAGGAGCAACCATGGCCGCTGGCAGCCAGCGGTGGAACGGCATCAGGGCTGCCTTTCCTGTACCAAACACAAACAGTGCCAGCAACAGGATCGCTCGCGAGCCCTCAAAATGCCCGGAAACGATGCCGCCGGGCCGAAACTCCAGAGTTCCGGTTGTCTGCCACGTCCATACGATAGCCAGAAGCAGGAAGGATACCGATGTAAAGATGAGGATGCCCAGATAACTTCGACCTGCTTTGACAGCCTTCCCACTTCCTGCATGGGTAACCAGCGGATAGGTTGAAAAAGTTAAAAGCTCATAGAACAGAAACAGGGTAAGAAGATTACGTGCAAAAGCGATGCCTAAAGCGGCAGAGATGGCGATGGCAAAACAGACAAAGAACCGAGTCTGATGACGTTCGTGATGACCGCGCATATAGCCAAATGAATATATTGAAGTCGGTATCCAGAGACCCGATGCCACCAGTGCAAACAGCATGCCCAGCGGTTCAATTTTGAAAGCGATGGCCAAACCGGGTAAAACCTCAAAAAGCGACAACTCCGGTCTGTCACCGGCTACGACCGGACCAGCCAGTTTGACGACAAAACCGAAGGTGATCAGTGTCGCAATGACAGTAACAATGTCGCGAGGATTGTATCCAGCGTCATTATTACGGCCAATCAGTGCAATAGCCAAAGCACCAACTGCGGGAGATAAAATCGACAGGGCAATCAACTGATCGGGAGTCAAGGGAGGCCCCCAAGAAGAAAGTTTGCCACAGAACCAGCTACGCCAGCCGTCCATTCTGTCTGGAGACCAAAAAACAGCGTTCCTCCGATCAGTATCCACGTTGGAATAAGCATTGACAGCGGTGCTTCTTTAATCGATTTTTCGGCAGCGGGTTCACGAAAGAAAAATATTTCTACAACACGCCAGATATAAATAACCGCCAGGAACGAACTCAGTAGAATCAATACAGCAATGGGATACCACCCTTTCTCCAAGGCAGCAACCACCAGATACCATTTGCTGATAAAACCGACGGTCCCCGGTACACCGATAAGGCTTAAACCACCGAGCACAAATGCAGCCATCGTAAACGGCATTTTTCTACCGAGTCCGCGCATATCATCAATCTCGTTCGAAGCGATTGAATGCATAACGGACGCAAGCACAAGGAAGAGTCCCCCCTTCATTAAGGCGTGATTGAACAGGTGCACCAGCCCTCCGGTGAGACCATTGATTGAAGCAAAAGAGAGGCCGAGCGTCATGTATCCGATCTGTGAGATGCTGGAATAGGCCAGGAGCCGTTTGATGTTGGTCTGGTAGATTGCTACTGTAGATCCGATAAACATGGCCAGTAGAGATAAAGGGATGAGTAACACGTGAAACCTGAGGGTTTCAAAGATGTAGGCGGCACCGAACAGAGTAAAGATGACACGTACCAAGACGTAATACGAAACTTTTGTGGCTGTGGCAGCGAGAAACGCCGAAACTGTTGCAGGAGCATATGAATAGGCATTTGGCAGCCAGTGGTGAAGTGGAAAGACCGCCAACTTGATGCCGACTCCAACTGTCAGAAAGGCGAAGGCCACAAGCACGGTCCGTGATCCATAAGCAAGGGGTAGGCGGTTCGCAATATCCACCATGTTCAGCGTTCCCGTCTCGAGGTACATCATCCCGATCCCGATAAGGATAAAGGTGCCGCCAACGGTTCCCATAACTAGATATGTGAACGCAGCTCTCAATGCGCGCCTGTTGCGACCCATAGCTATGAGCGTATATGAAGACAGGGATGTGATCTCCAGGAAGACGAACACGTTAAACGCGTCGCCTGTGATGGTAATGCCGAGAAGACCGGAAATACAGAGTAAGAAAGCGCAGAAAAAGAGGTATTCACGCCCTTCGGGGATGGAAAGACCCCAATGTCCGACTCCGAACGGCAAAACTACAGCCGAAATCATTGCCACAATAATCAGCACGTAGGCGTTCAATAGATCGATCCGGTATTCGATTCCCAGCGGTGGAAACCATCCACCGAAATGATAGGAGATTATACCAGTCTCTTGCACCGTCCGAAGTAATATTAGTGCAATGGCCAAACAACCCCATGAAACAGCCACAGCAAACAGCCGGCTGGCGGTCTTGTTGCGAATCAGCAGACAGAGCAGAGCCGAAAACAGAGGCAAGACTACCTGAAGAGCAGGCAGTTGTTCCATCATAACGCGGCTCCATCAATCGCATTCAGTTCATCATCCTCTACTGTGCCATAAGCTTCCTGAATTCGTACAATGAGGGCCAGAGCCAACGCTGTTGTTGAGATGCCAACTACAATGGCCGTCAGCATGAGAACGTGCGGAAGAGGATTTGAATAGACCAGATCATGACCGCCTTCTGGAATGATTGGCGCTGTGCCTCCCTCAACTTTTCCGGTGGAAACATAGAACATAATCACGGAAACCTGAAAAATACTCAAGCCCATCACCTTCTTTACCAAGTTGTCCCTGGCGATGACTATATAGAGCCCGATCATCATCAAGATGATGACCGCCCAATAGTGCCAGAGTCCGAGCCACTGCATTATTTCTCACCTCTTCCCGCAAGCGCATAGAAAATCGTAGTCATTGCACAGGTCACCGTGATCCCAATTCCCAACTCAACAAGCAAGATGCCGAGGTGCTGGCCATGAGTAGGATCGTGTGCATTCAGAACGTCATAATCGAGAAAGTTGGCTCCAGAAATCAGACTAACAATTCCTACTCCACCATACAGGATCAAACCCAGGACGATCCCGTATTCCATCAGGCGCTCGGGCACGGCCAACCGCATCGTATCCAGCCCGAAGATCACTCCGTAGAGAATAATCCCGGCCGCAAAGACTACCCCAGCCTGGAAACCACCGCCAGGTCCAAAATCACCGTGAAACTGAATATAAAGGGCAAAGAGAAAGATGAAAGGGATAAATGCCTTGGAGACCACTCGCAGGATGATCATTTCCCTCATACGCATCGGTTGTTTTTTCACGATGTTGTCTCCATCTGGTCTCTATCGGGAGGCGAAACCTTTTTCTCACGGCGCCGGGTCCGCAAAAGAAGCATGACACCGATGGTGGCAGTAAAGATGACCGCGGCCTCACCAAAAGTGTCGTAACCTCTATAACTGGCAAGGATTGAGGTGACAATATTGGGGAGCCCTACCGCCTTTTCCCTGCTGCCATGCTGTGCCGGTTCGGCTGCATGTTTATCCTGCGAAAGAAAAGCTTTTTCTTCAATCTCGATGAACTTTGCTGATAGGTGGCCATGGGGAACAGCATCAGGATCACCGTAGGCCGGCATATCAAGTGTGCCGTAGATCAGCGCCGCCCCTGTAATCCCTACCACAATAAAAGGGAGTATTCGTGTCGGTTGTTGATATTCCCGCTTGGCTGTCAGAGAAAGTGTGCAGAGTATAAAAACCGTTGCCACACCGGCACCAACCGCCGCCTCGGTAATCGCGACATCCACCGCGTCCATAATCGTAAACAGCCCCGCGGACAGTAGACTGAATATGCCGGTGAGCATGGCAGCCGCAAACAGGTCTTCCAATCTGGCAATCACGACAGCCGTAGTAAGGAGAAAAATGAAAAGTACTATCTCAATGGGTAGTGGCATCTACGCCTTCCTCTTCATTCTCCACTGTTACCCCCTGAGCATAAGCCGCCTTGGCCAGGGCGTGAGTGGCACCGGGGTTGATAAACAGCATGAAAACGATGATGAAGATAAGTTTGACCGTAACAAGTGTAAATCCCGCTTGGAAAACTAAGCCTAGAATAACGAGCCCAGCACCAAGAGTATCTGTGATCCCTGCAGCATGAGTTCGCGAGTAGAAATCCGGCAGTCGCAGAAGCCCTACCGCCCCGACAATGCAGAAGAGCGGTCCCACGATCAGGCATATCCAGCTCACTGTGTCGAAAAATGCTACCACGGTTCCACCCTCTCATGATCTGAGGCGAGGTTGCCGAAGCGTGAAAACTTTGTCACAGCAATTACACCTGTGAAGTTGACCAGCGCGTAAACAAGGGCGAGATCGAGCCACTCCGGTCGTCCACTCAAGAAACCGCTCACCGCAATGAGCAAAACGGTCTTGGTGCCAAACATGTTGACCGCAAGAACACGATCGAAGACGGTAGGGCCGCGTACGGCGGCAATGAGAGCGATAAGCATTGTTACCAGGACACCGGCCATGGCCACAGCAAACATTAGCTTTTTCCCTCCATAGAAGTCACCCGCTGATCCATCTCTCCAGTTCCAAGGTCTGTAGCAGCTTCTTCTGTTAAAGCGTGTACAAGGAACTGATCTTCCCGGATGTCCAATGTAACAGTCCCCGGCGTCAAGGTTATGGAATTGGCGTAGATCACCTTAGCAAGATCACTCTCCTGACTCACCTTTATACGCATGAGCCGGGGTTGTATCGGCAGGGAAGGCTTGAGAATAATGCGCGCTACAGCCCAGTTGGCCTTGGTAATCTGCCACACAAGCCACGGGCCGTATCTTATCCAGCGCAAACCGAGCCTGTATTCGTGACTGTTGCCTGAATATCGCTCCATTCTTGCCCGTAGAAACATGACGAAAACGGACGAGAAAACGCCAAAACCGAGTAACATCGGTTCAAGATGTCCCGACCAGAGTAACCACACCCCGAACAGGCCGAGACCCAAAAATACGTATCTCAAGCTACCTCCAGCGCAAACTGCATCGCTGATAAAATAGCATATAATTATCGATTGTCCAGCAGTGTGAATTCATCTGCCTCCGTTTCATTTAATGCCAAATCATACTCTCTCTAAAGATTTATTTACTGAGGGTTCAATATTTTCCAGTAAAGGTTGCAGATAGAGGCCCAGCTTGATAATAACCACAATCAGTGGAACTACCACCGCTCACTCCCTTTCATCAAATCGTTCAGATGCTTATTTTCGCTTTTCAATTGACCGAAGAAGACGCGCTCCACCATCCAAAGCAGGTAAACAGCAGAAAGAATAATACCGCTGGCGGCAATGATGACGGACGTAGGATAAATCACAAACGACCCGGCCAGAATAAGGAATTCACCCACAAACCCGTTAAGCCCGGGAAGTTCCGCAAAATCGAGGTGATTGAAAATAGAGTTCATCACACCCACCAAAATAATCCCTTAACATATTCAGCAACTAAAATAATCGAATCATTAATCTTGATAGTTTCAAAAGAAACAGCTGTATGTACCTGCTCAAGAAGATGTTCCACAGAAACATGCATATAACTCAAAAGAATGCCCGGTTGAACACCTATTAGGAATACAAGCAATACAAGGGGAACGAGGGTTGCTATTTCCCTCCAATCAAGGTCAAAAAGGTTGGACTTTGAACTTGAGTTAATTTCATTAAGCGCTACACGGTAATACAACCATGCCATATAGGTAACACCTAGTACGATTCCAATGATGGAAAACGCAGCAATCACCATATTTGCCTTGAACGCTCCACTTATAATGAGAAATTCTCCCACAAATGCGTTCATGCCCGGCAAACCGATAGCAGCCAGTGAAAAAATGGTAAAAAACACTACGTATACAGGAATCGTTTTCGAAAGTCCACCATAATCCTCAATCATTCTTGTATGAGTTCTCTCATAAATCATGCCGATACAGAGAAAAAGTGCACCTGTTATAATACCATGGTTTATCATCTGGAGTAGTCCACCCTCAATTCCCGTCTGGTTAAGAGTGAAAAGACCGAGTGTAACAAATCCCATATGGCTAACGCTTGAGTAAGCTATAAGCCTTTTCATGTCCTTTTGCATCAACGTGACATAAGCTCCATAGATTATCGCTGTGACAGACAGAATAAGCAGTGGAACAAATAGTACCTTTACTGCTTGGGGAAACATGGGAAAAGAAAACCTTAAAAAGCCGTACGCCCCCATTTTAAGCAAAACACCCGCAAGTATCACACTCCCGGCAGTGGGCGCTTCCGTATGGGCATCCGGGAGCCAAGTATGTATTGGAAACATGGGCATTTTAACCGCAAATGCTGCAAAAAAGGCCAAGAACAACCATAATTGAAGTTCTATGGGATAGTTCACCTTGGAAAGTTCCAGCATATCGAAAGTCCTTCCTCCTGCATAGTAGAGTACAATTATTCCGACCAGCATAAAGACGCTACCCGCCAACATGAAAAGGACAAACTTTATTGCTGCGTATACCCTATTAGAACCACCCCACACCCCGATAAGGAGGAACATCGGTATGAGTGTGAGTTCCCAGAATAAGTAGAAAAGAAAAACATTAAGGGAAACGAAAATCCCAATCATTGCTGTTTCCATTATCAAAAGGGATATGAAAAACTCTTTTGTTTTTGTCTGTATTGCTTTCCAAGACACCGTCACACACAGTATGCTTAGAATCGCTACAAGCATAATGAATAACACGCTGATACCGTCAACACCCACTTTATAGTGTATATTCCATGCAGGTATCCATGGATAGATCTCAGCAAACTGCATCTTGTAGGTTGCTTTATCAAAATGCTTGTAAACAGGAAGCGAAACAACAAACGTTGTCATTGTAGTAACAAGAGCAAACCATTTTATAAGTCCATCTCTCCTGAGAAAAAATATAATGAGTGCTCCCGCTGACGGTAGAAAGGTTGTAACCGTCAGGATGGGATAATCAAGACTGTTTAAAATAATACCTTCCATCTCTCTTCTTATGGTAACACCATTACAATTATAATAACAGCAATGACCCCCGCGACCATAAGCATTGCATAGTGCTGAGTCTGACCACTTTGAGCATCCTGCATTTTCCTGCTCCATGCGAGGGTTAATTTCCCTATGGCACTGAAAGATCCATCAACAGCAACTGTATCAATTGTCTTAAAGAATTTCGCGACTTTCAGTATGGGCTTTTGAATAATAAATTCATAAATCTCACCAATGTAATTGTACTCTATTCTGGCCAGCGGTTGATTTACAAACCACATAAATACTTTTGCACTTTTTCTTGGAAACCAGTCCGTATCCAAACTAATCGTATCTTCACACCAAAGCTTTTTAAGTAGCAGAAAGAAACCAAGCTGTGTAAATAGCAGTACCTGCAAAGTTTCCCAGGTATGATATGCTGTATAAGGTTCGAAATGGACCGAAAAAGGGAGTAGCGCATAAAGGGGTTTGTAAAAAATTCCGAGCCCAATACAAAAAAGTGAGCCGATTATCATAGCAAGCTCCATATTCCATGGTGGTTCTTTTCCTTTAATACCCCGGTCTTTACCAAACCATATGAAATAGGGCACTTTTAGACCTGTATGAAGAAATGTCCCTGCTGAAGCGAGCATTAGTGCCATAAATGCCCAAGTCAAATGCGCTTCACTGAAAGCGGCAACAGTCATGGATTTACTTACAAAACCACTGAAAAGGGGAAATGCAGATATTGAAAGCCCCCCTATTATCGTATAGATCATAGTCCGTGGCATAGTTTTATAGAGACCGCCAAGCTCTGTCAATTTTGCTGTCCCTGTCATGTAGAGCACTGAACCTGTTCCCATAAATAAAAGAGACTTGTACAAGATATGACAGAAAGCATGTGCGACAACTCCGTTTATAGCCATATTGGTTCCCAGGCCAACACCGGCAACCATATAACCTACCTGGCTTATAATGTGATATGCCAGGAGCCTACGGGCATCATTCTCCAATACTGCATAAACCACGCCGTAAATTGCCATAACAACACCCAGGATAATGAGTATCTCTGAACCTGCGCAAATCCGAATCAGTGCATAGACTGCAGTTTTTGTAGTGAAAGCGCTCATGAAAACTGCACCAGTCACAGTAGCCGCTGGATATGAATCAGGAAGCCAGGCTCCAAACGGAGGAACAGCCGCATTAACAATAAGTCCAATTAGAATGAGAAATGAAGCCAGGCTTTGGAGATCTGTTGGCCACCAACCATGAAATGGCAAATATTGTATTGTCAAATCACCATTGAAAGAATATTGAAGTATTATACCAGCCAGTAAAATCAGTCCACCTGCAACATGCCATAAAAGATACCTGAAACCGATATGAACTGAAGAGTTAGATTTCCTATACCAGACTAGAAAAACCGACGAAAAAGCCATCATTTCCCAGAATAAAAACAAGCTGAGAAAATCACCCGCTAGAGTGACACCAAGTGAACCTCCAACATAGTAAAAAGCAGCAAGTTGTTCACCGTCGTTCTTTACATGGATAGAATAGATTACCCCTATCACACCCATAATTGAGAATATATAAGCAAAGACCTTGCTCAGTTTATCCACATTACCAAAAGTCAATTCCCAACTAAGGAACTCATAAATACCGTAAGTGCCATGTGGCATATATAAAGTGGCAATAAAAGCTAAAAGAGCAATCAAAAGCATATAGCCTTGCCTTACCCTGCCTTTAAGTAAAGGTATGAGTAGTCCTCCTATGAGATAAAATGTTGAGGGATGTACAAATTCCAAACTAAACATCTCCCTCATCATAATAAT
>CERQ01070027.1_pt1 | contig 12776 bp, 11 predicted proteins | sample 530711 | NCBI WGS metagenome assembly CERQ01 (sample SAMEA2620882, study PRJEB7988) | marine metagenome | biome: marine biome (ENVO:00000447); feature: mesopelagic zone (ENVO:00000213); material: "saline water (ENVO:00002010), including plankton (ENVO:xxxxxxxx)" | depth 850 m | reverse complement strand
GGAAATTTTTTTCTTTCTTCATGTTTTTCCTTTTTAACATATCTTTGGGTAATTAAGACAAAATTCAAGAAGTTTAGTTTCCATTTATGCATTCCTCATAACTTAATTTTTCTTCAATTGTTTGTGCCTCATGCATTACTAAATCCACTACTTGTTCTTCTAAAGAAATAGCTTCAATATTGCGAAGTTGTTCATCATTAGAATAAAACCAATTAATTACTTGTTGTGGTTCCTTATACGCTGAAGCTCTTTCTTGAATTATTTCCTTCACTCTATCTGAATTTGGTTTTAGTTTATTATCTTCAATGATTTGATTCAGAAGTATTCCAATTCTAACTCTTTTATCGGCTTCATTTTCTAATGATTCGAGAGGAAACTTCTCATCATCTAAATCTTTTGAATCAATGCCTAGACGTTTCGCAGTATCTTGTTTCATATTATTTATTTCTGTATCTAACATTATTTTAGGAATTTCAAAAGGATTGTTATCAATTAAGGATTTAAATAAACTTTGCTTTATTTTGTTTTTAATCAAATTCTCTAAATCATTTTCTAATTTCTTCTTTATTTCTACTCTATATTCCTCAAGTGTTTCAACCTTTATTCCTGTTTTGAGAAAAAACTCTGCATTTAATTCACACAAAACAGGTTTTAGGACTTCTTTGATACTCACATCAAATTCTACTTCCTTAGAAGCTATTTCTGTTTTCATATAATCCTCTGGAAACTTTAGTTCTAGAATTTTTTTATCCCCCTTTCTTAAACTGACAAGTCCGTCTTCAAAACCCTCAATCATAGATTTAGAGCCGATTTCTATAATTATATCTACAGCTTTATTTCCTTCAAATTCCTTCCCATGAATAGTACCAACAAAATCAATTTTTACTTGGTCCCCTAATGCCGAAGCTTCTTTAGATGGTTCCCATGAAGACATTCTCTTTTGTAAATTAAGAATAGTTTTATCCAAATCATCTTCTTCAATAGAGCTAGTAGTTTTTTTATACGATAGTCTCTTTAAGTTAGCTATCTTTATTTCAGGGTATGTTTCAAATGTAGCTTTAAATTTAATGTCTTTACCCTCTTCAATATTCTGAGGAAGTAAATTTGGTCTACCCACTGGTTTTAGCCCTTTTTCTTGCACTTGACTATAAAATAAAGATATTACCGAATCGTAAATTACATCTTGCCTAATTTCTGGTCCATACATCTTGGATACAATATTCAAAGGAGCTTTCCCTTTTCTGAAGCCCTTAATTTTTGCAGACTTTTGTGTAGAAGATAGTTTGGAAGAAACTTTTTTTTCTATATCTTCTGAAGAGACAGTTATATCTAGACTACTTTCAGTTCTATTTTTTTTCTTTAAAGAAAACTTCATTAGTACTTTCTCATTGGGGTGGGCGATGGGGCTCGAACCCACGACCACTGGCACCACAAGCCAGAGCTCTACCAACTGAGCTACGCCCACCAATATATCATGTATTCTACCATTTATAAGTAGAGTAAACTTACAAGGTAATAAGAACTTTTATTCTGAAACAACTATGAACAAACTTCGCTTCGAAGATAGTCTTTACTTAAAACAACATGCAAATAATCCAGTAAATTGGTATGCGTGGAAGAAGCAATCTATCGAAAAAGCTAAAAAAGAAGGTCTTCCAATCATCTTATCAATTGGCTACTCGGCTTGTCACTGGTGTCATGTCATGGCGCATGAATCTTTTGAAGATCTTAAAGAATTAATGAATTTCAAAAGAAATAATTGATTCATCTACTTGAGATTCTTGTGTAAGAACATCATCTACATCAGATAAATTAGGTCCCTCCCAACATAAGGACAACAAATTATTCAAAATGTCTATGTCAGCTTGCAAAAAAAGTTCAACAGAACCATCCGAAGCATTCCTAGCCCACCCTTTAACATTTAGTTTATCAGCACTATCCTTTATCCAGCTTCTATAACCTACCCCTTGAATTTGACCATAAACGGTTACGTGAATTGCATTCATAATTTTGCGAAAAATATATTAATTAGAAAAATACTACTTCATGAACCTCACAAAATAAAATATTTTTTAAATAATATTTAGAGGTTCTGTTTTCAGAAATGGCCTCCTCGGCAGGACTCGAACCTGCGACCCACTGCTTAGAAGGCAGTTGCTCTAATCCAACTGAGCTACGAGGAGATACACTAAATTATATAATAAGCAAAGATCTAATTTGATCTTAATTTAAACTTTCAAATATATTAATTTAGAATAAGGGTATGTCATATATTGGTTCTGTTGGATTAGTTACTGGAGCTTCCAGTGGTATGGGAAAAATAATTGCTCTTAGAATGGCTAAACAAGGGATGAAAGTAGCTGCTTTAGATACAAATCAAAAAGGATTAGAAGAGATATCAAGAAAATATAACAATATCTATTCAGTAGTATGCGATGTCAGTTCCTTTGAAGAGGTATCTAAATCAATTAAAGAAATCGAGGAAAATATCGGAGAAATAGAAAGCATTGTTCATGCAGCTGCAATTATGCCAGCTAAACCTATACTGAGCACAAGCCCGAATAAAACCATGAATCTTATGGACATAAATTATGGTGGGACTGTAAATCTAGTTCACTCTGTTGTAAGAAAAATGATTGAAAAAGATTCGGGTCAGGCTATCTTCTTTGGTTCTATAGCTGGACAGGTTCTAAATACAGGTTTAGGACCTTATTCTGCTACTAAGAGTGCAGTAAATACTTACATAGAAATATTGCAACATGAAATAAAAGATTCAGGAGTTCATATAATGTTAGTTCAACCAAACGCTGTAGATACACCTTTGATAAATCAAGCTTTAGGGGAGGAAGGTCCAAAGAACATAAGAGAATCCAAAGAGACAGGACGGTTATCTGATCCTCTTCAAATTGTAAAATCAATTGAGAAAGGTTTAAGAAAGAAAAAATTAATTTTATACCCGAATTTAGAAGCAAAAATACTAACTCTTGCAAGAAGATTCTTCCCGAAAACATTATGGTCAATAATTGAAAAATCTAATGAATAAGTTATGGATATAGGTGTTTGTGTTGCCTCCCAGGTAAGTGATATAGATTATGTTGTTGAAGCTGAGAAACTTGGTTTTACAGACGCTTGGTTTGCAGACAGCCAAATGCTTTGGTCAGATTGTTATGCATGCCTTGCACTTGCTGCAGATAAAACATCAAAAATAAACATTGGTACTGGAGTTGCGGTAGCTGGCACAAGGCTGCCTTCAGTGCATGCTGCTGGAATTGCTTCAATAAATCAACTTGCTCCAAGGAGAACTTTCTTTGGTGTAGGAAGTGGTAATACAGCCATGAGAATTATGGGATTACCTCCTCATAGAATTAAACATTTCGAAGAATTCTTAATAGAGATTAAGCCTCTCCTGTCTGGTAAAGAATCAATGATGAAAAAAGGAGAAAAGTTTATTCCAATAATACATATTATGCAGGATAAAAAATTTGTTAATTTTGTAGAAAAAATTCCAATGTATATTTCTGGATTTGGCCCTAAATCACTAGGCCTGGCAGGAAAATATGGAGATGGAGCTGTTCTTTCCTTTCCATCAAATGCCAAAAACATGGAGTATTGTTGGCTAATGATTGAAGAAGGCGCTAAATCTATAGGAAGACAAATTCAAAGAGATAAATATCTAACAACTGCCTTGACAGCTGTTTCGATTTTAGATGAAGGAGAAAAAATAAATTCTGAGAGAGTGTTAAAAGAATGTGGACCAATGGCAATGGCTTCAATTCATTATACATATGACCAGTGGAGAAATTTTAACCACCCACCCCCCGCTATTTTTGAAGATATCTGGGATGATTATTGTTCAATGTTAGAAGAATTTCCAAAAGAAAAGTTGCATCAAAGAATACATGCGGGTCACAATTGTTGGGTCATTCCAGAAGAACAGAGATTCCTTACTCCTTCGATATTGGAATCAACCTGTCTTATTGGGACAAAAGAAAAATTACTTGAAAAAATTACAGAATTATCATCTGCAGGTTTAGATAAACTAATGATACTTCCTGGTTTAAAGCCTAGATATGAGGTTCTAGCAAGAGTTTCAAAAGACTTAATACAAACCTGAAGATCTATAGTGATCGGCTAGCCAAATATGGTTGAGGGTCTATTTCAGGTTTCTTTCCTACCATCATATCTGCAAGCAAAGCAGCTGAACCCATAGCACAAGTCCATCCCAGATGACCTTGTCCAACATTGACATATAAGCCCTTAATGCTAGTTTCGCCAATATAAGGTAAACCATCACTGCTCATTGGTCTAAAACCACACCATGCTTCTCCTTCTTCTATACGGATTTGAGAATGGATTTTAGGATAAATTGATCGTAACATATTTGATAGATATTCAACCCTTTGCTGAGGTATCGAATCATCAAATCCTGTGAATTCAGCTACACCTGTAATTCTAATCCTATTACCTAGAGGGGTGATAGCTGTATGCACACTATCGTCAATTATGGCAATTGTAGGGTTGCCCTTTAAACCTGAAGATACGAAGGTCAACGAATACCCTTTTGCAGGTCTTACAGGCAGATTTAATTTTAACTTTTTAAGTAAAGAATAAGACCAACTTCCTGCTGCCACAACTATGTATTTAGCTTTTATTTCAACTCTATCCGTCACTAGTCCGTTTATAGAATTTTTATTAACCAGAATTCTTTTAATTTCGGTATTAACATGTATTCTTCCCCCTTTAGCTCTTATGAGGTCCTCTAGTGCTTTAGAAAATTTGTAAGCATCGCCTATCTCATCATCTGGATATAAAATTCCACCCACTAATTGATGAGAAACTTCCTTCAGAGCGGGTTCAACTGCAGCTACTTCATTATTATTTAGAATTTTCATGTTTAAATTTGATTCAGAAAACTTCTTTGTTATTTGCAGTGAGCGTTCAAAATCAGATTGCTCTCTAAAGATTTTCATTGTTCCATTCGTAGCAACGTCATAATTTAAACTATTGAGTAATCTAATCTCTTTAGTTAAATCTTTACTATAGTTTGCTAATTTAAAAGAGTACTTACTATTTTTCAAAAATCTAGAATTAGAAGAGTTTCTTAAAAAGCGTAACCCCCAAAAAAATAAAGACGGCAAAGAATTTAAGTTTAACAACATGGGAGAATCTTTTCTTCCTATCCCAGAAAAAATTTTAATTATGTCCGAAAAAGAATTCCATGGTGTTGCTTGCGAGGGCGTTAGCATCCCTGCGTTAGCAAAACTAGCCTCCTGTGCTGTTTCTTCACTTCTTTCAAGTACTAATACTTTCTCCCCTCTTTCCAACAAAGAATAAGCCGTTGCTAGGCCCTGAAGGCCCCCCCCTACAATGACGACTGTATCTTTATCCACTAGGCACGAATTATAATCAAGAGGAAAGAAAATTTCATGACTAAGTACAGACTACCTTCCTCTTCATTTTTTGAATTGGTCGGGGCAGCAGGATTTGAACCTGCGACCACCTGCTCCCAAAGCAGGTGCGCTACCAGACTGCGCTATGCCCCGAAAAATCTGAATTATACAGCCTTAAAATTTTTTCTATAAAGCTAAAAGTTAATTTGTAGAGAAATTTATTTTAAAATACCGTATCTAACTTAACTATATGAGGTAATAACTATTATGCCAATTGTCCTAGATGGGAAAACTCTTGCTCATAAAACAGAAAGTGATCTTTGTAAAAGGGTGGAAAGAATAAAAGAGGAAAGAGGCACTGCACCAACATTGGCTACAATCCTTGTGGGCTCTGATCCTGCTTCACAAACTTACGTTAAGATGAAAGGTAACGCTTGTAAAAGAATAGGAATGAATTCTCTTAAGATAGAATTAAACGAAGATATAAAAACAGATGATCTATTAGAAAAGATAAATGAAATGAATAATAACCCCGAAGTTCATGGCATATTACTTCAGCATCCAGTACCTCAACAAATTAATGAGAGAAAGTGTTTTGATGCAATAAACCTAGATAAAGACGTAGACGGAGTTACCTCTTTAGGCTTTGGAAAAATGGCAATGGGTGAAAAAACTTTTGGTTCTTGCACTCCTCAGGGAATAATCAGGTTACTAGATTATTATAAAATAGAAATTGCTAGCAAACATGCTGTGGTGGTTGGTAGAAGTCCCATTTTAGGAAAACCTATGGCTATGATGCTACTCAATAAACATGCAACGGTCACTATTTGTCATTCCAAAACAACAAAGCTACCTGAACAGGTTTTACAAGCTGATATAGTTGTAGGTGCAGTTGGTATCCCAAGATTTATTAAGTCAGAGTGGGTTAAAAAATCTGCTGTGGTTATTGATGCAGGTTATCATTCTGAGAAATGCGGAGATATAGATTTAGAAGCTATAAAAGAAAAATGTTTAGCCTACACCCCTGTACCAGGAGGCGTGGGTCCAATGACAATCAACACTTTGTTATTACAAACTGTTGAAGCTTGTGAAAAGAGCAATGTTAAATGACCGATTGTAATTTTTTTAGTAATGTGCAATTAATAAAGAAAAAATAAAAATGAATCAGGAACATTTTGATGTAATAGTTGTGGGTGCTGGCATATCAGGAATCGGAGCAGGATATAACCTTCAGAAACGATGTCCAAACAAATCTTTTGTCATTCTAGAAGGCAGAGAAAACATAGGTGGTACTTGGGACTTATTTCGTTATCCAGGAATAAGATCGGATTCAGATATGCATACTATGGGATTTAGGTTCAAGCCTTGGCGAGATGAAAAAATGATTGCGGATGGACCTTCGATTATTAATTATCTAAAAGAAACCGTCTCTGAAAATAACTTAGATAAAAAAATAAGATTTCAACACCAAGTCTTGAATTCTTCATGGTCTTCATCGGAAGGCAAGTGGATATTAGAAGTAAGTAGCCAAGACAAAAATTTAGTTAAGACATTCTCCTGCAATTTTTTGATGTTATGTGGAGGTTATTATAATTATGAAGAAGGCTACACTCCTTATTTCAAGGGAAGAGAAGAATTTAAAGGCAAGATAGTTCATCCTCAGAAATGGACTGAAGATATAGACTATAAGAATAAAAAGGTTATTGTAATTGGAAGCGGTGCTACAGCAGTCACAATTGTTCCTGCTATCTCTAAGGATGCAGAGAAAGTAACTATGGTACAGAGATCCCCCACCTACTATTTATCAGCTCCAGACAAAGATAGAGTAGGAAATTTCTTACAGAAAATATTTCCTATCAAAACTGCTTATTTTTTAACACGATGGAAGAATATTCTTTTTGGAAGATATTTCTATAACAAGTGCCTCAAAGATCCAGAGGGAGTAAAAAAGTTTTTGATTGATGGCGTAAGAAGTCACCTGGGTGATAACTTCGATATAGAAACTCATTTCACACCAAAATATAATCCTTGGGACCAACGCCTATGCTTTGTACCAAACGCAGATATGTTTGAAGCATTAAAAGCTGGAAAAGTTTCTATAGTTACTGATCACATTGATAAATTTACTGAAAATGGTATTAAACTTATTTCAGGTGAAGAACTAGAGGCAGATCTTATAATAACTGCTACGGGGCTAAATTTAGAATTTTTAAATGGCATACACTTTCAGGTAAATAATTCTTCAATAAATATATCGGATAAAATGGCATACAAAGGAATGATGTTTAGTGATATGCCAAATCTATCTGCAACTTTTGGATACACAACAGCTTCATGGACTTTAGGAGCTGACTTAACTACAGAGTATGTTTGTAAACTAATAAACTATATGGATAAAAAGGGTTATGACTACTGTATACCCAAGATAGGAGAAGATGTTATTGAAGGTAAAGATTATTTGAACCTTTCTTCAGGTTACATAAGAAGAGCTCTTAAGAAGATGCCTAAACAGGGCTCAAGATCTCCTTGGAAGAATACCCAAAACTACTTGCATGACATTACAGAAGTGAGATGGGGATCAATAAAAAATAAGGATTTAACTTTCAAAACCGCAAACCAATAGACTTACTACCAATATTTGTCTTTGAGTAATCTTTTGTAAAGTTTTCCCGTTGGGTGTCTAGGAAGTTCCTTTTCAAAATCTACACTTTTTGGGCACTTCACATGAGAGATCTTTTTTTTACAATAATCTATAAGTTCTGCCTCTAGATCTGGTCCAGCCTGATCCATATCTTCAGGCTGAATTACAGCTTTAACTTCTTCTCCCATTTCTTCATTTGGAACTCCAAAAACTGCAACATCAGAAACTTTTGGATGCATAATTAATACGTCTTCAGCTTCCTTTGGATAAATGTTAACTCCTCCAGATATAATCATATAAGCTTTTCTATCCGTTAAAAAAAGATATCCCTCATCATTCAAATAACCAATATCTCCTAGAGTACTAAATCCCTGCTTTGATATAGCCCCTGCTGTCTTTACTTTATCATTATGATATTCAAAAGAGGTAGCAGTATCTCCTCCAAAATAAACGCCCCCAGATTCTCCTGTAGGAAGCTCATTTCCTTCATCATCTAATATGTGTACTTCACCAAAAAGAGGTCGACCTACAGTACCTTTATATTTCATCCAATCTTCTGAATTTACTATAGTCATCCCATTAAATTCTGTCCCTGCATAATATTCATTGAGAATAGGACCCCACCAGTTAATCATCTTTGTTTTAACTTCTACAGGACATGGAGCAGCAGCGTGAATGGCAACTTTATGAGAAGATAAGTCATACTTTTCTCTAATTGATTCTTCTAATTTCAAGAATCTCACAAACATGGTGGGAACCCATTGAGAATGAGTGACCCGGAAGTCCTGAATAGCTTTAAGTGCAGATTCAGGATCAAATTTTTCCATAATTATCGACGTACCTGCGCCAGCTAAAAATCCTGTGTTAAAACCTAAAGGAGCAGAGTGATATAAAGGTGCAGGCGACAAGTAAACGCTTTGATCACTAGCGCCGTAAACATTTTCTACAACCCTCCCTAAATAATTTAAATCTTCACTTTCTTGAGAATATGGCAAAGGATTCAATTGAAGTTCCCTTTTTATGCCTTTGGGTCTACCCGTAGTACCAGAAGAGTAAAGCATTGGCCCTCCTTGACATTCATCTTTTATAGCTTCTGTTGGCATTTCTTGAATACTCTTTTCAAATGACTTATAAGAATCAATTTTCCCATCTAGCATGTATTTATTTATCCCTTGTAAAGCTCTTTCCAGATTCATTGCTGTTTCTTCTAAAAATTTTGAAGTTATAAAAATTTTTGCGTCGCAGTCTTTGACAATATATTCAACTTCTTCAGGTTGGAGTCTCCAACTTATTGCTGTATATCGTAATCCACTCCTCCATGCACCAAATACAATTGGGAAAAAAAGAAAGTGGTTTTCCATCATAAAGGCAACACCATCTCCAGGCTTAAGACCAAGAGACCTGAAAAGATGTGCAGTTTGATTAGAAATCTCATTTAGATCGGAATGAGTTAAAGTTTTACCACTACCCAACATCACTATGGCTGGTTTATCAGGATACTTTTTTCCATTTACTCCTGGATGCATAATCTTCCTCTACAAAATTTATACTTCTGTAAGTAAGATATTGCCATACAATAACCTTTTAAAAAAGAAGTACTACCATCGTAGCAATGAGTAAGAATAAAAGCTTGGCTTTAATAACAGCTTTTGGGGGTATAAATGCCGCAGGAAGAAGTTCTTCTCATCTCAATTATAAAAACCTTATTTTTGATTCTCTTGATGAACTTTCTAAACAAGAAGTTTTGCAAGATCTTGCTGTTCTAGAAGGTAAAATAGAGCCTGTAAGAGGCGGGTGGGAAACTAACTCAGGAGATTCAATCAACCTAAAAACTTATCTTTCAGAACACTCTGATCAAATACGATCACAAACTATGGTAAGAGAAATTGTAAGAGAAGAATTTGATATAGATAGAACAATCTTAGACCAAATTCAAGTTAGCTCTGCTGGAATGTTGCCTAATGGATTTGACCCATCAAATCTTTATCCTGCTAGACACCATCCAAGAGCACTACAACTTACTGTCTTTGGGATGAGTGATGCTCTAGGGCAATTAGGAATTGAATGGTCAAAGATTCAAGATAGGATAAATCCTGATGAGGTAGCAGTATTTAGTGGTGCAGCAATAGGACAAATGGATAAATCAGGTTTTGCCGGACTTATGCAATCAAGACTTAAGGGCTCTAGAGCTAGCTCAAAAAACCTTCCTTTAGGACTAGTAGAGATGTCAGCTGATTTTATTAATGCATACGTTCTTGGAAGTGTGGGAAGAACGGGTCACTGCGTAGGTGCTTGTGCAACATTTCTTTACAACCTTCAATTAGGAAAAGAAGCTATAGAAAATGGAACTGCTAAAGTGGTAATTGTGGGCGGAGCAGAGGCTCCTATAACCCCCGAAACTATGGATGGTTTTTATGCTATGGGTGCACTTGCGAATGATAAACGTTTATTAGAACTACAAGCTCAGCTTAATGAACCAATAGAAGAAGGTCCAAATCAAAGATTTGCTTGCCGCCCGTTTGGAGAAAATGTTGGAATGGTATTAGGAGAATCCTCTCAATTTATAATTCTCATGGAAGATAAGCTTGCTTTAGATTTAGGTGCTGAAATCTATGGATCAGTAGCATCTGTTTTTTCTCATGCAGATGGGTTTAAAAGTTCTATCAGCGGTCCGGGAATTGGAAATTACATTACGATGACAAAATGTACTTCAGAAACGGTATCTCTTATTGGATTAAAAAACCTTAGATTTAGAAGCTTTGTTCATGCACATGGCACAGGAACGCCTGCAAATAGAACAACTGAATCTCATATTCTCAACGAAATTGCAAAACTATATAATATTAAATCATGGCCAGTTACAGCGATAAAATCTTACCTAGGACATAGCATGGCTCCAGCTTCAGGAGATCAATGTGTTACGAGTCTTGGAACTTGGAACAAAGGCATAATTCCTAAAATTCATTCCGTCAAGAAAATTGCTAAAGACGTTCATCAAAGCAATTTAGATTTCTTGTTAGAGCATAAAATAAAAGATCCTGATTTTTATAAAGTGGCTTTTCTAAACGCAAAAGGATTTGGAGGAAATAATGCTTCAGCCGCTATTCTTAGTCCTAAAACTACAAAAGAATTAATTAAGGATAGGTACCCAACAACAAGAATAAGAAATCATTCAAAAAAGGTATTAAGAACTAAATCTTCAAGTGAGAGATATAACTCCAAAGCACTTAAAGGGGAATATAAAGTTATTTATAAATTTAATGAAAAAGTGCTTCAAGGAGAAACTGATATTAAACTGGATAAGAAAGAGATTCGTTTAAAAGGTTTCGCAAAACCTATTAAACTTAATTGAGTTGAGGGAAAAGTATGGAAAGAAATAAAAAAAATTGGAGACAAATAAGGTCCCAAGTAAAGGAATTTGTAGAAAATGAAGTTTACCCTGCTGAAAGCCTTCTATCTAAAAGAGATGAAGCAGCAAGGAAAAAAATTCAGGAACTTATGCAACTTGCTAAGGAAAGATCTCTTTGGGCTTTAGGTCATCCAAAAGACATTGGTGGACAAGGAATGCCTTTCATGGAATACGTCTACATAAATGAGGTTATTGGAAGATCTACAAGCGCTATGGTAGCTCTTGGTACTCATTCTCTTCAAGACTCGATCATGTTAAGAGAATTTGCTTCAAAAACATGGAGAGATAAATACCTTGTTCCCCTTGTCCAAGGAGAAATTTTCCCCAGTTTCGGGATGACTGAACCTGATGTAGCAAGTTCTGATCCCACTCAACTACAAACTACAGCAATATTAGATGGTAAAGATTGGGTTATTAATGGTCGTAAATGGTTCACCAGCGGAGCTGCAGGAGCAGCTTATACTACCGTAATGTGTAAAACAGAAATGGATGTTCCAAGCCATGGAGCTTTCAGCATGATAATAGTACCAACAGATAACCCTGGTTATAAGATCATAAGAGAAACTCCTGTGTTAGGAATTGAAGGAGGGCATGGTGGTCATTATGAAGTTGAATATGAAAATGTAAGAGTACCAGAAGAAAACCTTTTGGGACCAAGAGGTCAAGGGTTTATTATAGCTCAGCGTCGTTTAGGACCAGGTAGAATTTTTCACTGCATGAGATGGTTGGGGCAAGCTCAAAGAGCCTTTGATCTAATGTGTAAAAGATTACATGAAAGAGAAGCCTTTGGAACACCCCTTGCCCAAAAACAATTAATGCAGAAATTTGTTTTCGATAGTGCATGTGAAATACAAGCAAGTAGACAACTCACTATTGATGCAGCTAAAAGGATTGATCAAGGAGATGATGCTCGAATAGAAATAGGTATGATTAAAGTGGTTGGAGCACAAATGGTGCATAACGTTGTAGATAGAGCTATTCAAGCGCATGGAGCAAAAGGTTTAACTGATGATACCCCTTTAAGCTTAATGTATAGACATGCCAGAGAAGCTAGGATTTATGATGGCCCCGATGAAGTACATATTCAATCTGTGGCTAGGAGAATTCTAAAGAATTATGAAAATAACGGTGTAGGATGGGATTTTGGAGAAAGAGACGCAAGTCTAAAAGCTGAATAACCCTACTTCTTATGAAGGAAGAATTAAAGAAAAATTTAGAACAACTTCTAGAAGTAAACAACTGCAAAGGTAAAGTAACAAACCTTCAATATCTTACAGGCGGAGCGTCCAATGAAACCTGGAAGTTTAGTCTGTCTTCAAATTCAAAAAAAATAGAT
>CERQ01034100.1_pt1 | contig 12907 bp, 10 predicted proteins | sample 530711 | NCBI WGS metagenome assembly CERQ01 (sample SAMEA2620882, study PRJEB7988) | marine metagenome | biome: marine biome (ENVO:00000447); feature: mesopelagic zone (ENVO:00000213); material: "saline water (ENVO:00002010), including plankton (ENVO:xxxxxxxx)" | depth 850 m | reverse complement strand
GGAGGCGCACGACGGTCTCGGTCACGCACCCCGTGAGCGACGCGATCAGAAGGATCGTGACGGCGGCCGCGGCGCCCCGGAATCGGGCACCGGGCAGGGGGAGATCCATCGGCATGCAACCACCCTATGCGCGGGGCGGGCGCTAAGCACGAGGGTGGGCGAGGCGGTAGGTCGCAGCGAGGCGCTCACTCGAGACGTGGGTGTAGATCTGCGTGGTCGCCAGGCTCGCGTGTCCGAGAAGCTCCTGGACCGTGCGCAGGTCGGCTCCGCCGTCGAGCAGGTGAGTGGCGGCGGAGTGCCGGAGCGCATGGGGGCCGACGCTCGCACCGATGACCGGCCCGAGTCGTCGCGCGACCACGTCGTAGACCGCGCGCGGGCCGATGCGCGCACCTCGGGTGCCGAGGAACACCGCGGCGACGGGGGCGCCGTCGCCGCGGGCGTGCAGCACCGGGCGACCCCGCACGAGATAGGCCTCGAGCGCAGCGGAGGCCGGGGCGCCGAAGGGCACCATCCGCTCCTTGTCGCCTTTCCCGACCACGCGGAGGGTGCGGCGGTCGTCGTCGATCGCGTCTCGGTCGAGAGCGCAGAGCTCGGACACGCGGATGGCGGTGCCGTAGAGCACTTCGAGCAGCGCGCTGTCCCGCAGCAGCACGGGATCGCCGTCGCGTGCGGCATCGCGCACGTCGTCGAGGAGGTCGGAGACGCCGTCCGCGGTAGCCACCCGGGGAAGGGTGCGCCCCCGTTTGGGGGTGACGAGGCGAGCGCTCGGATCGACCTCGACCAGTCCCATCTCCACCGACCAAGCGAAGAATCCGCGAACGGCCGCGGCTCGGCGAGCAAGGGTCGATGCACTGTGACCGCGCTGCACCGACTCCCACAGCCACTCGCGGAGAGCGTGGACGTCGACGTCCGTCAACACCGGATCCCCGGTTGCCGCCACGACATCGGCGAGGTCGCCGCGATACGCACGAACGGTCCGTGGCGACAATCGGCGCACGTGAGCCAGATGATCCACGTAGCTCTCCGCCGCTTCGCCGAACCTCATGCCCTCAGCTTCCCCTCCTTCCCGTCCCCGAGGTGCGCGGCGCACCGATCAGGCGCGACGCCAGCCGCGATCGTCGCGGCGGACACGCCCTTCGAGTTCGAGCAGCCCGAGAAGCGACCCCGTCTCCGCGACGGAGAGGCCGGCACCGCGCGCCGCCTCGTCGGTGGAGCGACCGGCGCGCGTGCTCAGGGCGTCGACGACGCGGGTCGCCGCATCCGTCCTCGGACCACCCGTCGCACCGTCCGCGCGTTCGACGTCCCGTGCGTCGAGCCCACCCACCAGCTCCCAGGCGTCGTCCGCTCCGGTCACGGCGACCGCGTCGTACTCCCGCAGCAGTCGATGGCAGCCCGCCGAGGCGGCACTGGTCACCGGGCCGGGGACGGCGCCGAGTGGTCGCCCGAGGCTCACGGCGTGCCCGGCGGTGTTGAGCGAGCCGCTGCGCCAGCCCGCCTCGACCACCACGGTCGCCGCTCCGAGCGCCGCAATCAGCCGATTGCGCTGGAGGAAGCTTCTCCGAACTAACGCGACTCGAATCGGTGCTGGCCTCTTGTCCAACGAGCCTCGGGAACTACTCGATGCGATATATGCGTGATCGCCACCATTTGCCAGCTTCGCGCGTGGCGCGGTCCATGGGGCTGCCGAGGGGATTGTCGCTGGTCATATAGGTCCAGGTTGCCGAGGGTCTGCGCAGGCCGAGGCCTGCGATTCCTTGACTGAGCTGATCGGGCGTTGCCTTCTGGATGATGTCGGCGGCTCGTTCGTAGGCGGTCGCGAAGAATCCGTGGAACTCGCGGAGTGCGATGCGGTGGAACTCGTCGCGAGGGTTGACGCCTGCGAGGGCTTGGAGGTGGATGCCGTCGCGGATTTCGCTGAGGTGGGCGAGGTGGTCGCACCACTGTTCGTCGAGGCACCAGAGCGTGACTTCGCGGGCCAAGCGAGCGATGACTTCGGATGAGGAGGTTGACTCGAGCTCTGCGAGTTTCGACGGGACGCGGTTGGCAAGCTCGATGAGGCCGCGGTCGTGATGCATGACTTCGTTGCGGTCTTCCAGGACAGTGGCGCGTTGCCGTGCGATCGCGCGGTTGAAGTCCCAGGTGTCGCGGTGCCGGTCGTGTCGGATGCCTTCCGCGATTCGCTGAGCTTGGTCGACGATGCTTCCGAGTGCGGCCTGATCCAACCGCGGGCCGCGTCTGGTGATCTTCCCGAGATGATGTGCTGGGGCGTTGGCTTGCACGAGTTCGTCGGTGGTGCTCACGAACGTCATGGTGAGGCCGGGGTCGCCCTGTCTGCCGGCGCGGCCGCGTAGCTGCGCGTCGAGGCGTCCCGATGGGTAGCGGCCGACTTGCAGGACGGCCAGGCCGCCGGTCGCGGCCACGCGAGCATGGTCGTGCTCGTCGGTTCCCCCGAGTCGGATGTCGGTGCCGCGCCCGGACATCTGTGTCGAGATTGTGACGGCTCCGAGCTCGCCTGCCCTGGCGATCACGGCGGCTTCGTGGGCATCGTTTCGGGCGTTGAGCACTCGGGATGGGATGCCTGCTTCGGCGAGGGAAGCGGCGAAGCGCTCGGACTCGGCGACGCTCTGCGTGCCGACCAGGATCGGCTGACCGGTGTGGTGACGATCACGGATCTCGGTCACGACGGCGTCCAGACGGGTCTGGTCGTCGAGGAACACTCGTGGCGTGTGATCGACCCGCTGGTTCGGTAGCCGTCGTTCGACCCGCCCGGCGGGAAGCGAGTAGAACTCGATGAGCTCCTCGGCGACGGCGACGACGGTGCCGCTCATGCCGGTCAGCGTCGCGTAGTCGCGCAGCAGGTCCTGGACGGTCAGTGTGTCGAGAATCAGGCCTGGTGAGGAGACTTCGAGTTGCTCCTTCGCCTCGATCGCGGCGTGCAATCCGTCCGGCCAACGTTGCTGATGAGCGACCCTGCCGCGGGCGGTGTTGATCAGCCTGATGGTGTCTTCGACGACGAGGTAGTCGATGTCGCGCTGGATCAGAACGTGCGCGTGCAGGGCGAGGTTCACTCGTGTGAGCGTGGCCGTGTGCTCGGTGTCGAAGAGGTTCACCCCGCCGAGCCGATGCTCCAAGAGGTCCAGTCCGGCGTCGGTGAGCGAGACGGTCGCGTGGTCTCCGTCGACGGCGTAGTGCGTGCCGGCGGCGAGTTCGCGGACGAGGGTATCGGCGGCGGTGAAGTCACTGGGCGTGTCCGTCGAGGACCCGGCGAGCACGAGCGGCGACATCGCTTCGTCGATCATTACGGCGTCGGCTTCGTCGACGATCGCAACGTCCAGGACGGGAAGCACGCGGTCGGCTTCGGTCGTGGCGAACCTGTCGCGGAGGACGTCGTAGCCGACCTCGCTGACGGGAGCATAGACGACATCGTTGCGATATACCTCGCGGCGTGTCGATGAGTCGGTGTGCTGGCCGATCCAGCCGACGCTGACCCCGAGCGCGTCGAACAGGGGACGCATCCAGTCGGCGTCTCGCTCGGCGAGGTAGTCGTTGACTGAGAGCACGTGAACCCTGCGGCCGGCGATCGCGAAACCGACGGCAGCGAGGGCGCCCACCAGGGTCTTTCCCTCGCCGGTATCCATTTCGACGGCATGTCCAGTTAGCAGCGCGCAGCACGCCAGCAGCTGCTCATCGAACGGCGTCTGCGCGAGCGTCCTCTGCGCGGCAGCGCGCAGGATCGCCAAGAGCTCTGGAGACGGCTCAACGCTCGAACCAGGGTCGGCGGCGGCGAAAGAGCTTCGCGCCGCGTCGACCAGCGCATCATCAGCGAGATGGTCGGCCCACTCTTGTCTCTCTCTCGCGCGTGAGACAACGCGACGAAAGCGACGCAGAGACGTGGAGCCCGGCGCTCCGACTGCTCGCGCCAGCCACCGTTTCATGCTTCCCATCCAAACACGCTGCCTGCGACATCATGCTCGAGCCATCAGGTGGTTCGCGAGTCCATCGCTCTTGTTCCGGGCGTCACGGGTTGCTCAGTCGGGTCGACGTCGCTCGAGGGTCAGCCTGACTATGCGGCTCATCTGCGCGAGCTTCTCATCGGCGGCGCGGAGGCTGATTTCGATCCCTTCCAGCTCCCCGCGCCAGCCCATGCGTGTCGCTTCGCCTCGGCGTTCGAGCAGATTCGCGCGGATCGACTCGAGTCGGCGTCGTTGAGCGGGGTCAGGCCGCAGCATCGGGCAGCGGATGCAAGCGTGCTCGTGGATGCAAGGCGTGCCGTAGCCGCGGGAGCATGAGCCGAGCTCGACTTTGCGTTTCGCGAAGTGCTGCTGGAACTCGTCGAGTTCCTCCCCGCTGGGTCGCCGATAGTCCTCGACGGGTCGAAGCGCGCGGCGGCGATCGACGAACTCCCGGAAGTGACGTGCGACGTCCTCGTCGAAGACGGCAGTGTATCCCTGGGTGGTGGTGAGGTTCTGGTGACCCATGACCTTGGCGAGGATATGGACCGGGAGCCCGGTGCGAAGCGCGTCAGTTGCGAAGATCCTCCGGAAATCGTGCGCGGTCAGTCGGGTGCCGTCACTCGCGATCCCGGCGATGTCCTGGGCGTATTGGATGAACGTGTAGATGGTCGCGTAGGCCATCACTCGGTTGGTTCCGCGGCCCGGTAGTTGGAAGAGGAAGGGCAGCTTCTCCGAGAACACCTTGTCCTGGGGATCGTATCGGACCGCGAGGGGCACCTTGTCAGCGTCACCGCGGACTCTATGCCGCACTGAGGCGAGCACATGAGCGAGCTCCGGGGAGACCAGGAGCACCCGTTCGCGGTCGGATTTGGACGGCACGATCTGCAGCAGGAGCACTCGATCGCCATCCCGAGGTTGGAAGGTGAACAGCGCGGTCGTGGTGAGCTCGGTGAGCTCCTCCATGCGGACGCCGGTCTCGTGGAGGATGTGGGTCGTCGCCCATGCCCAGAACGACAAGTGTTCGATGCGTGCCTGCGGGATCTGCTCGCCGGTGTCCTCGTCGCGGATCCAGACCTTGGTCGCAGGGCCGGGCAGCGGCCGCGCGAGACGCGTGTAGCGTGCGCCGCGGAACTCGAACTGCTCGCCCATCGGAGTCTCGAGGGCGATCGCGAGCAATGCCGTCTGTTTCTCTTTGTCGGTGTCGATCGCGTCGAGCAGCTGCGGGACTCGGTCGATGAAGTGCCGGATCCGCTGGTGCATCGCGGCTTGGATGCGCCGCTTGTTCTTCATGTGCCCAGCGGTGTCGTTCTTCGTCAAGAACGAGGGCGCAGCCCATCCCGCCCAGTAGGCGTCCTGCGTTGCCCAGGCGGCGATGTCGTTGTAGAGACCCCGGACCATGAACAGCGTGCGGTGCACGTCGACTCGATCTCGGGCGTTCTCGACCTTCCACCAATGCGCCAGTTCTGGGCTGAGGTGCAGGTTCTCCTGAGCAGGGTTGTGCTCGCGGATCTTGGACCAGAAGTTCTTGAGGAGCTCGTAGGCGAGGTTGCGCAGTGTGGAGTAGTCGACGGTTGCTTCGCGCCCGCGGAGGTATCGCAGGAACATCTCTCGGATAGCGGGTGGCTCCACCTGGTAGAAGTCGACCATGCTTGTGGCGTCGCGGCGTGGTGCTCGGGTCAGCTGCCGGAGGCTCGGTGCATCGGTCGGAGCGATGCCCATCAGCTTGAGCACCTCCCAGGCGTTCGCTGCCTGTGCGCGTCGGTACTTGGTCAGCGAGCGACCCAGCACGACGAGTTCCTCGACGACGATCTCATCAAGGTGCTTTCCGGTAGCAGCTTGGATCGCGAGCAGCCCTCGACGCGGCGCTGGGGTATCGATCAGATGACTGCGCTGCTCGAATCGTTCGAGCGCCTCATCCAGGCCCCGCGTCGACCACGGAAGACCGCTGAGATCGATCCTCGAGTTCAGAGCGAGGAACTCGAGCGAGGGGCGGAACACGTCCGCGCGAAGCAGGATGGTGATCATCCGGCCCGGTCCGCTGCGGCTGTGCGCGACGGACGCAGCGTGCAACCCGGGGAAGGTGTCCGCCCATCCTCCGATCTTGGTCGCGCGCTCAGCGCCGCTCGCCTCCCATCGCTGTTGCCAAGTGCGCCCAGGCTCCTGCAGCAGTCGATCGAGGAAGAGTGCCATCTGCGGGCGGTAGTCGCGGTCGATGTTCTGCGCCAGCCGATTCGGCCCGCCAGCCAGGGCCAGCAGATCTTCTCGCGGGATCGCCGCGTTGGAGGGCTGTCGGAAGATCGGAACCCTCGCCGGCGGCGAGGTCTCCTCGGCGTCAAGTACGTCGTCCAGGTCGACGTCGACCAGGTCCTTCACCATGCGTCGTCTCCGGTTAGCTCGTGTAGATCCGCGGGGTCATACGCCAGCGGCGGTCGCGATGGTGGAGGGCGTGGCTCGTTCCGGCGCTGTAGGTGCTCGATCACGCGTGCGAGCACGTCTGAGTCGTGCTGGCGAAGGTAATGCTGCGTGGTGGAGAGGTGAACGTGACCGAGCACCCGCTGTATGTCGGACAGGCTCAGCGCGGAGTCCTGTGCCATCTGCGCTGCGGCGGTGTGGCGTAGGTCATGGAGCTTGACGTGTTTGCCCAACGCGGACCCTGCCCGTCGCAGGATCGCGCGTGCTGCGTCATAGTTCAGCTGTCGAAGCGGGCGTCTCGTCGTCCACCAAACTGGGTTTCCCGGCGCGAGCAACTCGGGCGGCAGTGACTGCTGATAGAGCGCCAACCACACGAAGGCCTCCGGCGACGCCGGTAGCGCTTGGCGGGCTCTGGTGCCCTTACGCGTGACCGTGATCTGCTGCTGGCCTGGATCGACATCCTCGAACGTCATCGCCAACAGTTCCGATGGGCGCGCTGCGCTGGAGAGATAGAACTCCAAGAGTGCGCGATCACGAGGGTGATCGAGGATCCGGAACAACTCTGCGATGCGCGACTCGGGTAGCGATCGCGGCTGCCCCTGCGGGACGCGCTGCCGAAGGTCAGCGCGCGGGTCCAGTCGGAACGGCGCTTCCGGGCTCCTTGTGCCGTTGCGACGAGACTCTCCGCGTTGCGGCACGGGGTTAGACACGGGACCGCGGCCCTGCCCAAGCTGAAAGCGATAGAACTCGGACACGACGGCGAGATTGTGGTTGATCGTGCGCGGCTTCAACGTTCTCGATGACAACGCGGACGGCTGCTTGCATGCAAGCACGAAGTCACGAACGGTGGTGCGCGTGGCGCGCTCCCACGAAGTCTGCGCGATCTGAAGATGCCGAAACCATCTCAGCAACCCGAACGCGTACGCGCGGCAGCTGGACTCGGCATTGCCGCACGCCCAGAAGTCCAGCAGGAAGTCCTCGACCTCGGCCATCGGTGCACCGTCGACACCGACCGCCCAGAACGGCGGTTCAACGAGCGCTCCCACAGCCAGACCTGACGACACGACGATGAGCCTCGCACGGTGAACGTAGTTACCGCACCGCAAGTCCGGTAAACACACCGCCACTTCGTGGGAGCTGCGCCCGGTGGCAGTTCGCTCACGAGCGCCCCGACCTCGGCGATGCGCTCGATCAGCGCGCTGTTGCCCCGCGGGTAGGCGCGATCGACGCCACCGGCCAGAAAGGCGACCGTCGGCGAACCCACGGCGAGCGCCGCTCGATGCGCGGCTCCGTCGACGCCGTAGGCCGCGCCCGAGACCACGGCGCCGCCATACGCACCGATGCCCGCGGCGAGGTCGGCGGCGACGTGCTCGCCGTAGGAAGTCGCGGCGCGGGCTCCGACGATCGCCACCGCCGTCGAGCGCCACGCGTCGACGGTTCCCCGCACCCAGACCGCCACGGGCGCGTGTGCACCGAGGTCGTTCAGACTCTCCGGCCAGTCGGACGCAGCCGGCGTGATCAGCATCGCCCCGATGCGGTGCGCCGCCCGCAAGGACCGGAAGACCGCGTCGCCGTCCAGGCGAGGCCGCCACCGAGCCCACGCGTGGCGCGCGGCCAGCCCGTCGAGCTCCCCGACAGGAGTCGGCACCGAGCGGGCGACGGTGTCGAGCGCGACAGCCGGGCCGAGCGCACCGATCAGCGCACCGGCGTCGGCATCGCCCGGTTCGGCGACGTGCGACCACGCGACGCGGGCGTACACCTCCGCGGCCGCCTCGTCATCGAGACCGTCGCCGAACGGTCCGAGCGCATCTCGGATCGCTGTCGGGGTGAGGTCGTAATCCGTCATGAAGCGATTCCCTTCTTCAGGTAGAGGGCGCGTCCGATGTCGTCGAGGCCGAGACGCGGCCTGCCCGCCAGATCAGCCAGACTCCACGCGACACGCAGCACGCGGTCGTAGGCGCGGAGCGTGAGCGCGCCGCGCTGCAGCGCGATGTCGAGCGGCCGGCGAGCTGCAGGGTCCGGCGCAGCCGGGCCCTCGCGCAGCCACGGTCCGGCGACCTGCGCGTTGCGCCGCCACTCGGTCTCCCGAAGCCGGTGCGCCGCCCGGTCTCGCGCCTCGCGCACCCGCTCACGCGCCGTCTCGGTGCTCATCCCCTCACCGCCCGCGCGTCGCTGCGCCACCGAGACGCGGCGCAGGGTCAGTTCGATGTCGATGCGGTCCAGCAGGGGTCCCGAGAGGCGCTGCAGGTAGCGACGGATCGCCATCGGCGGGCACGTGCACGATGAACCCGGAATGCCGTACCCACCGCACGGACACGGGTTGGTCGCCAGGACGAGTTGGAAGCGCGCCGGGAAGCTCGCGACCGCGCCCGACCGGTGGATCTCGATCTCACCGCTCTCCAGCGGCTGTCGAAGCGCGTCCAGCGCGTGACCGCTGAATTCGCCGGCCTCATCAAGGAACAGAACCCCCTCGCTCGCTCGTGCCACGGCGCCCGGATGGATCACGCGGCTTCCACCTCCGACGAGGGCCGCTGAGCTCGCGCTGTGATGCGGGGCTTCGAACGGTGCCACGCGCGGGAGCGACCGGATGGTTCCGCCTCCCAGTGAGCGGATGGATGCGACGGCCAGCGCCGCCTCGTCGTCGAGTGGGGGCAGGATCCCGGGCAGCCGTCGGGCGAGCATGGTCTTGCCCGCTCCGGGCGGGCCCGTCATGAGGAGATGGTGGCCACCCGCGGCTGCGACGACGAGCGCTTCCACCGCGTCGTTCTGGCCGATGACGTCGGCGAGATCGTGCCGGGCATCGGAGCGCACGTCGTCGATCGGGCGCCCGTTCGCCACCGGCTCGCAGTCGGGGACATCCACCCCGGCGCCGTGGAGGGCCGCGACCTCCGCGAGCGTCGTGGCCGCGCGCACCTCGATACCGTGGACGAGCCGGGCCTCCGGGCCGTTCGCGTGCGGAACCACCACGCGGGCGAAGCCGGCCCGCGTGGCAGCGACGACCGCGGGCAGCACCCCCGGCACCGGCCGCAGCCGCCCGTCGAGTCCCACTTCGCCGACGTGCACCGTCGCCGAGACCGACCCCACGTCGAGATCGGTCTCGGTCGCGATCGCGGCGACGGCGATCGCGAGGTCGAACGCCGATCCGTGCTTGGGGAGGTTCGCCGGCGACAGGTTCACCGTGAGCCGCCGTCGAGGCAGGGGCAGACCGCTGTTCTCGCACGCGTTGTGCACGCGACGCGACGCTTCGTTGAGAGCCTTGTCGGGGAGCCCGATGATGCGCATGTCGGGCGTCTGGTTGGACAGGTCGGCTTCGACCTCGACGATGGAGCCGACCGCCCCGTTGAGGGCGACGGCCCAGGTGCGAGCGACCGTCATGCCGGGACCGGCGGGCGGAGGGAGGAGCGTGTCATGTCCCGAGACTGCGCCTTCGCGACACCGCCCGCGGGGCGAATCTGCTCGGCCGTGCATGAACGGCCTCGGGACGAGGCTGGGGAGGGCAGGACAGGAACGGTCAGCGCAGATCGCGAAGATGCTCGATGCGTGCACGGCCCGGAGGGGAACCCGTCACGCCGATCACATCCGTCCGAAGGGCGAGCCCCCGCGACGGCTCCGGATGGGCCGCCGCCCACGCGCGACCCAGACGCCAGAGGCGACTCCGCTTGCGCTCGTCGACCGCGTCGAACGGATGCCCGAATCCGGTGCTCCTGCGCGTCTTCACCTCGACGATGACGAGTTCGCCCGCCTCACGGGCCACGATGTCGATCTCGCCCTGCCCGCAGCGCCAGTTGCGATCGAGAACCACGAAGCCGAGCGCGACGAGATGATCGTGCGCGGCCTGCTCACCGGCACGCCCGAGGTCGTCCTTGATCGCCATGAGACGACCCTGTCCGCCTCAGGCATCGCCGCGCGGCACATCCGGGCGATCTGTGGACGGACCGGCGGACTCACAGGCCCCGCTCCGCCCGGAAGTCAGCTGTCGAGGGAGAGCTCGTCCGGCAGCCGGAAGTCCCGTCGCGTCAGCTCTTCGACGTTGACGTCCTTGAAGGTCAGCACCCGCACGGACTTGACGAAGCGGTCGGCGCGATAGATGTCCCACACCCACACGTCGGTCATCGTGATCTCGAAATAGAAGTCGTGCTCGCTGTCGCGGCGCACGACGTTGACGTCATTGGCGAGGTAGAACCGCCGTTCCGTCTCGATGACGTACTGGAACTGGGAGACGACGTCGCGATACTCCTTGTACAGGGCAAGCTCGAGTTCGCGGTCGTAGTCCTCGAAGACTTCGTCATCCATGATCCCCCCATCCTACGGTCGTGACGGCCGCGCCGAGACCGCGCGATCACGTGGTCCGGATCATCAGGTCGATTCCCGTAGCGTGGTGTGCGCGGCACATCCCGCACCCGCTGAAAGGACTCCATAACCGTGGCTGAGACCGAGATCTTCGAACCGGACGGACGCGCCGTCCCCTACGCCGACGACCACGGCGACGGGCCGGCTCTCGTGCTCCTGCCCGGCGCCGGACTCCGGCTCGGCTATCTCGGCCTGCTGGCGGAGGCCCTCGGCGAAGAGGACTTCCGCGTGGTGAGGATCGGCTGCCGCTGGCCGAACGACGCCGTACCGGCGCCGACGCTCCACGATCTCGCGCAGGACGTCGTGGACGTGATGGATCACGTGGGCATGACACGGCCGTGGGTGGGCGGACACGGGTTCGGCGGCACCGTCGCGCGGACGGTCGCCCTGGACCATCCCGCGCGTGCCGCCGGCGTGCTGCTGCTCGCCGTCGAGGGCGGGGCGCCCGTGGAGGTGTCCCCCACGTCCGAGATCCCCGAGAACGCCTACGACCGGGAGCGGATGGCTCTGCAGCGCGCCGCCCGCGCCGCGTCTGCGGAGATCGGCGCCGCGACTCTCGCGCCCGGGATCCCGGTGCTCGCTCTCCAAGGGTCAGCCGACCGCGTGATGCCTCCGGCGAACGGCGAAACCCTGCGCGCCGCGGCCCCGGAGCGGGTCAGCCTCGTGACGATTGACGGCGCGGCCGACCTCTTCCCCCTCACTCACGTCGGCGAGACGGCATGGCCGATCGAGGACTACCTCGACTGGGACTGACGTCCCGGCGCGGCTCAGAACAGGGTCGGAGCACTCGCGATGGACCACGACGCACGATGGTGGGGGCTCATGCCGTGCCGGCGGATCGCCTCCCGGTGATCGGGGCTGGCGTAGCCCTTGTTGCGCGCCCAGTGGTAGGCGGGCAAATCGTCGTGCAGCCCGGTCATGAGACCGTCACGGGCCACCTTGGCGATGACCGAAGCCGCCGCGGCGCTTGCGCAATCCCGGTCTGCCTTGATCACCGGTGTGACCGACAGGCCGGCGCCTCCGGCCGGGGTGATGTAGTCGTGATTGCCGTCGAGGATCACGATCGCCTCCTCGGGGACGACCCCCTGGGCGCGCAGATCGCCGATCGCGCGCAGCGCGGCCAGGCCGAGCGCGCGGATGATCCCTACCTCGTCGATCTCCGCCGCGCTGGCCCATCCGACAGCGTTCGCCGACACCCACGATGCAGCGCGCGCCGCCACCTCGGGACGGCGAGCCTCGGGGACGAGCTTGGAATCCCGCAGCCCCTCCGGTACGCGTCGACGCGAGCGCCCGGCGTCGACCACCGCGGCGCCCACCGCCACCGGGCCCGCCAGCGCTCCGCGACCGACCTCGTCGCAGGCGATCACGAGCGCATGCTCGCGCAGCAGCCGGCGCTCGAGCGTGAGACGAGGAACGGCGACGGTCACTCGGCCGACTCCTCCTCGTCGGCCGCGGGCTCGTCCGGAACCCCCGCGAACACCTCGTGGTGGAAGTCGAGCGTGCCGAACCGATCGAACGGCCACGTGATGAGGAACGCCCGACCCACCAGGTTCTCCAGCGGCACGAACCCCTCTCCCGGCTGGTCCTGGTTGTAGCGGCTGTCCTTCGAGCGGTAGCGGTTGTCGCCGAGCACCCACAGGCTGTCCTCGGGAACGACGACATCGAAATCGTCGGCGGACGCGGGCGAATCCGGCGTGGGCAGCTTCAGATAGGTGGTCTCGTCGATGGCGACCCCGTTGACGGTGATCTGGCCGACGTCGTTGCAGCAGACGACCTCGTCACCGGGCAGACCGATGATGCGTTTGACGAGGTGGTCATCGCTGTCGGGCGCCGCCAGGCCGATGAGCGACAGCAGCCATTCGCCCATGTCGACGAGCATCCCTCTGTCCGGAGTGTCGCTCGGGGGAAGCCACCCGCCGGGATCGGCGAAGACGACGACGTCACCGCGCTCGTACTCTCCGAACCGGGGTGTGATCTCATCCACGAGGATGCGGTCGTCGATCTCGAGGGTGTCCTCCATCGAGCCGGAGGGGATGTAGAACGAGCGGACCAGGAAGGTCTTGACGAGGAACGACACCAGGAGCGCGACGAGGATGATGATCACCACGTCACGCAGGAAGGTCAGCCAGCCTCGCCCTCGCGACTCCGAGCGATCGGCCGGCGCTTCCTCGGGTGCCCCTGACGGCGGCGTC
>CERQ01026616.1_pt1 | contig 12942 bp, 9 predicted proteins | sample 530711 | NCBI WGS metagenome assembly CERQ01 (sample SAMEA2620882, study PRJEB7988) | marine metagenome | biome: marine biome (ENVO:00000447); feature: mesopelagic zone (ENVO:00000213); material: "saline water (ENVO:00002010), including plankton (ENVO:xxxxxxxx)" | depth 850 m | reverse complement strand
AAGACTACTTTCTTCATTGACACTTGTTATTAAATCAACATCATCAACAATATCCGATAGATCTAAATCAGAATCACTGTCAAAATCATGCATCAAATCAACTGATAAGCCCAAACTTTGAAGTTCTTTTAATAAAACATGAAAAGATTCAGGAATACCGGGTTGGGATATAGGTTCACCTTTAACGATAGATTCATAAGTTTTTACTCTACCTATAACATCATCAGATTTAACTGTTAGAATTTCTTGAAGGTTATGAGCAGAACTATATGCCTCTAAAGCCCAAACTTCCATTTCACCAAATCTTTGTCCACCAAATTGTGCTTTACCTCCCAAAGGTTGTTGCGTAATTAGTGAATAGGGTCCTGTTGATCTTGCATGAATCTTATCTTCTACCATATGAATTAATTTCAACATATACATAAATCCTACTGCAATTGGTTGATCAAATAATTCTCCTGTTCTTCCATCATATAATTTTTCTTTTCCAAAATTAGGTGAAGAAAATTTATTTAACTTATTAAGTTCATCTACTTTTTCTTTCAATTCATCAATAGTACATTCACTGACATTTTCGTTAGTTTCTTCCTCAAACCATAATCTTAAACATTCTTCTTGTATATTAATTGAACGAGATGTTTTCTTGTCTGTGTCAGTGAAAAATCCCATCAAGTTTTCTTTATTCTTTAATTTAAGCCATTCATAAAGTATGTCATAATTTGTCTGTTCATAACTTAAATGATCATCTATAGAATCATCTAAAGCACCTGATTTTCTAATAACCCAAGCTTTTAATAAAGCTTCTTCTATCTCTTTATCTGTAAAACTTTCAAAAACTGAACTATTAGCTGATTTCATACCTAAAGCTTTAGCAGCCCACCCTAAATGTAATTCAAGAACCTGTCCTAAATTCATTCTTGAGGGAACTCCTATGGGATTAAGAACAATATCAACCGGAGTCCCGTCTTCTAAATATGGCATATCTTCTTGTGGCAATATTTTTGCAACAACACCTTTATTTCCGTGCCTGCCAGCCATCTTATCTCCTTCTGAAATCTTTCTAGTTTGCGCAATCCATACTCTCACTTGCCTGTTGACACCAGGAGGTAAATCTTTAACTTCTTTAGAATCAAGAATTTTTACATCAATAACTTTACCCCTTTGACCATGTGGAACTCTTAGAGATGTATCTTTTACATCTCTAGCTTTCTCACCAAATATTGCTCTCAATAATTTTTCTTCGGCACTTAACTCTGTTTCTCCTTTAGGCGTTATTTTGCCAGCCAAAATATCTCCCGGCCCTACTTCAGCACCAATTCTCACTATACCCTCCTCATCCAAATTCTTTAATGCTTCCTCACCAATATTAGGTATATCTGCAGTAATTTCTTCAGGTCCCAATTTAGTATCTCTCGCTTCAACTTCTAATTTTTCAATATGTATTGAAGTATAAGTATCACACTTAACTAATCTATCACTCAATATAATTGCATCTTCAAAGTTATATCCATCCCAACTCATAAATGCACACAAAATATTCTGACCTAATGCCAAATTTCCTGATTCAGTAGAAGAGCTATCACACAGGACCTGTTCTTTGCTTACAACATCACCTTTTGAAACAATTGGCCTTTGACTTATAGTTGTACCCTGATTACTTCTTACATATTTTTGCAAAGGATATTTTTCAATTTTATTATCTTTATCCATAATTTGTATTTCAGTACCTGTTGAGCTTATTACTAAACCATCAGATTTAGAAATTTGAACCTGTCCGCTATCTCTTGCTACGATTTTTTCCATACCTGTGCCAACTATAGGAGCTTGTGGTGAAATTAATGGAACAGCTTGTCTTTGCATGTTTGACCCCATTAAAGCTCTATTCGCATCATCATGCTCTAAAAAAGGAATTAAAGAAGTTGAAACGCTTACTAGTTGCATTGGTGATATATCTATTAAATCAACTGTTCCCGGAGAAACAACAACAAATTCTTCTCCTTTTCTAATTTCAATACCTGAATTTATAAATTCACCATTATTATCAATGGGAGAGCTTGCTTGAGCTATATTATATTTTGTCTCTAAATCTGCAGATAAATATTTTATATCATTAGATAAACTTGAAACATAAGATACAACAGAAAGCTCCTGTTTTGGACATTTTAATATTTCTTCAATAACTTTCCTTGTAATTTTTTTATTTTTAGGAAGTATAATTTTTTTTCCATCAGTAACATCTTCAGTAACCGTTCTACCCAATATAGATGGGTCTTTACTACTAATTGTTTTTTTAACAAGCCTATACGGAGTCTCAATAAAACCATGTTCATTTGTTCGTGAAAAAGTGGCAAGTGATCCCAATAATCCAATATTTGGTCCTTCTGGTGTTTCGATTGGGCATATTCTACCATAATGAGAAGAATGCACATCTCGTACATCAAATCCTGCTCTTTCTCTAGATAATCCTCCAGGTCCTAAAGCAGATAATCTTCTTTTATGAGTTAACTCAGATAAAGGATTAGTTTGATCCATAAACTGTGACAACTGAGATCCTCCAAAAAATTCTTTAACTGCAGCAACAACAGGACGAATATTTATCAATGCCTGTGGTGCAGTTTCTTGTGGTTCAATAGCAGTAATCATCCTTTCTTTAGCTACTCTCTCCATTCTCAGCAAACCTACTCTCATTTGATTTTGAATAAGCTCTCCTACTGCCCGAACCCTTCTATTTCCCAAATGGTCTATATCATCTTTTTTCTCTAAACTATTATTTATTAAAATAAGTTTTTTAATAATATGAATAAAATCATCTCTATCCAAGGTTTTGAGATCAATATTTTTTCTCCCTAATCTATTATTTAACTTATATCTACCTACATTACCAAGATCATATCTTCTTTCATTAAAAAATGTAGTTTCTATAAGTTCCTCTGCATTTTTTTCATTTGGAGGTTCACCTGGTCTAATACGTTTATAAAATTCTATAAGAGATTCTTTTCTTGATTTAACATCATCATTATCATTATCAAGGGTTGTCTTTATAAAACCATCAATAGGTGAATCTACATCTGAAAATATATTAAGTATTTCACCATCTTCATAACCTAAAGCCCTGAGAAAAATGCTAATAGGAATTCTTCGTTTTCTATCAATTTTTACAGATAAAATATTCTTTGTACTAGTTTCAAATTCTACCCAAGATCCTCTTGAAGGAATTAATTTTGCATTAGCTAAGGGTCTGCCTGAAATAGGTTCATTAGTTGAACTAAAGTAAACTCCTGGAGATCGTACTAATTGACTAACTACAACTCTTTCTGCACCATTTATAATAAAAGTGCCATTTGATGTCATTACAGGTAATTTCCCTACAAAGATTTCTTGTTCTTTTTCTTCTTTTGTTTCTTTGATTTTCAATAATGCCGTAAACCACAATGCAGCATCATACGTTATTTCCCTTTTTCTACACTCTTGCTCATTGTTCTCAGGTTCTTTAAATTTATGATTAATAAATTTCAATTCAAATCTGGCATCTTCTATAGGAGAAATATCTTCCAGTATGTCTTTTATTCCTTGATTTTTAAACCATTCAAAAGAATCTAATTGTACTTGAATTAAATTTGGTATTAAATCTTGTCCATCGAAATTTGATTTTCCATTTAATCTTATCTTCATAAAAAAACTCCTGAAAATTAAAATCCAAGTAAATTAAAATATTAAATATGGGATTTTATATAAAACAAAATATATAAAATAAATAAAACAGTATAAGGATTTAGAAAAAATATTCCTAAATCCTTTATATAATTGTATGATATTTGATGTCTAGAGAGCGATATATTCATCTGCCAACAAACTACACTACATAATAACAGTTACAGTGTCAATAATTATTTGCAGCTTTTATAAAGAATTTTATTCAATTTATCTAAAATATACCCTAAGTATTATGGTTAATAAATTATTCAAGTGTTAAAATCTGATTCTTGTATTTATTCTTATACATGAAATAACATAATGGCAACTTTAAATTACATAAAAATATATAGCCCTGCAACAATTGCAAATATGGGGCCTGGATTCGATTGTATAGGTGGAGCAATAGATTTATGGAATGAATTTGAATTTATATTTCATCCCAAAAACAATAAAACTATTGAACTCAAAATTGAAATAAAAGGAGAGGGAGAAAATAGCCTGCCAGTAAATAAATCAAATCTGACTTACAAGGCATTTTCAATACCATTCAAACTGTTACAAATTAATATACCAAAAATAAATATTAAAATAACAAATAATATCAATCTTGAAAGTGGCTTAGGTAGTAGTTCATCTGCTATATCTGCAGGATTATTAGCCGCAAATTATTATATTAATAAAAATCATGGTCAATGTTTCAGTAAAATAAAACTTTTAACTATAGCAAAAGAATTAGAAGATCATTACGACAATTTAGCTGCATGTATGAATGGTGGAATTAAATTATGCATACAAAACAAACCAGAGGTCATAATTTCAAATATTGAATATGATCCAAATATAAAATTAATAATAATAATTCCTAATAATAAAACCAACACTATTGAATCTAGAATAAATTTACCAAAAACTATTTCAGTCCAAAAATTCATTCATAATATGAGTAGATTATCTTTATTAACAAATAGTTTGAAATCACCAAATACAGATACAATCAAAGTTGCATTTGATGATGTATTTCACCAAAAAATTAGATTAAAAAACTATCCAAAATTAATAAAATTATTAAACAAGATCCCTGAAATTGGAGGATTAGGTTCGTTTTTATGTGGCTCAGGTCCAACAATAGCTGGAATTACAACTAAGAATCCTATGAGCTGTTTCTATGAAGTAGCCGATTATTGTGATAAACAAAATATCGAAGCTAAACTTTTAATAACTTCTTTTACAAATAAGGGAGCATATATAAAAAATTAGATTATGGAAATAATAGTAAGAAAATATGGTGGGACATCTCTAGATTCAATGGCTAAAATTAAAAAAATAGCTGAAACAACAAAAAAATCTATAAATGAAGGCAAAAAAATTGTTTTAGTAGTATCAGCGATGGGAAAGTCTACAGATGAACTCTTGAAAAAAGCAAAAATGTTATCAAGTCATCCAGATACCCGAGAATTAGATTTATTGATGTCTTCTGGGGAAATAGTTTCAAGTGCTTTAATGTCTATAGCACTACAAGAACTTGGATTAAAAGCAATTTCCTTAACTGGATTCCAGGCAGGAATTGATACAAACTCAACTTTTGGAGAAGCTCAAATAGTTTCTATTGATAACAAAAGAATAAATAATGAAATAAATAATGGGCGAGTCGTAGTAATAGCCGGTTTCCAAGGATACAATGAAAATTTTGAAATAACAACTTTAGGAAGAGGAGGATCTGATACAACTGCTGTAGCATTAGCAGCTAGTTTGAAAGCTGATATTTGTGAAGTTTATACTGATGTAGAGGGTATATTTACAGCAGATCCTAAAATTGTTAAAAATGCAAAAAAAATTGATTATTTATCTTATGAAGATATGTTAGAACTAGCAAATTATGGTGCTAAAATGCATCCAAGATCAATTGAGTTGGGGTTACATTACAATATGCCAATTATTATAAAATCTTCTTTTGAAAATGGTCCTGGCACTATAATATCCAACATAGAAAAATTAAATGATTTACAAAAAAGAGGTATAATTTTGAACAAAATAACTGAAAACAGAAATAAAGTTACTGGAGTCACTTCCGAAGGAAATATATCAAAAATTACATTACATAATGTTCCTGACAAACCTGGTATAGCAGCAAAAGTATTTAAGCCGTTAAGCGAAGCAAGTATAAATGTAGATGTTATAGTCCAAAATATAAGTAAAAATCATAAAACAGATTTAACATTCACAGTAAAAAATGAAGATTTAAATCATGCTTTGATCATAGTACAAAATAAATCAATCAAAAATATAAATTATGAAAATATAACCTCGGGAAGTAATTACGCTAAAATCAGTATTATTGGAACAGGAATCCAAAATTCACCTGGTTATGCTGCTAAATTTTTTGAAGCTTTATTTGAATCTAAGGTAAATATAGAAATGATAACAACATCAGATATAAGAATTACCTGCTTAATTAATGAAAAAGATATACATAAAGCAGTGAATAAAGTACACGATGTATTTGAATTATTTCAATAATTTCAATTAAAACACCAAATATGTATTGCAAAATGATCATGTTAACAAATAGAATCCTATCGTTTTATAAATGTATGGAACTTAAACTTTATGGAAGTAATAGCTAAACCTGATGTTAACTCTCTCGTAAAATCAGCTATCAGAGAAGCTACTAACAATAATTGGGAAAAAGCAAAAAAATTAAATTTAGCAATTTTAAATATTACAAAAAATAATATCGAAACCCTAAATAGACTTGGGATTTCTTATATGAAGTTATTAGACAAAGAAAATGCTACTAAATGTTTTCAGTATGTATTAAAAATTTCCCCTAATAATATGATCGCTCAAAAAAACATTACTAAATTGCAATTAAATCTATCAAAAAAGAAAAAAGGCGTTGATAAAATTGATACATCGAATTTAGTAAATGAGACTGGGAAATCTATAAATCTGAAGTGTAATATAACAAATTCAAAAAAAATTTTAAACCAAGGCATAGATACCGGATCAAAATTAACTATTAAAAAAGAAAAAACTACAATAGGAATATACAAAGGTAATAGCAAAATACTCATAATGGAGAACAATATTACAAAAAGAATTTCTAATCTAATCAATCTTGGAAATGAATATTCTTGCACAGTGTTAGGTGTGTCTGAAAATTCAATAAATATCAACATTAAAGAAAAATTTAAATCAATAGACGCAATGCAAATAATATCATTCCCAGAATATTTAAATTCAGATATTCATCAAACATCAATAAATCAAAATATAAAAAATTTAAATCTCGTCAGTGCTGATGAGGTTGAATAATTCTATTGTTTAAATAAAACAGTTAATAATAGTCTTTTTAAATAAGGATTGTTTACTATCTAGGAAACTAGTAATATCATAATTCAATTACTCTTATTGAATAAAATCAAATGAATAAACAAACCTTTGAACAAAATGATTTATTTTTTACTAAAAATATCGTAGATCCTTTATATAACAATATTTGGTTGATAGGATCAAAAAAAACTAAAAACGCAATATTAATTGACGCTCCACCTGATATCAATAATATAAAAAAATTTCTAATAAAAAATCATCAATGGAACATCAATGCAATATTTATAACTCATAACCATTATGATCATGTTGACGGTCTTAAAGATATCATAAGTTTATTAGATAAAGAAATTGAAATATGGATTGGGAAAAAAGATTCAGTTAAATTGAAAGAGTTGGAAATCAATCCAAAATATATAAAATATTATGAAAATTCAAAACAATACAAATTAAATCAAACAAAAATAAAATTTATTAGTACCCCAGGACATACGCAGGGCTCAACCTGCATATTAATTGAAGATAATTTGTTTTCAGGTGATACTTTATTTCCTGGTGGCCCAGGGAGAACACAAGATTCAGAAAGTTTCAAAATACTTATTGATAGCATAGAAAATAAATTGTTAAATCTTTCAGGGCATACTATAGTACACCCAGGACATGGTGATGATACAAATATTAAAAAATCATTAAATGAATTTTTAATATTTAAATCAAAAAATTTAAATATTGATAACCTTAGCGGGAACATTACTTGGTGATAGAACAAAAATGAATACGAACAGATTAGATCACATTAATAATTATAAAAAATCAATCCTAACTTTATATTTAACTTCAGGATATCCAGATTTTAATTCTTCTATCGAAATAGCTCAAATATTAATTAATTCAAATATTGATATTTTAGAAATAGGTATTCCATTCAGTGATCCCATTGCTGATGGTCCTACGATTCAAAACACTTCATTTAAAGCGATTGAATCAAAAAATAAAAATAATACAAAACCTATTATTGATTCAACATTTGAAATAGTAAAAACTCTTAGAAAAACAGATATAAAAAAACCTATTCTCGTTATGAGTTACTTAAATCCAATATATCAATTTGGAATTACAAAGTTCTCAGAAAATGCAATGAAAGCTGGAGTTGATGGGATTGTAATACCTGATCTACCATTCGAGCAATCAAAAAAAATAAATCGAATATTAAATAATAATAATGTATATCTCATAAATATGCTTACTCCTGCAACTTCAAAAGCAAAAATAAAAGAAGTTACTCAAAATTCCAAAGGATTTATATATTATGTTAGCTCTACCGGTGTCACAGGTTCGAGAGATAAATTATCGTCAAAAAATCTTGAAATTATTGATATAATTAAACAAACTTCATCAATACCAGTATTAGTAGGTTTTGGTGTTTCAACAAATGAACATATAAAAATTATAGACAAATATGCAGATGGAGCTATTATAGCGAGTGCTCTTATTAATAAATTATCTCCAATAATAGAAAATAAAAACAAAAATGATGACATCAAAACAATCATTAATAATTTTATAAATAATCTTAGAAAATAAATAAAACAAAATATATGCTAAGTAAATTATTATCTTTATTTAAAACTTTCAATACTGTCTCTGTTCGAGGCGCTACTACTGTAAATAAGGATACAAAAGAAGAAATAGAAATAAAAACAAACAAATTATTACAAGATATATTTTCTTCAAATAATATTAAAAAAAATGATATCTTATTTATTATATTTTCTTCTACAGAAGATCTTAGATCCTATTACCCTGCTAGTGTAGCAAGAATAAATCTTGGATTAAATAATGAATCTTTATTCAGTACAATTGAACCTAAAGTAAAAAACAGTTTAAAACTATGCATTAGAGTATTGATAGTTTTTAAAAGTCAAATACCTCAAAAAGATTTAAAATTTATCTATCTTGAGAATGCAAAAAATTTACGCATTCAATAATTTCATCCAAACTTTAAACTAAAACTCTATAATTAGATATTTAAATTTTGTGATACAATATCTCCCTGTTCAAAATACGAAAGAGTATTAATGAATAATTATTCTATAATTTAATTACATTACTAATCATAAAATGACTAATTCTTATAATAAAAATATACACAATGTTAACCTAGAGTACATAAAGCCCCTGTATTCACCAGAAAAATTTATTGATATGGTTCCAGTAAAACCAGAACAAATTCATACAGTGTATAAATCACGAAATGAAATTCAAAATATTATTGATGGCAAATCTGAAAAATTACTATTGATTGTAGGACCTTGTTCAATACATGATGTTCAAGCTTGCTTAGAATATGCAAATAACTTAAAAAACATTTCTGAAAAAGTAAAAGATAAAATTCTTATAGTAATGAGAGTTTATTTTGAAAAACCCAGAACTACGACTGGTTGGAAAGGATTCATTAACGACCCTAATCTTAATGATACTTTTGATGTTCATGATGGTTTAAGGAAAGCCAGAGGGTTTCTTAATCAAGTATTACACATAGGGCTTCCTGCAGGTACAGAATTTCTTGATCCATTTATTCCTCAGTATTATGCTGACCTTATTTCATGGGGAGCAATAGGAGCCAGAACAGTAGAAAGTCAAACTCACAGGCAATTATCAAGCGGTCTAAGTATGCCTATCGGATTTAAAAATGGTACTGGTGGTACAGTGCAAATAGCTCTCGACGCTATTGTTACCGCTCAAAATCAACATGTATTTTTAGGTATAGATGAAAAAGGGCAGGCATCTGTAGTACAAACAAAAGGAAATGCTTATGGGCACTTAATTCTTAGAGGTGGTAAAAATGGTACTAACTATGATGAAAAATCTGTAAAAAGTGCTGTTGAATTATTAAATAAAAATAACTTAAATTCACAACTTATTATTGATTGTTCTCATGGAAATTCAAATAAAGATTTTAGAAACCAATCTAAAGTTTTTAAATCTGTTGTAAATCAAAAAATTAATGGACAAAAATCTATTTTTGGCATAATGTTAGAAAGCCATCTGAATGAAGGGAATCAAAGCCTTACATCTGACACAAAAAATCTTAAATATGGTGTTTCAATTACAGATGAATGTATTGGATGGGATGAAACTTCGGAATTAATTCAATGGGCATACAATAAATTATAATTAAAGATATAATTATGTTTGTTAAAAAAATTCCAAAATTTCAAATATGCCAGTAATCCATAATATTACTCAATTATCAGAATTATCCAGAATAATTAAAAGTAAATCAGGGTATAGTATGACTATAGGAGTATTTGACGGAGTACACTTAGGTCATAAATTTCTAATTAATGAAACTATTAAAGTTGCACAAAACAAAAATTACAATTCTTGTGTAATCTCATTCTCTAATTCTCCTTATCATTTTTTAACTAAAAAAAATGATTCTAATAATTATTTATCTACCAAAGATGAAAAAACTGATATATTATCAAATTATAAAATCGACGATATTTTTTTAATTGAATTTAATAATGAAATAGCTAATACAACAGCCCATGATTTTTTGAATTATTTAAATACTTCTTCAAATCTAAAATTTCTTACAATAGGGCCAGATTTTTCACTTGGCAAAAATAAGGAAGGTAATATAAATTATTTAAATGAAATGCAGAATATTTTTGATTATAATTTGCATATTACTAAACCCTATCTTTCTCAAAAACAAATAGTTAGTAGCACTTTAATAAAAAAACTTATAAATCAAAAAAATATAATTGGAGCAAATAAATGTTTAGGATATTTTTATAATTTAACCGGCAAAGTTATAAAAGGAGAAAACAGAGGAAAAGCATTAAATATGCCTACAGCAAATTTATTAATAAATCAAAAAAAATTCATTCCTCCAGAAGGTATTTATGCCTGTAAAGTAAAATATAAAAACAAGAAATATATAGGCGCATTAAGTATTGGAAAAAATCCTACATTTGGAAATAATAATCCTTTAAGTATTGAAGTACATATCGTAGATTTCTCTAAATCCTTATACAATGAAACTCTAACAATTGAAATTCACGAACATATTAGAGATCAAATAACTTATTCAGATATTATAAAATTAAAAGAACAAATGCAAAAAGATTTAAATAATATAAAAAAATATTTTAAAAATGAATGATATTGAAAAAATCCTAAACAGAGGTGTAGAAGAAATAATTCCAAGAGATGAATTTATTTCTAATCTCAAAAATAATAATAATCTTCGATTGAAAATGGGATTTGATCCCAGTGCACCAGATATTCACCTTGGGCATGCAGTAGGACTAAGAAAATTAAGACAACTTCAAGATTTAGGTCATACTGTTGTATTAATTGTCGCCGATTGGACTGCACAAATTGGAGATCCTAGCGGAAGATCAGAAACAAGACCGATGTTAACATATGAAGAAGTTAAATATAACGCTGAAACATATTTAAAACAATTCTTCAAAATAGTTAATAAATCAAAAACTGAAATAAGATGGCAATCTGAGTGGTATGGTAAATTCAAATTAGAAAACATTATTTCATTAGCAAGTAAATTCACCATCGCCCAATTCTTAGCCAGAGAAGATTTTGCAAAAAGATTTAATGCAAATCAACCTATTACTATCACTGAATTACTTTACCCACTTTTACAAGCATATGATTCTGTAGTTATCAATTCAAATGTAGAATTTGGAGGTACAGATCAAAAATTTAATTTACTAGTTGGAAGAGATCTGCAGCAAAAAGAAGGACAATCACCCCAACAATGTTTTCTTGTTCCATTAATCCCGGGTACTGACGGCAAAAAGAAAATGAGTAAAAGCTTAAACAATTATATAGGCATAACAGAACATCCAAATGAAATATACGGAAAAATCATGTCTATTCCAGATCATCTAATTGAATTATATATGAAATGTTTAACTGATATAGAAGAAAAGATAATTCAAGAATTAAAAAACGGATTAAATGCTAATAATATTAATCCTATGGACTACAAAAAATTACTTGCATATGAAATTGTAAAACAATTTCATACTAAAAATGACGCTGATTTATCTGAAAAAAATTTTAAAGAATCTGTACAAGAAAAAAATGTAAAATTTGAAAAAATAGAATTTCAAATCAATGAATTAAACTCAAAAGAAAAACTAAGTAAAATGCTATTTAATAAAAATATAATAACAAGTACATCAGAATTTAAAAGATTGATAAAGCAAAATGGTGTAAAATTAAACGGAAAAATTCTTTCTGAAGACATAAGTATATCCAAGATTAAAAATGGATATCAAATTAGCCTTGGAAAAAGAAAAAACATCGAAATCAATTTTTAACTTGCAATGCAAAAATATTTATCAGATTCAAACGAAATAAATCTAAGATTACCTGGGCCTGTACCTGTCCCAAAAGAAATACTCGACGAACAATCAAAGCCTTTAATAAATCATAGGGGTAATGATTACAAATTACTTTTAGATGAATGTACCGAAAATTTAAAAAAAATATATGCCACAAATAATGATCTATATATCTTCACCTGTTCCGGGACAGGCGTCATGGAAGCATCAATATCAAATTTTTTATCTAAAAATGATGAAATAATTGTTGCTTCAGTAGGTTGGTTTGGTGACAGATTTTCAGAAATAGCGAATTCTTATAATATTAAAGTTAATAATATTAATTTTGAATTAGGTGAAATAATTAATATTAATATTCTTGAGGAATTTATTAAATCTAATCCAAATGCAAAAGCACTATACGTAACTCATAATGAAACTTCTACTGGAGTTCAAAACGACCTGAAATCTATTTCAATTTTAGCTAAAAAATATTCGTTGTTATATGTTGTAGACGGTATTAGCAGTGTTGCTTCTGTACCTTGCAATACAG
>CERQ01018367.1_pt1 | contig 12947 bp, 15 predicted proteins | sample 530711 | NCBI WGS metagenome assembly CERQ01 (sample SAMEA2620882, study PRJEB7988) | marine metagenome | biome: marine biome (ENVO:00000447); feature: mesopelagic zone (ENVO:00000213); material: "saline water (ENVO:00002010), including plankton (ENVO:xxxxxxxx)" | depth 850 m | reverse complement strand
AGTCGAGTAACTGGAAATCCGACTGACTTCAGTGCATAGCTAAAAAAACAGTTCTCGAGATGATCGGCAATGTTTTCAAAGGTGTTGTGACTCATCTTGTGTAATTTGGCTTCCGTAAATCAGAGAATATCTGGCATCGCGTCTTCGAATTGGAAGATAATCAGTAACCCTAGCTCAACGTATCGTTAGGTACTAATTGGTTATATCTCTGCCACGAAAATGTGCAAAATTTTTCACGGTGGCGCCCCTGCTAATCCAAACTTTCCCGTTTATTATTGCGACTAAAGCTCTATTATTCAGTATCCTGTGAAATGCACTATTACGTGGCCCGAGCAGTTTCCTAAGATGTTGTCAGTCGAGCCGTAAATCAATAGAGAGCATGAGGCAGTGATCTGGTGGGCCTTATCAATGAAGATGAAGCACTAATAGCGGCAGCCCTTAAAGGGTCGGCTTATGCTTGGGAGAAGCTAGTCAAGCGTTACGAAAGTCGGATTTTTAACTATGGTGTCAGAATTACAGGAAATACCTCGGATGCAATGGACTTGACACAGGAGGTGTTTCTTGGAATCTATCGAAATCTGCACCGGTTTCGAGGAGACGCAAAATTCAGTAGTTGGATTTTTCGCATCGCACATAACAAGGCAGTTGACATAAATCGACGTAAAAGATTAACGACAACCCTGGCCCACACAAATAACGACGAACCTGATTTTCTTGAGACCGTTGCCGGTGATAACAGGTATGAGCCAGACAAGAAGTTGGATGATCAGCAGGCAAACAGTCGGGTCATCAGTATGCTTGCCAGGCTGTCTTTGGAACAAAGGTTGGTGATAGAACTCAAAGTGTATCAATCCCTGACTTTTGAAGAGATTGCAGATATGCAGGGTGTCTCGGCAAATACAGCCAAGACTCGTTTTTATACTGCGTTAAAAAAATTGAAAGCTGTATCGGAGGAAAATAATGTCCTGTCCTAAGACACAACATTTACTGCAAGAATATTTTTCGGATGGGCTAACGCCGTTAGCCAAGAAAGAGATCGAAAACCATCTCAATTCGTGTGAGCAGTGTAATGATGAGTTTAAGTTTTTCTTGTTGGCACACAGCAATATGAAGGGCTGGAAGGACCAGAGCGTACCGCACTGGGATCGAGGATTAGAATTGTTTAAACGGGAACATCGTAGTGAAAAAGAATCTATGGGGTTCTGGGGCCGCTGGCAATTGGTGCCCACGGCTATCTCTTTCGTTATGCTTTGCGTTCTTCTATTGAACGTGAGTGTTATTTCTGGAGAACGGGGGTTCTTCGTCTCGTTCGGAGCGAGTTCGTCTGATCTCCAGCTTCAATATCAATTGGCTGAAATTCAAGAGCAATATTTGGTCGAAATGGATACTTTAGTAAATCAAGTCGGAGAATGGCTAGATAGTAACAATGTGCAAGTGCTGCAGGTGGTAATGGAGCGTACCCGGGAGGCGACGATGGAAAATCTCGACCTCATCTATGCATATTTTGAACAACAACGTTTGCGTGATTTGGAAGACATGCGGATAAGCTACCAAGAACTGGTAGACAGTGATTATGAAACCATTCGTTCGCTGCAACAGTTAGCTCGGTTTGTTAGCTACCAGGACGATGCTGTCCGGTAAAATGGTAAGAGAGCCTAACATGCATAGGTGGGTTAGATTGATAGTAGCTGGCATGTCTGTGTTGTTAACGTCGAGCCATGCAGTTTCTCAGGACATAGAAATTGAGGATCTGCAACGGAATATTGATATATTCTCCAATATTCTAGAGGAAGTGCTGGAGCTGGACCAAGGGTCAGGTTTATTTGGGTTAACTCTAGCTGGAATTGATAATAATTATTTGCTTGGCCAGGGAGTGGTATTCGAGATACGTACGCCGCTGGCCAACAGGCGTAACAGGATCAACTTAGCATCGCTCAACTCTGCTATGCAGTCCCTGCAAATTCGTACTAATTCATTCGTAAGTACCAGGACTGCTGCTGTATCCGCTGATTCTGATTTACTCTCGCCCTTAACTTTGATGCTTGATCAGGCGAACAGTTACTACCTTGAAATGATGGAAAAGCTCGTAAATTTTGATTACTCATTTATCATCAGCTCCGCCATTCAACAGGCACTGGATTCCTCCCGTTCACTGCGATCATTAGATGGCATTGATGAAGAAGAATACGAGCTGTTGCGTAATGAGATCGAGATCATGAGAATCTCGATGAATAATAATCTTGGTGAGTTACAGGAAATCGAACAGGAAATCCGCAGGGCCAATAGCGATGCCGCTCTTGCTTCAGAAAATAGTTCTGAAAGGGAATCGGATATAGGGCTGCGCGTTGATACGTTGCTCACTAACATTGAATCTCTACGAGAACGGGTAGTCACAAAAGCACAGGAGCTGAAGGAGCGTAATGAAGCTGCGAAGCTTGAATATAAGCAACGCTGGGAACGTGATCTAATAGACTTTGAATCTGATTTATATCTCGCTTTATGTGATTATGGTTCTAGCCTGCGTGAGTTGCCTGAAAATGAAAATATTTCGATAATACTCATTGGTCTTGGAGAGGAATCTACGCAATCTACTCGTCGTACCAATAAAGTACATATCATCAGTAAGGCCTCTGTGCTTAGGTGCCAGCGAGGAGAGATCGATTCGCTGATTCTGCAGCAACGCTCAGCTAAGTACTCTTATTAGGATAAGCACTAAACGCATTACCAGAGCGATTTATAAATCACTTTTGAGATTTGTATTGAAATTTCAGGATACGAAGACCGATGCTAACTCAGGGAGTAAGCTTATTTTGCCTTGGTCTTAACTGAAAATATTTTATAGAATGCTATCGAAATTGGTTTTAGCTAACACCGGTCAAATATAGAATTAGGGTTAGATTAAGTTAAGTTGTTTTAAAGGAGGATTCGATGGACTGTCCGAAATGTGATTCCGAGATGGAGGAGCTCAAGATTGAGACGCTGCATGGCCCGGTGGTAATCGATAAATGTAGTGGCTGTAAAGGGTTATGGTTAGACAATGGAGAGGGAGAGCAGTTAAAAGGTGACTGGATGTCAGATTTTGCGGACAGCGGGGATCCAGAGGTCGGAAAGACTTATGACAAGGTTCGTGATATTCGATGTCCTCGTTGTGGTGAGCCGATGCAAAAATTGAATGATACTAAGCAAACGCATTTGGCATACGAGGCCTGTGAACAACACGGAATGTTCATGGATGCGGGTGAATTTACTGACTATAAGTACGAAACATTATTAGATATTTTTCGAGATATGGTGAGTTCTTTAAAGCGCAAGTAATTTTCACTCTACTTTTTTTCTCACGAATGCCATTTTGGATGCTTCCATATGGCATTTTTTTCGGCCAGTTCGTTAAGCGGTAGAAACTTCCCAATGTCTGTCCAATGTTCAGCACTATTATGAAAGTCTGATCCAGCTGAAACGCAGAGAGATTTGGCTATAGCCATCTGAGTGAGATGTTTTTGGGCGCTCAAGTCTAGATTTCCGTAACTTACTTCCATGGCATCTCCCCCAGCGATAACAAAATCGTTCACTAGCTCGTTTAGCTTGCCCCTGTTTAAAGGATAACGTGTAGGATGTGCAAGCACACTCAGTCCTTTTGCGCTATGGATGGTATCTATTGCCTCAGCCATATCACACCAGTTTGGTTCCACGTATATCCGACCACGCTTAGATAGAAAAGTCTTAAATGCTTTCCGACGATCCTTGACAATCTTCATTTCCGTTAAGAAATCAGCTACATGACTCCGAGAAAGAGCTTTAGATGGTAGTTTTTCACAGTAGTTGTCGAGGCCATCGATACCCAGCTGTTGTAGTTTAGTATTCATTTCAGTGAGGCGAGTTCGGCGGCGGGCTTGCTGAACAAGTAACAGCGATTTAAGCTTAGGTTCTTCAGATTTGATGCAGAGACCTACTATGTGAATTTCACTTTCTTGCCAATTGCAAGATATTTCCACTCCTTCAATCAGCGTCATTGTCCCATCGATGTTCTTAATTTCGCTGTTTGCCGCCGTGCAATCATGATCGGTAATTGCCAAGTGAGTAACTTGATTAGCTAGTGCCCGTTGCACCAGAAAAGCGGGAGGATGCTTACCGTCGGAATAGTTGCTGTGACAATGCAGATCGAACTTCATTTACGTAATTGTGGACTTCAATACCTATAAAGGGAATCTATATTTTATATAGATCTAGATGCAATCTTTTTTAGTATAAAACAGTACGTTGACATAAATCTTAGACGCGGATTACCTCGCATCTGAGTTTTTGCAGGAGTAACACCGACTAAGCTCCAGCAGAACCAGACTGCGGGATATTGGGCCCATCTAGGCATAGAAACCTGCGTTAAGCCGATAGCGAATACTCTTTTGTTTGCAAATTGTATAAGGCGCCAACAATAAAATATGCTTGCTCTTCATAATACTTGACTATTTTACTTAGGTATTTGATAATTTCCCTCCATGATAGGCAAATAAGGCAGCCTTATGAGATTAACCACCAAGGGTAGGTATGCGGTTACGGCCATGCTAGATCTAGCTATGCATAGGGCTCAGGGACCGGTAAGTTTGGCCGACATCTCTCAAAGGCAGGCAATTTCCCTTTCATATCTGGAACAGCTTTTTGCCAAACTGCGAAGAGTTTCATTGGTCAGCAGTGTACGAGGTCCTGGTGGTGGCTACGAACTGCTGCGAGGTTCCGAGGTCATCTTTATATCCGAGATAATCGATGCTGTTAATGAATCAGTAGACACGACGAGATGTCACGGCGCAGGTGATTGCCAAGATGGTGAAACTTGCTTAACCCACTACCTATGGGAAGACCTGAGTGAGCAGATTCACAGCTTCCTCGAGGGCATTAGCCTTGCTGACCTTGTGGCGAAAAATGAAATAAAACACATCGCCGAACAACAGGATCGCAAGCAAACCATCATGAGCGAGAACCCAGGTGGATTTGGTGAAGGGAATGACTTACGTATACCGCTTAGCAGGCTTTAAAAAGTGAGGGCTTAGAACAAAATGCATTTTCCTATTTACTTAGATAATTCATCTACCACTCCGGTGGATCCGCGTGTAGCGGAAAAAATGATGGAGTGCCTGACACGGGAAGGTAACTTTGGTAATCCAGCTTCTCGCTCACATATGCCTGGCTGGAAAGCTGAAGAGGCAGTGGAAACAGCTCGCCGCCATGTCGCTGATTTAATTAATTGTGATCCACGCGAAATTGTTTGGACTTCTGGAGCGACCGAAGCTGACAATCTCGCCATCAAGGGTGCTGCGCACTTTTATAATAAGAAGGGCAAACACGTTATCACCTCTAAAATTGAACACAAAGCGGTGCTGGACAGTTGTCGCCAGTTGGAAAGAGAAGGTTATGAAGTTACATATCTTGACCCTTCCGAATCTGGAATCATCTCTCCCGAATCCGTAGCTTCCGCCATCCGACCGGACACAACGCTGGTTTCATTAATGCACGTCAACAACGAAATTGGCGTGATTAATGATATCGAAGCAATTGGTAAAATAACGCGCGAACAGAAAGTTATATTTCATGTCGATGCAGCACAGAGTGTCGGCAAAGTAAATATCGATCTTGAAAAGATGCAGGTCGACCTTCTGTCACTCACTACACACAAGGTTTACGGGCCAAAGGGAATAGGTGCTCTGTATGTACGTCGTAAGCCACGTATACGAATTGAGCCTCAAATGCATGGTGGTGGCCATGAGCGAGGTATGCGTTCAGGCACATTACCGACCCATCAAATTGTTGGAATGGGTGAAGCGTTCCGGATCGCTAAGGAAGAGATGGCCGAGGAGAATTCACGAATATTAGCTCTACGAAATAGGTTGCTAGAAGGGCTAAGTGATATAGAGGAAGTCTATGTGAACGGTGACATCGATTACCGCGTTGCCGGAAATCTCAACATCAGTTTCAATTTTGTAGAAGGTGAATCTCTTATTATGGCGCTCAGGGATTTGGCAATTTCTTCCGGGTCTGCTTGTACCTCGGCGAGTTTGGAGCCCTCCTATGTGTTGAGAGCGCTGGGGCTAAATGATGAGCTAGCGCATAGTTCTTTGCGGATAATGATAGGACGATTCACCTCGGAAGAAGAAGTAGATTACACGATCGAGAAAATTCATGCAGCCGTTGCAAAGTTGCGAGAGCTATCGCCGCTCTGGGATATGTACAAGGATGGCGTTGATCTCGATCAGGTACAATGGGCTGCGCATTAGTTAATATAGATTTTTAATGAAAATTTAAGCGGGGATAATGACTGCTTGCTAGTCACAAGAGGAAATTATGGCATATTCAGACAAAGTTTTAGATCACTATGAGAATCCACGTAACGTTGGCAAGTTAGATGATAAAGACTCGAATGTTGGGACGGGTATGGTAGGTGCTCCTGCCTGTGGTGACGTGATGCGTCTGCAAATTAAAGTTGATGGTAAAGGTATTATCGAAGACGCAAAGTTTAAAACCTATGGTTGTGGATCGGCAATTGCATCCAGTTCGTTACTGACCGAGTGGGTAAAAGGTCGTTCCCTAGAAGAGGCTACCGAGATAAGAAATAAGGATATTGCCGATGAACTAGGATTACCTCCGGTAAAGATTCACTGCTCGGTATTGGCAGAAGATGCTATCCAGGCAGCGATAGCCGATGTTAAGCAGAAAAACAAGGGGTCAGACGAGGCTGAATAAGCCTGACGAGCGGATCTCGGGTCACCCAGTAGTTATCGTTGGGAATTAGTAGCATGTCTATATCGATCACAGAAACAGCAGCGCAGCATGTAGCGGAGCAATTAGCGAGCAGGGGACATGGCCTCGGTATTCGGGTGGGAGTGACAACCACGGGATGTTCTGGCATGGCTTATGTGTTGGAATTTGTCGATAAGCTAGAAGTGGGAGATCAGGTATTTGAAAATCAGGGCGTGAAGATCGTCGTTGATCCAAAAAGCTTAACCTACTTAGATGGTACAGAGATGGATTTTGTTAAACAGGGTGTTAATGAAGGGTTTGAATTCACGAATCCGAATGCCAAGGGTGAATGTGGCTGTGGTGAGAGCTTCAGCGTTTAGTTATAGCGAAGAAACACGCCTGTATCATTTTACTAGCTAAATATCCACTTAATGCAGCCAACCTTGGTAACTCGATCGCTGCATAACATGGCTTCCTCAGAATTAAGTCCAATCCGATTGTGCAGAAGATAAGCCAGAATTTTTTTGATCTCTTCGGAATTCCCGAGTCCTTTACTGTAGATCTCGAATTGATAGGCGAGAAATATCGTGATTTACAGGCAAAATTTCATCCGGATCGTTTCGCTCATGCTGATGAACAAGAAAAACTCGCAGCGGTGCAGCAAAGCAGTTACTTAAATGAGGCGTTTGACACTTTAGTTTCACCGATTAAGCGAGCGGCCTACATCTTGACTCTACACAATCTGGACATTGAACATGTCGATCAGTCTGAGCTTGGGATGGATCTCCTAATGGAACAAATGCAATTACGTGAAGCACTTGATGGGTTATCTAAAGATGAATCTGCCATGATGGAGCTAAGCAAATTAAAGACTGAAGTCACAGGTAAATTGCAGCAGAAGCAACAGAGCTTTTCTTTAGATATAGATAAAGGGAAACTATCGATGGCAAAGAAGAGATTCTACGAAATGCAATTTCTCACCAAGCTGTTAAAGGAAATTGAAATCAACGAAGAGCAGAGGCTCGGGTACTGAATGAGCTTGCTACAAATTTCAGAACCCAATTTTGAATCGCCTGTTTCCACCCATAGGCTCGCGGTGGGTATTGATTTGGGCACAACTAATTCTCTAGTGGCTACAGGATGTGGAGGAAGAGTTGAAATTTTGCCAGATCTAGATGGAGAGTATTTGCTGCCCAGCGTTGTTCAATACCGAAAAGGGTCGCCGCCTGTAGTAGGCGAGAAAGCCAAAGCCGCAGCGGTAGCCGATCCCGAAAATACTGTTATATCGGTCAAACGACTGCTGGGTAAGAGCGCCACTGAAATTAAAAACAGTGATACTGTCGGCAGATATCGACTGGATTCCTCTCGGGATGAAAAGGCTCCTGCTCTGTTAACCGCGAATGGTTCTCGAGATCCGGTTCAGGTATCGGCTGACATCTTGAAGGCCTTGATTGCCCGAGCTGAGGACTTCCTCAAAGGCAAGCTGGAGGGTGCCGTAATCACTGTACCGGCCTACTTCAACGACGCGCAGCGCCAACAAACTCGGGATGCCGCACGACTGGCAGGATTGAAAGTGCTGCGCCTGCTCAACGAACCTACGGCGGCTGCCGTAGCCTATGGGTTAGATAGTAAAGACCAGGGAAACGTGGTTGTGTTTGATCTAGGAGGCGGTACGTTTGATGTCTCATTATTGAGCCTTAAAAAAGGTATCTTTCAAGTTTTGGCCACGGGAGGAGACACTGCTCTGGGAGGTGATGATTTTGACAACGTGCTAGCTGAATGGCTGAGCTTACAGGTATTCGGGGGTAAAAAACTTGATTTAGGCGAGCAAAGTAAACTACTCCATTACGCCAACCAAATAAAACACCAGTTGAGTGATCTCGAATCTGTGGAACTGAGTTATGCCGACTGGTCGGGTCGCCTGAGCCATGTTCAGTTCAGCACTTTGTGTGAAGATTTGATTAATCGTACTATCAAAACCTGCCGTCGGGTACTGCGCGATGCGTCAAAATCAGTCGGAGATATAGATAATATCGTTATGGTGGGTGGAGCAACGCGTATGCCTGCGATTAGGGCCGCGGTAACGCAATATTTTGGGAAACCGCCATTAACTCACATCGATCCTGATAGGGCTGTGGCGATTGGGGCTGGTGTGCAGGCAGAAATATTAATTGGTAACAAAGCCGCGAATAATTTTCTACTGTTGGATGTCAATCCATTATCCCTAGGAATTGAAACGATGGGAGAATTAGTTGAAAAAATCATTCCACGAAATACTACTATTCCTGTTGCACGTGCCCAAGAGTTTACGACATTTAAGGATGGTCAGACTGCTATGAAACTGCATGTTGTGCAGGGAGAACGAGAGCTGGTTAGCGACTGTCGATCACTAGCGCATTTTGAGCTGCGCGGTATTCCTCCTATGGTAGCGGGTGCCGCGAAGGTTCGGGTCACTTTTCAGGTGGATGCTGATGGATTGCTTAGCGTGATAGCAGAAGAATGTAGTACTGGACAGACCGCCGAAATTCAGGTGAAACCTAGTTATGGTCTGGATGCTGATTCTATTGAACAAATGTTGAAGTTGTCCCATGAGCATGCTCACGAAGATATGGAACTACGCGCTCTGAAGGAGGCTCAGCTGGAGGCTAGCCAGCTTATGGAGGCAATTGATGCTGCTATTGAGGTGGATGGTGGCTTATTAACCAAAGAAGAAGCCAGAGTAATTTCTTCAGCTATTACTGAATTAAAGCAGGCTTTAGACAAGGAAAGCAGTGGACGGATTCATGAGCAGACCGAAAAGCTGAATAAGGTGAGTAGTGAATTCGCGGCGCGTCGAATGGATCTGCACATTGGTAAAGGGCTGCGTGGAGAGTCAATCGATGCAGTTGATCAGTCCAACAAATAAGCGTAACCAGGGATACAGATAACAACATGCCCAAGCTAATTTTCCTCCCCCACGAAGTAATTTGTCCTGACGGTGCTGAAATAAATAGCGAGCCAGGTGTGAGTGTTCTGAATGCTGCCCTCACCAATAATATTCCTATCGAGCATGCTTGTGAAAAATCCTGTGCCTGCACGACCTGTCATGTGATTATCCGGGAAGGTTTCAGTTCGTTGGAAGAAGCAGAGGAGAATGAGGAAGACTACCTAGATAAAGCTTGGGGTCTGGAGCCGGAATCGCGCCTGAGTTGCCAGGCGTTAGTGGCCGAAGAAGACTTGTTGGTTGAAATACCCAAGTACACTATAAATATGGTTTCAGAAGGTCATTGAGCCTCGGGAGGGATAAATGAAGTGGACGGATATTTACGACATCGCGATAGAACTCGCTGATGCTTACCCTGATACCGACCCTCAGTATATAAATTTTGTCGACCTGCGGAACTGGATAATAGAATTAAGTGATTTCGATGATGACCCAGATCGTTGCGGAGAAAAAATCCTTGAAGCTATCCAGCTTGCCTGGATAGCTGAAATAGCTGATTAATACTCTGAATAAGCAGGGTTTTTTGTATCTTGATTCCTGGATAAAAAGCGTATAAAACAGCCGGAAGGTCACGTATAATGCGCGATCTTTTTCGAACATAGATTACTGGGAGTTAGGATGCTCATCGAACGTACACTTTCGATTATTAAACCGGATGCAGTAGCCAAAAATATTATTGGCCAAATCTATAGTCGGTTTGAGAACGCAGGGCTGAAAGTTGTGGCCGCTAAAATGTTGACTCTAGAAGACGAAACAGCTGGTGGGTTTTATGCAGAGCACAAGGGTAAACCTTTCTATGATGACCTGATCGAGTTCATGACTTCCGGACCAATAATGGTTCAGGTGCTGGAGGGTGAGGATAGTATTACGTTAAACCGAGATCTGATGGGGGCAACCAACCCAGCCGAGGCAAAGCCTGGAACTATTAGGGCTGATTTTGCAAAGTCCATTGACGCAAATGCTGTACACGGATCAGATTCCGCGACATCAGCTGAACGCGAAATTAACTATTTTTTCTCTCAAGGAGAAATTTGTTCCTGATCTAATTTATGCTTGGAGCTAGGAGATCATGACGGCAACCGTTTTTTCGAATCTAGCCGGGATGGGCAAAGAAGGCCTGTGCGCCCTGTTTGCTGAATACGGAGAAAAACCTTTTCGTGCCGAACAAGTCATGAAATGGATTCACCAACGCGGTGTCTTGGATATCGATTCCATGACCGATATCAGTAAAAACTTGCGCGAACATCTTAAGAAAACCACAGAAATTCGCTTACCGCTCATTGTCGAAAGCTATGTCTCAGACGACGGGAGTCGCAAGTGGATAATTGATATCGATAGTGGCAGTAAAGTCGAAATGGTTTATATACCAGAGGCTGGCAGAGGAACCCTCTGTGTATCCTCTCAGGCTGGATGCACTCTGGATTGCAGTTTCTGTGCTACTGGCAAGCAGGGTTTTGATAGGAACCTTAGTTCCGCTGAAATAATTGGCCAATTGTGGTTGGCTAATGAACAGCTTGGCACTTTCAAAGGTATTTCCCAGCGCGTGACCAATGTAGTCATGATGGGTATGGGTGAGCCACTCCTTAACTTCGACAACGTAATGGAAGCGATTAGCCTTATGATGGATGACTGTGCCTATGGGTTGTCCAAGCGAAAAGTTACTATCAGCACGGCCGGTGTAGTGCCTGCGATAGATCGTATGAAAGACTACACGGACGCTTCCCTCGCTATATCCTTGCATGCGCCCAATGATGAACTGCGTAGCCAACTCATGCCCATTAATAAAAAATATCCAATCAACGAACTATTCCGCGCTGTTCGCGCATACTTTGCCAGCTTGCCGGACAGGCGAGTGCCAGTTATTGAGTATGTGCTAATCGCTGGGATAAATGATCATCGGCAGCACGCGCGGGATCTGGCTGAGCTATTGAAATCACTGCCATGTAAGATAAACCTCATCCCTTTTAATCCATTCGACATGAGTAGCTACCGCCGACCCAGCAGTTCTTCGGTCAGCAATTTCCGTCAAATTTTAAAGCAAGCAGGCTACACAGTAACGGTTCGTACAACCCGCGGTGACGATATCAGAGCAGCTTGTGGTCAATTGACGGGGGATGTGGCAGACCAAACTCGGCGCGGTGCACGGGAAAAAAAGCGGGCAGCAAATGAAGTTGAAAAAAACTTTGGCTCTGTTGATATTCTGACTCTGGCTAACGACAGATCCTAATGGATAAGCACCACTTAATGACCTATACCACTCCAGTTAAATGCTAATATTTATTTGTGAATTTTCTAGTAAGTGGTTGAGTGGCATCGATTGTTTTTAGCAGCATAACTTAACCGCGTTTTTAGTAGGATTAACTAGAACATGGAATTTATCAAAGGTTAACTAATGCAAATTGGCCAGGTTCCACAACAACAGACTGAAGAGGTCGGCGATCCAGAGATCGACTTGACTGCGGGCGAAATATTGCGGCAGGAGCGATTGCGAATTGGTTTGACTGAAAACGAAGTTGCCGATCATCTGCATATAACGAAACATTATGTGAGGGCCATAGAATCGGACAACTATCAAAAGCTCCCTAATGCAGTTTTTGCGAAGGGCTATATCAAAAACTATGCGATATATTTGAAATTAGGCATAGAAGATATTCTAGAACGCTACCAGGTGCTAGCCATCCGACAATCTGAGTTAAGCCAGGGGACCACCGCGAGACGGGGTCTCCGGCTTAGGGATAAGAATAAACTATGGGTGGTTCTCTCCGTAGTCGTTTTTATTTGCGGATTTACTGGTTTATGGGCTTTCAATTATTTTATTGCCACTGGTGATAGTTCGCGAGCATCCGAGGCACCTATTCTAAATATGACTCCTTTGTCTCCATCTAATCTTGATTTCAACGCAGCGGTGACTTCCCTAGAAGAACAAGCTGATGGCACAAAAACAGGATATCTACCTAAAGAAATTTCCCAAACAATGAACGAGAAACCTGTGACTATGACAGAAACAGGCGATCATCTTATCGAGATTACTGCGGCTGGTAATGATGTTTTGAGCATTAGTTTTAGTGGAAATAGCTGGGTTGAAATTAATGATGTGAATGAGAATGAGATTTACCGTGACATTCGTATAGCAGGGGACGTTCTGAAAATCCAAGGTAGATCACCCTTTAATATCTTACTGGGTGACGCATCATTTGCTCGTTTGTCTTTTAATGGGGCGGAGATAGACGTTTCCGAT
>CERQ01022647.1_pt1 | contig 12966 bp, 13 predicted proteins | sample 530711 | NCBI WGS metagenome assembly CERQ01 (sample SAMEA2620882, study PRJEB7988) | marine metagenome | biome: marine biome (ENVO:00000447); feature: mesopelagic zone (ENVO:00000213); material: "saline water (ENVO:00002010), including plankton (ENVO:xxxxxxxx)" | depth 850 m | reverse complement strand
CCGGTGCCGGTGCCGGTGGTCGTGGCGGTGGCATTTCCCGACGTGGCGGCGGCCGCGCCCGCGCCGGCCTGCGCCGGGGGCGGTGTGGTGGCGTCCGTCGCTGCGGTCTGCGCGATGGCCGCGCCGGCCAGCGATACGCCCAGGATCAGCGCCCCCAGGCTGGTGATGACTTTCATGATCGTCGTCCTCCCAATTCTCATTTGCCTGCTCTCCCCAGACAGAACCGCCCCAGTCTATCGCTGGGGCGGCCCTTTCACAGATCAACCTCGTCCGTGCGGAACGAAAGTATTAGCCCTTCGTCTCGCCCGCAGCCGGCTTCGGCTCGGCCGCCGGGGCGTTCGAGGCCACGTCGCCGGGCAGTTCGAACACCGTCAGCTGGCCGCCCAGTTCGGTATAGTCGCTGAGCGCGGCATAGCCGCCCACGGCGCCCAGACCGTCATTGGGGTTGGTCAGACCGGCCGCAAGCCCGATGCCGGCCCAGCCGCCGACGCCCGACAGCACGCCGATATATTGCTTGCCGTTGCTTTCGTAGGTCATCACGTTGCCGATGATGCCGGACGGGGTCTTGAACTTGAACAATTCGTCGCCCGTTTCGGCATCCACCGCCTTCAGATAGCCCTCCAGCGTGCCGTAGAACACGACCCCGCCCTTGGTGGCCAGAGCGCCGGACCAGACCGAGAACTGCTCGGGCAGGGACCACTTGATCTCGCCCTTGACGTTGTCCCAGGCGATGAAGTTGCCCATGCCGCCATGGCTGTTGGGCGCCGGATACATCGACAGCGTGGCGCCGACATAGGGCTGACCGGCGGTATAGGCAACGCGGAACGGTTCGTAATCCATGCAGACGTGGTTGGTCGGCACGTAGAACAGGCCGGTCTCGGGCGAATAGGCAGCCGGCTGCTGGTCCTTGGAGCCCAGGGCCGCCGGGCAGATGCCGGTCGAGTTCACGTCCTCGCCGTTCTGCTCGGTCGAATATTCGGCCACCACCTGCGGGCGCCCATACTGGTCGGATGAAGGATCCATGTTGACCTCGGTCGCCCAGTTGACGGCCGGATCGAATTTCTTGGCCACCAGCAATTCGCCCGTTTCACGATCCAGCGTATAGCCGAACCCGTTGCGGTCGAAATGGGTCAGCAGCTTGCGGTCCTTGCCGTCGAACTGCTGGTCGGTCAGGATCATCTCGTTGACGCCGTCATAGTCCCATTCGTCATGCGGAGTCATCTGGTAGAACCACTTGGCCATGCCGGTATCGGCATCGCGGGCCATGATCGTCATCGACCACTTGTTGTCGCCCGGACGCTGCGCGGGGTTCCATGTCGAGGGGTTGCCGGTGCCGTAATAGATCAGGTTCAGCTCCGGATCATAGGAATACCAGCCCCAGGTCGAGCCGCCGCCGATCTTCCACTGATCGCCTTCCCAGCTGTTCAGGCTGCTGTCCTTGCCGATCGGCTTGCCCAGTTCCATGGTCTTTTCGGGATCGACCAGCATCTCGTCGTCCGGTCCGGTCGAATAGGCTTTCCAGACTTCCGAACCATCCGACAGGTTATAGGCCGTCACCCGGCCGCGAACGCCGTATTCACCGCCCGAGACGCCGACGATCACCTTGTCCTTGACCGGCAGGACGGTGGCGGTATTGGTCTCGCCGCTGGCCGGATCGCCGGTCTTGACCTTCCACTTCTCTTTGCCGGTCTTTGAATCCAGGGCCACCAGCGTGGTGTCGGCCTGATGCAGCAGGATGGTGCCGTCGGCATAGGCCACGCCGCGGTTCACGGTATCGCAGCACATCACCGCGATCACCTCGGGATCCTGCTGCGGTTCGTAGCGCCACAGGATCTTGCCGTCATTCTTCAGGTCCAGGGCGAAGACGTTGTTCGGGAACGGCGTGTGGACATACATGATGTCGTCCACCACCAGCGGTCCGCCCTCGTGCCCGCGCAGGACACCGGTCGAGAAGGTCCAGGCGACGCGCATGTCGCCGACATTGTCCTTGGTGATCTGGTCCAGCTCGGAATAGCGCGTATTGGCGTAATCGCCGGTCTGGATCGCCCATTGCTTGGAATCGTCGATCCGGCTGGTCAGGTCTTCGTTGGCGAACGCCGCGGTGGCCGTCAGCAGCAGGGCCGCGGCCGCGCGGTTCAGCAAGTGTCTCATCGATTGTTCCTCCGCTCTTGGATCAAGGGCCGCGGAACTGTCCTCCCCCCGCAGCCGTCCATAGAAGACAGTCTTGGATGCAGCCGACCTTGCGTCAATCTGCCGCCATGCCGCTTGCCCCTAAAGTCTGATGGCAAAGCGGCATGGCGTTCGGGAATGTTCGGCAAGGCGATCAGCCCAGCCGATCGGCGTGCCACATGACGTGATCGGCCATGAAGGTCTGCACGAAGAAATAGCTGTGATCATAGCCCGGCTGCATCCGGAACCAGCCCGGCTGGCGACGTGCGATCATGGCCTGGGCCAGGGCCTCGGGTTTCAGCAGATCCAGAAACTGGTCGCTGCTGCCCTGATCGATCAGAACCTCGCCGGGATAGCCCTTCTCGGTCATCAGAACGGTCGAATCGTGGGCACGCCAAGCCGCCTCGTCATCGCCCAGATAGGCCGAGAACTGCTTCCGGCCCCAATCCGAGTTGCTGGGATGGGCGATGGGCGCGAAGGCCGAGACCGAGCCGTAGCGGTCCGGATGCGTCATCGCGATGGTCAGGGCGCCGTGGCCGCCCATCGAATGCCCGGTGATCCCCATCGCCTCGCGGTCGATGGCGAAATTGTCGCCAAGCAAGTCGGGCAGTTCCTCCACGACGTAGTGCCACATCCGGAAATGCGGCTTCCACGGATCCTGGGTGGCGTTCACGTAAAAGCCCGCGCCCTTGCCCAGATCGAAGGCCTCGTCATCGGCCACATCCTCGCCGCGCGGCGAGGTGTCGGGAAAACAGATGGCGATGCCGGCCTCGTCGCACCATTGCTGCGCGGCGGCCTTGGTCATCGCGTTTTCGTGGGTGCAGGTCAGGCCCGAAAGATACCACAGCACCGGAACCCGTCCGAACTGCGCCGCCTCGGGCAGGAAAAGGCCGAAGGTCATGTCGGTCCCGGTGGCTGCCGAACTGTGCCTGTAGACCCCCTGCGTCCCACCGAAGCTGCGGTTTTCTGCTACCGTTTCAAGGCTCATCCGATCCTCCGTGATGTTCGGGATGGCCGCCCGCTTGCAGCGGGACGGCCGCGCCGGCCCATCAAGACCGGAATCCGGCATGCCGACAATGCGAAACGGCGCGGATTGCCACGAAGGGCGCGGGTGGCGCGCCGCGCAAGCCGGCGACGACCTTGCGGCGGGATGCCAACACCACCTATTCTGCCCCGATGACCGCGCATCCGATCGCTTCCGGACGACCAGCCGCCAGCCGACGCCCCGGGCCGGCCATTCTTGCGCTGGCGATGCTGCTGGCGCTGATCACCGGCGCCGCGCCGGTCGCGGCTGCCCCGGCCGAGCCGCTGCTGATCGAATCGCAGGCTTCGCCCGACGGCACAAGGCTGGGCCTGTCATGGTCGGCGCAGGATGGCGCCATGCCGCAGGTCTTTCGCCGCCGGCTGGGCGAGACCGGCATCGAAAGCTGGGCGCCCTACAAGCCCCAAATCGCACTGCCGCAACGGATCCTGGACAGCGGCCTGGAACCCGGACAGGCCTATGAATATCAGATCAGGATCGAGACCGGCCGCAAGACGCTGATCGGGTTCTGGGCCTACGGCACCAAAGTTCCGGTTCAGCCGCAATCGGGGCGCGCGATCGTCGTCGTCGACGAGACGGTCGAAGCCGGGCTGGCCGACCGGCTGGACCGGCTGGTTCTGGACCTGATCGGGGACGGCTGGCGAACCACGCGGCTCAGCGCGCCGCGCGGCGATGACCGGGATTCGGCCGCCAACATGACAAGGGCGATCGCGCTGCGGCAGCGGATCGGCGATGCCCTGGCCTCCGATCCGTTCGCGCCGCAGGCGGTTCTGCTGGTCGGGCACCTGCCGGTCATGCGCAGCGGCTGGATCGCGCCGGACGGCCATGACAAGGCGCCCCAGGCGACGGATCTGTTCTACGTCACCCCGAATGGGTTCTGGCCGCCGGTCACCACGCCCGACGGAAAGCTGGCGCTGGAGCCCTCTGTGATTCCCGGGGGACGGATCGCGGCCCCGATCGGGCGGGTGGACTTTGCCGATATGGCGGCCGAGTTCGGCCCCGAAACCGAGCTTCTGGCCGACTGGCTTGACCGCAACCACCGCTGGCGACAGGGCGATGGCGGCGCGCCGCGCCGCGCCTATGCGAAAAGCCAGTATCTGATGCTGGAGCGGGCCGGCCTTCTCAACATCGTCGGCCCGCCATCGCTGATCGAGGCCGGGCATCACGACCATCAGGGCCGTGGGCCGTTCCTGTTCGGCGTTGATTTCGGCAGCTATCGCGGCAACGATTACTTCAGCAGGCCCCCGGTGGAGGCGGTCTTCACCATCAATTTCGGCAGCGGCAAGCAACAGTTCGACAGGGCCAACAACCCGATGCGGGCCCTGTTGGCGGGATCGGACACGGCGCTGAGCGTTGCCTGGGGCGGGCGGCCCTCGTGGCTGCTGCACGGGATGGCGCTGAACGAGACGATCGGTCAGGCACAGATGCGCACGGTGAACAATGGAAATTACCGGTCCGGCGGTCTTGCCTCGCGCGAATACGGGGTCACCGGGCAATATGACTGGATCAACCCGGTCTGGGTGAACCTGATCGGCGACCCGACGCTGCGGCCCTTTCCGCAGCGCCCGGCGACCGGATTCACCGCCCGCCGCGCGGGCGACGACGTGCGGCTGGGCTGGTCGCTGCCCGATGACGCGGAATCGGCGGTGCTGTACCGGGCCGAACGCCGCGAGGGCCCCTATGACGTGATCGCCGAGGATCTCGGCGGCACCGATTTCACCGACCGGAACGCGCCGCCGGCCGGCTGGTACATGCTGCGCGCCAAGGGGCTGACCCGGGTCAATGCAGGTTCGGTCTATCGGCTGTCGGCAGGCGTCTTCGCGGCGGCGCCCTGATCACCCGCAAGACCCTGGCCGCAAAGATCGTGAAACATCACGTAGGCGTCGACGGGACCAAGCTGCGGATGAATGAAGGCGCCCGGCAGGCGGCCAACGATCTTGAAACCGGATGTCTGCCACAGATGCACCGCGTCCGCGTTCGAGGAGACGACGAAATTGAACTGCATCGCGGCAAATCCGGTCCGTCCGGCCCAGATCTTGGCATTCTCGACCAGGGCTCGGGCGACGCCCCTGCCCCGCGCCGCAGGATCGGTCGCGAACGAGGCATTGGCCACATGCGACCCGCCGGCGGGCCGGTTCGCGCCGACATGGCTGGTGCCCAGGATGCGGCCGCCGATCTCGGCCACGAAGACGGTGAAGGGTGGCGCGAACCAGTCGGCCAAAGCCGCGTCACGGGTGATGTCGCGCGGGATGCAATAGGTCTGGCCCGCACGATAGACCGGCTTCAGGATCGCCCAGATGGCGTCGTCGTCGTCATGGCTGGCGGGGCGGACAATCACCCCGCCGCCGGTCATGACAATTCATCCACGCTGCGGATGACCCTGGCCAGAAGGCCGTAATCCAGCGCCTCTTGCGTGTTCAGCCAGAAGTCGCGGTGGGTGTCCTTCTCGATCCGTTCCAGAGGCTGGCCGGTCGCATCGGCAAAGATCTGGTTCAGCCGGTCGCGCATCAGGCGGACCTGTTCGGCCTGGATCATCATGTCGGACGAGGTGCCGCCGATCCCGCCCGAGGGCTGGTGGATCAGAAAGCGCGTATTGGGAAGGCAGAAGCGGTTTTCCCGGTCCGCGCCGACAAAGATCAGCGCGCCCGCGCTGGCCACCCAGCCCGAACCGATGGTGCGCACCGTCGGGCGGATGAACTTGATCACGTCATGGATCATGTCGCCCGATTCCACATGCCCGCCGGGCGAGGAAATCAACATGTTGATCGGATCGTCGCTGTCTTCGGCCAGCGCCAGCAGATGCGCCACCGTGCGCTGCGCCAGCTTGTCGGTGATCGGTCCTGCGACGATCACCGTGCGCGACTTGAAATAGAGCTTGCCGATCCTGTCGCCTTCGGGCAGGCCCAGCCCGCCTTCCTCCTTGTGGCGGCGGTCGTCCTCTTCGGGTTCGTCGTCGTCATCGTCCAGCCACTGATGCCGCATCGGCCTGCTCCTTGTGTTCTTTCATAGCGACGGCGGGACCGCAGGCCCCGCCGCTTCATTACCTAAGGAGCCATCGAGGATCAGTAAAGCACGACCGAGCGGATGGATTCGCCGTCATGCATCAGATCGAAGCCCTTGTTGATGTCCTCCAGCGGCATCGTGTGGGTGATCATCGGGTCGATCTCGATCTTGCCGTCCATGTACCAGTCCACGATCCTGGGCACATCGGTGCGGCCGCGCGCGCCGCCGAAGGCGGTGCCCTTCCAGACCCGGCCGGTGACCAGCTGGAACGGGCGGGTGCTGATCTCGGCCCCCGCCGGCGCCACGCCGATGATGACCGAGACGCCCCAGCCGCGATGCGTGCATTCCAGCGCGTCGCGCATGACCTTGACGTTGCCGGTCGCGTCGAAACTGTAATCCGCGCCGCCGATCTGGTCGAACGGGGTCTTCGTCATCTCGACGATTTCCTGCACGACGTTCTCGACGTTCTTCGGATTGATGAAATGGGTCATGCCGAACCGCGTCGCCATGTCCTGCCGGTCATCGTTCAGATCGACGCCGATGATCATGTCGGCGCCGGCCAGGCGCAGGCCCTGGATCACGTTCAGGCCGATCCCACCCAGTCCGAAGACCACCGCCTTGGCGCCGATTTCCACCTTGGCGGTGTTGATGACCGCGCCGATGCCGGTGGTCACGCCGCAGCCGATATAGCAGATCTTGTCGAAGGGCGCGTCGTCGCGGACCTTGGCCACGGCGATTTCCGGCAGGACGGTAAAGTTCGAGAAGGTCGAACAGCCCATGTAGTGATGGATCGGCGTGCCGTCCGGCATCGAGAACCGGCTGGTTCCGTCGGGCATCAGCCCCTGCCCCTGCGTGGCGCGGATCCTGGTGCACAGGTTGGTCTTGCCCGACAGGCAGGACGCGCATTCGCGGCATTCGGGGGTGTAAAGCGGGATCACGTGATCGCCGGGCTTCACGGACTTGACGCCGGGACCGACCTCGACCACCACGCCCGCGCCCTCGTGTCCCAGGATCGCGGGAAACAGCCCCTCGGGGTCGGCGCCCGAACGGGTGAATTCGTCGGTGTGGCAGATTCCGGTCGCCTTGATCTCGACCATCACCTCGCCTTCCTTCGGCCCGTCGAGATTGACCTCCATCACTTCCAGCTTCTTGCCGGCCTCCAGGGCTACGGCGGCACGGGTTTTCATGCTTGATCTCCTGTTCTTCGATCGGGCTTGTCGGTCATGGCCGAGGGGGCCGGTTGTCGCGGCCCCCTGACGGAATGTGTGAAATCGGGCCGTGCCGCCGTCAAGCGGGCAACGCGCCCGACCGTTTCGCGACATGCGTGGCGATGGCGTCCATCAGCGGCGGCGACAGCGCGTCATAGGGTTCCAGCCCCAATTCGCGCAGCCGTGCGCGTATCGCGTCCATGCGCGAGGGATCGACACCCGATTCGATCACGGAACTGACGAAGGCCGCGAATTCAGGCGCTGACCAGCCATCTTCGTCGGACAATTCGGTATGGATGAAATCAAGTCCGTAGAACGGATGGTCCTTGTTCTCGATCCGGCCATACATGTGAACGCCGCATTCGCGGCAGCGATGGCGCTGGATCGCGGCGGATTCGTCCACCACTTCCAGCTTGTCGCCGTTTTCCAGTACCTCGACCGCGTCACGCGACACGACCGCGACCTGACTGAAGGTCGCGCCATCGGGCTTCCAGCACCTGGTGCAGCCGCAGACATGGTTGTGGGCGGTCTGGCCCCCGACCCGGACCTTGACCGGGTTGCTGGCGCAATGGCAGGTCAGCGTTCCGCCGGAAAAGCCGGAACTGCCCTGTTTCACGCCGTGATCGACGTCCGGGTGAATCCTGATCCCGTCGGTATGTGCCATGGTCCCCTCCTCCGATGACCGAATGTTCCACCAGCGTCGCGCGGTCGGGAACATTCGGCAAGTCAGCGGAAGGTTGTAGCGCCAGAGATCGGAAGCAACAGGATCGGCTTGCCGAAACGCGGATCAGCTGGCCGGCGTCGAACTGACCCCGACCTTGGCCGGACGCAGCAGGCGGTCGTGCAGGCGGAATCCGTTGTCCATCACCTGAATGATCTCGCCCGCGCGGGTGCCGGGCACGGCAGCCTCGAACATGGCCTCGTGCCACGTCGGATCGAATTTCTCGCCCTGGGCGGGCCGGATCAGGGTGATGCCATGTTTGGAAAAGACGTTTTCCAGCTCGCGCAGGGTCAGTTCGACCCCCTCGATCAGGGCGGCGGCATTGGATCGCTGCTCCTCGCCGGCCGCATCCAGTGCGCGGGTCAGCGCGTCATGGACCGGCAGCAGGTCGCGCGCCAGGCGCGATCCGCCATATTGTTCGGCGTCGCGACGGTCCTTGTCGGCGCGCTTGCGCGAATTCTCGGCATCGGCCAGCGCGCGCATCCACTTGTCGCGGAATTCGTCACGCTCGGCGTTCAGGCGCGCAATCTCATCGGTCACGGCCGGGTCGGCCAGCGGATCGTCGTCGATCTCGTCGATCGGCTGTTCGTTCTGTTCTTTCATCTTCCAGTTCATCCTTTCCGGCCGGACAGCACCCGCCCGACCAGTTGCGCGGTGTAATCGACGATCGGCACGATACGGCCATAATTCAGCCGCGTCGGCCCGATGACACCCACCGCGCCCACAATCTTACGGTCGGCATTCATATAGGGAGAAACCACCAGAGCGGAACCCGAAAGCGAAAAAAGCTTGTTCTCGGAGCCGATGAAAATGCGCACCCCGTCGCCCTGTTCGGTCAGTTCCAGGAATTCCACGATGTCGCGCTTGCGTTCGAGATCGTCGAACAGCACCCGGATCCGGTCCAGATCGGCGGCCTCGCGGTCCAGCAGGTTCGCCCGGCCACGCACGATCAGGCGGGGATCGGTGGCTTCGCCATCCCACAGCGCCAGCCCCGACCGGACCAGTTCGGCCGCCAGCACGTCCAGTTCGCGCCGCCTTGCGTCGATCTGGCGGGCCATGTGGCTGCGCAATTCGGCCAGCGTGCGGCCCTCGGCCATGGCGTTGAGGAAATTGCCCGCCTCGCGCATGGAGGACGGCGTCTGGCCCGGCGGCGGCGTGAAGATGCGGTTCTCGACATGGCCGTCGGCAAAGACCAGCACCACCAGCGCGCGGTCGGGCGCGAGGCTGACGAATTCGATATGCCGGATCGGCGCCTCGTGTTTTGGCATCAGCACCAGCGAGGCCCCGCGCGTGATCGACGACAGCGCGGTGCTGACCCGATCCAGCAGCAGGCCGGTATCGGGATCGTCATTTCCCAGCGTCTGGTCGATGGCGGCGCGATCGGTGGGGGCGACGGAATCGACCTCCATCATCCCGTCCACGAACAGCCGCAGGCCACGCTGCGAGGGCAACCGCCCGGCCGAGGCGTGGGGGCTGTCAAGAAGACCCATGAATTCCAGATCCTGCATGACATTGCGCACCGTCGCCGCGCTGACCTGTTCGGACAGCGCGCGCGTCAGCGTCCGCGAACCCACCGGCTCTCCGGTTTGCAGATAGGTTTCGACCACGCGGCGGAACACCTCGCGCGAGCGGTCGTTCAATTCGGATAGCAGCGATTCCTGGCTCATATCCCTTGCGGGCTTGCGTGACGGGGCCAACGGGCGTTATGGGGCAGCAATCTTCAGCAAAAGGAAAAATCATGCGCCCTTCAGGCAGGAATCTAAGCCAAATGCGTCCGATTTCAATCGAAACCGGCGTGATGCGGCATGCCGAGGGGTCATGCCTGATCCGTTGCGGCAACACCCATGTCCTGTGCAGCGCCAGCATCGAGGACAATCCGCCGCGTTTCCTGAAGGGAACCGGACTTGGATGGGTGACGGCCGAATACGGGATGCTGCCGCGCGCGACCAATACCCGCAACCGGCGCGAGGCGGCGCAGGGCAAGCAATCGGGCCGGACACAGGAAATCCAGCGCCTGATCGGGCGCAGCCTGCGGGCGGGCGTGGATCGCGTGGCCCTGGGCGAGCGGCAGATCACGCTTGATTGCGATGTGATCCAGGCCGATGGCGGCACCCGCTGCGCCTCGATCACCGGGGCCTGGGTGGCGCTGCGGCTGGCGGCGAACAGGCTGATGCAGGCCGGGGTCGTGACCAGCGATCCGATCCTCGATCACGTCGCCGCCGTCAGTTGCGGAATCTATGCGGGCCAGCCGGTTCTGGATCTGGACTACGCCGAAGACAGCGAGGCGGGCACCGATGGCAATTTCGTGATGACCGGCGGCGGCCGGCTGATCGAGGTGCAGATGTCGGCCGAGGGGGCGACCTTCAGCCGCAATGAAATGACCGGCCTTCTGGACCTGGCGGAAGCGGGAATGGCCGAACTGGTCGCCGCGCAGAAGGCCGCGATCGCATGAGGCGGTTCGACGGCAGGCGCCTGCTGGTTGCCACGCACAACGCCGGCAAGCTGGCCGAGATGCAGGCGCTGCTGGCACCGTTCGGCGTCACCGTCATCGGCGCAGCCGAAGCCGGCCTGTCAGAGCCCGCCGAGACCGAGCAGACCTTCCTGGGCAATGCCCGGATCAAGGCGCGGGCCGCGGTCGCGGCGACCGGCCTGCCCGCGCTGTCGGACGACAGCGGCATCTGCATCGATGCGCTGGATGGCGCGCCCGGCGTCCATACCGCCGACTGGGCCGAAACCGGGCATGGCCGTGATTTCGCGATGGCGATGGAACGGACCTGGCGCGCGCTGGAAGATGCCGGCGCGCCCGAGCCCCGGCAGGCGCAATTCCGCTGCACCCTGGTGCTGATGTGGCCGGACGGGCATGACGCGGTGTTCGAGGGCACTCTGCCGGGCCGGGTGGTCTGGCCGCCACGGGGTGCCGAAGGGCATGGCTACGATCCGATCTTCATGCCGGAGGGGCATGATGTGACATTGGGCGAGATGCAGCCGGCGCTGAAGAACAGCCTCAGCCACAGGGCGCGGGCGGTGGCGAAGATGATCGAGGGTTGCTTTGCATAAAATATCGGTCGGATCATCCTTCCAGGCGGCGTCGGGCTGTCGCCCAGCCTTGGTCAGGGGCGTTTCGGCGGTGTCCGCCGCGACCATGGCGATCGCCTGGCTGATCGGATCGGAAATGAAGGCAGCGGTCACGGTGACCGCGATGCGCGCATGAGCGAGGATTGGCGTGCGGGAGGATTCGGGCTTTATGTGCATTGGCCCTTCTGCGCGGCGAAATGCCCTTATTGCGATTTCAACAGCCATGTCGTGTCGCGGGTGGACCAGGCACGCTGGGCCGACGCGCTGGCGAGCGAAATCGCGCGGCTGGCGGCCGAGACGCCGGGCCGTCATCTGGACAGCATCTTTTTCGGCGGCGGCACGCCATCGCTGATGCGGCCCGACACGGTTGACCGGGTGATCCGGGCGGCGCGTTCCGCCTGGGGTTTCACCAACGCGATCGAGATCACGCTGGAGGCCAATCCGACCAGCGTCGAGAAGGACCGGTTTCGCGGTTTCGCCGAGGCCGGGGTGAACCGGCTTTCGATGGGCGTGCAGGCATTGAACGACCCTGATCTGCGGCGGCTGGGGCGGAGGCATTCCGTTGCCGAGGCTCGGGCGGCGTTTGACGTGGCGCGCGATTGCTTTTCCCGGGTGAGTTTCGATCTGATCTATGCGCGGCAAGGACAGACCCGCGCGGCCTGGCGGGCGGAACTGCGCGAGGCTCTGGCCATGGCCGCGGACCATCTGTCGCTGTATCAGCTGACGGTCGAGCCGGGGACGGCCTTTGGCGCAAGGGCTGCGGCAGGCAAGTTGAAGGATCTTCCAGATGAGGATGTGTCAGCCGACATGTATCTGGAAACACAAGATATTTGTTGCGAGTTCGGGTTTCCGGGCTATGAGATCTCGAACCATGCGCGGCAGGGATCCGAGAGCCGTCACAATCTGATCTATTGGCGGCAAGGCGATTGGGCGGCCGTCGGACCAGGCGCCCATGGCCGGCTCACGCTGGACTGCGGACGGGTGGCGACCGAGGCGGTGATGTCGCCCGGAGGATGGATCGAGGCTGTCGAGACGCATGGAACCGGCGAGTCGCTGCGATCGTTTCTGCCTGCCGATGAACAGGCAACGGAGTATCTGCTGATGTCGATGCGGCTGGCCGAGGGGATGGATGAGGCGCGGTATCACCGCCTGTCGGGCGGTGTCTTGCCCGAAGCCGCCGTCGAAAGCCTGTTCGCGATGGGGATGCTGCGTCGTGAAGGCGGGCGCCTGATCGCCACCGATCAGGGTCGCCCCGTCCTGAACGCGATCTTGCGCGAACTGGCCACCTGAGATGCGACAAATCTGGCTTCTGACCGGCTTTCTGTTCATGGGCCTGGGGATCGTCGGGATCGCCCTGCCGATCATGCCTACGGTGCCCTTCTTGCTGGTCGCCGCCTGGGCCTTTTCCCGAAGCTCGCCGCGATTGCGACAAAAGATCCTCGATCATCCGGCCTATGGGCCGCCCATTCGCGCCTGGCACGAGCGTGGCGCCATCGGCGGGGTCGCGAAGATCTGGGCCGTGGTCGCGATGGCGGGCGGGATCGCCTTGACGTTATGGCTAGCGCTGCCGGTGTGGATCATTGTGGCACAGGCCGCGATCTGCGCCGGAGTTGCAGCTTATATTGTTACCCGTCCGGGATAAACCGCTATATGTTGTGTCAGCTATGGCCGCCGAGATGCTGGCACAGTGCATCAAGCTGATCGAGGTCGCGATAGGTGATGATCAGTTTCCCCCCGTCCTGGCCCAG
>CERQ01006297.1_pt1 | contig 12985 bp, 21 predicted proteins | sample 530711 | NCBI WGS metagenome assembly CERQ01 (sample SAMEA2620882, study PRJEB7988) | marine metagenome | biome: marine biome (ENVO:00000447); feature: mesopelagic zone (ENVO:00000213); material: "saline water (ENVO:00002010), including plankton (ENVO:xxxxxxxx)" | depth 850 m | reverse complement strand
GCCTCAAGCCGCGCCGCGCAAGGGGGCGAGCGCCCCCGGACTGCGATGACGACCCCGGACCGCGATGACAACCGGCACGCCGCGATGCAGGCCATGGCGCGCAACAATTGTTCGGCAGCAGTCACATTGTCGCGGATTGCCCGCCATTCCTGCTTGACCAGCGGTTAAGCTGCTGACAATCCAACCGCATGAACGACAGTACGCCCGACAGCCTGATCCCTTACGACGAGATCGTGCAGGAGGCCTTGCGCGCCGTGGTCGGCCGCGTGCTGGGAGAAGTGCAGGCAGCAGGCGGCATGCCGCCGGGCAGTCATCATTTCTATATCACCTTCAAGACCGGCGCGTCGGGCGTGGAAATTCCCGCGGACCTGCGGGCGCGTTTCCCGGACGAGATGACGATCGTTCTGCAGAACAAGTTCTGGGACCTGTCGGTGGCGGAGGATCATTTCTCGGTCGGGCTCAGTTTCAACCAGATCCCGGCAAAGCTGGTCATTCCGTTCTCCGCGATCACGGCTTTCGTCGATCCCGCGGTCGAATTCGGCCTGCAGTTCCAGGCCGTGGCAGAGGTCGAGGAGGCCGAACCCCACGGCGATGCCGAGAACGATTCGGAACAGGGTGCGCCGGGCGGCGTTGATGGAGCAGACACGCCGGATGACGGATCGAATGTCGTGACCGTGGATTTCGGCAAGAAAAAGTAACCGGCGCCGCTTTTCCTTCAGGCGCCGCCAAATCTGGGGCACCCGATGGCAATTTTCAGCAAGCGTCGCAAGAAGTCCAAAGGCGCCGCCAAGGCGACCGACGAGAACGGACTGCCGGGCTTTAGCCCCAATCCGATGACCAATCTGATCCTGACCGATATCGCCCTTCGCGGTGTAAGCCGCGTCGCGCGCCGCGTGACCGAGCAGAAGCTGCTCAGCAAGCGGTACACCAAGGACGAGGCGAAAAAGGTCATGTCCGGCCGATCGGTCGGAGAGACGCTGCTGGCGGCTGCCGTCGCGCGCACTGCCACGCGTTCCCTGCCCGGAGCAGTCATCATCGGTGGGGGATTGCTGGCAAAAACGCTTTATGACCGCAAGCGGGGACGCAGCGCCAAGATCGAAGGGCGCAGGGCACTGCACAAGCGCATCGCCGAAGCCGAGGATTGACGCCTTGGTGCACGTGATCGTGCACCGAACCCGCCTGCCCGCTTGACGCAGCACCCCTGCCACGGCCATCAGCGCGCATGGCCGACCTCCACGATAAAGATACTCCCCAATCCGCGCGTCTTTCGCGCCGCGGACTGATGTTCATCCTGTCCTCGCCGTCGGGCGCGGGGAAGACCACGATCGCGCGCAAGCTGCTGCAGTCGGATGCCGGGCTGGCCATGTCGGTATCGGCCACGACACGCGCGATGCGACCGGGCGAAGTGGATGGGCGCGACTATCATTTCGTCGACAAGCCCACCTTCGACCAGATGGCCGAGGATCACGCGTTTCTGGAATGGGCGCATGTCTTCGGGCACAGCTATGGCACGCCGAAGGCGCAGATCTGGGCGGGGCTCAAGGCCGGCCGGGATTTCCTGTTCGACATAGACTGGCAAGGCACGCAGCAACTGGCCCAGCGCGCGCGTGAGGATGTCGTGCCCGTCTTCGTCCTTCCTCCAAGCATCGACGAGCTCTACCGCCGTCTGAAGGCGCGCGGCACCGACGACGCCAACGTGATCGAGGCGCGCATGGACCGCGCGAGGGCCGAGATCAGCCACTGGTCGGATTACGACTATGTCGTCGTCAACGACGATATCGACCGCTGCTACGAACAGGTGCGCCGGATCCTCGATGCAGAGCGGCTGCGGCGCGAGCGGCAGACCGGGCTCGTCTCCTTCGTGCGGCAGCTGACGGGCGAAGCCTCGCCGACCTGACGCGTCAGAAAGAGCGGCTCCAGCGTAGTCCGGCGCCCATGTCGTCGGCGATGGCCGCGATATGCCCCGGATCGCGGCGATAGAACAGGCTGGCGGTCATCGCGCCGCCCCACACATTGCCTTCCCACGCCAGTTCGGTGGCAATTTCCCGCCCAGTCGGGCTTAGCGAAAGATGCGTGACGCCCATCGTCGCCGTCTCGCTGGCATAGTCATAGGCGACCGGCACATTCAGCACGAGCGATCCCGATTCGACACGCAGCGGCTGCGACACGCGCAGCGCCAACCGGTCGGTCGACGCGAAAATGCCGGTGCGCGCAGCGTCGACGCTCCATCCCATCGAATGCAGCGCGGCATTGCCCGCCATCAATCCGCCGGTTTCGGGCCGCGTCAGGCCGCCGCGCATCGCCGCCCCGACATTCCAGCGTTTGCCCGGCGACCATTCCACGCCAGCATCCACGAACAGGCTGTCCGCCCCGCCCTCGCCCGCCAGCGAGCGCTGGAAGCTGCCGCCCAGCAGGGTCGCATCCTCGCGCAGCCATGACGCGCCGATCGTGCCGGTGAGGGATCCTTTGCCGGCGTCGGCTGCGATCCCATAGCGCGACACGCGGTTCCGGCGCGCCGGCAGGATCGACAATTCTTCCTCGAGCCGGTCGGTCCAGACCAGCCCGCTCTCGCCCGAAACCGTCAGGCCCCAGCCCTGCATCTGCTGGCGGACGGCCATCGCCCCTTCGCGCATGGCGAGAAAGCCGAAGTCCCCGCCGACATCCTGCGCGACCATGAAGGCAGGCCGGTCCGCCCCGCGCAGTCCCGCTTCCAGCCCGCTTGCCGACTGGCGAAAGCCCAGTGCCACCTTGGTATCCGGCGTGATCTGCGCATTGATCTGCGCGGCTAGCACCTCCTGCCCGCCCATGCCGTCCCGGTTCGGTTGCAAGGCCGCGGAACGCATGTCCCTCGCCGCCGGATCGGCGATGGCAAAGCTTGCCCCGACCTGCCCGGCGCGCAGGCTTGCGCCGCGCGTGCTGCCTTGAAGCGCACGCGCGAAATCGCGGCGCGGCGCCGCCTGCTGCATGCGGCCCGCGAGGTTGACCTGATACGCCCTGCCATATCCGTCCAGCACGACCGTGTCGGCCGCCGCCCGCCGCGCCGCATCGCCCATCGCCGGGCTGGCCATGCCCGCCGCCGCGACCAGCGACAGAGGCAGTTCGCTGCCCGCCAGCGTCGTCACGCCGCTGGGCTGAAACGCTGCCCCGATGTCGAGAATGCCGCGGCCATAGACGCTGTCGGTCCCGCTTGCCCCCGCGTCGCGCGCATTGTCGAGCAGCAGGCTCACGATCTCCCTTCCGCTGAGGTTGGGAAATGCCTGCGCCAGCAACGCCGCCGCGCCCGAAATCTGCGGCGCGGCAAAGCTGGTGCCGTTGATCACATAGACGAATTCAGACCCGTCCTGCGTCTCGGTATAGATCTCGCCGTCCTGATACACGCAGCAAACATCCTCACCCCGCGCGGCGAGGAAAGAGGATGCGGCTGTGCCTGCCTTGTTGCTGAAAACCGAAATTTCGGACGCGGCATCGACCGATCCCGCGACGATCACGCTGGACCCTCCGGAACGCAGCACACCGATGGCAAACGGATCGGGATTGTCGGGATCTATCGCGGGATCGATCCCCTCGCCGTCATTGCCGGCGGACACGACAATCACCGCGCCGGCCGCCGCCGCCTCGCTCAATGCATTGCGCAGCACGAAGGTCGGCGTCGATCCGCCCAGCGAGATGTTGATGACCCGCGCACCGGCGGCCACCGCCAGATCGACGCCGCGCGCGATGTCCGAATCGTTGAAATTGCAGCCGGTGGTGGGATTGGCGGGGTCGAAACCGTCGCAGCTGCCCGGTTGGTCGGCGCGAAAGGCGATGATGGTCGCGTCATAGGCGATGCCGACCACACCCTCGTTATTGCGCGCCGCAGCCGCGACCAGCGCCACCTGCGTGCCGTGACCATCGGGGGAATCGAGGCTGCGACTGGCAGCGACATCGGCCGATGCGCTGGATATCCGGCCCGCCAGTTCGGGATTGTCGCGGTCGATGCCCGTATCGATGATGGCGATCCCCACGCCCCGCCCCGTCGCGCCCTGCTGCCATGCGGCCACGGCGTCATGCTGTTCGGGCCCGTCGGATGTACGGAACTCCGCGGTGTTGAAATTGACGGTCGGGGTCGGCGTCGGGGTCGGTGCCGGAACCGGCGTGGGCGTCGAGATGGGTCCGCCGCCCGAACCGCCGCCCCCGCAACCGGCCAGCAGAGCCAGCGCTGACAGCGACGCCGCAAGACGCTCCGTCAGGCCAGTGCGTGTGCGACCACTCGTCATCCATTCCCCCGTTTCGCGCGATCGGCCCCTTGCACCTCGCGCCCTGGCTGGCCCCCTGCCAGTCCGACATGCCCCGGTAAGTGCCCCGGCGGACACGAAAAATCGAGCGGGAATTACGGTTGCGCCATTCGGGGACGGCGTCAATGCCCTGTTTCCCATACGCGTAACGGTTGCCCGGACCCGATCCACGCGATAGGCGGTGCCGGTTTCCCCGCCGCCATTCACAGGCGGCCCGTCCATCCGTGCCAGAAAGAGCCGCGCAGCATGACCACCCATTCCGAACTGATCGCCCGTATCGACGCCGCCTTCGAGGACCGCGCCAATGTCACGCCCGACAGCACCGATGTGCGCAGCGACGTGGACGAGGCGCTGGCGCTGCTCGATTCGGGCGAAGCGCGCGTGGCCGAGAAGCGTGACGGCGAGTGGACGGTCAACCAGTGGCTGAAAAAGGCGGTGCTCCTGTCCTTCCGCCTGAACGATAACGAGATCGTGCCTTACGGCTCGGCTGGGGAAAGCGCCTATGACAAGGTGCCCTCGAAATTCGCGGGATGGACCGACGACCGCTTTGCCCGCAACGGGTTTCGCGTCGTCCCCGGCGCGGTTGCGCGGCGCGGCAGCTATATCGGCAAGGGCGTCGTGCTGATGCCCAGCTTCGTCAACATCGGCGCCTATGTCGACGACGGCGCGATGATCGATACCTGGGCGACGGTGGGATCCTGCGCGCAGATCGGCAAGAACGTGCATATCTCGGGCGGCGCGGGGATCGGCGGCGTTCTGGAACCGCTGCAGGCCGGGCCGGTCATCATCGAGGACGGCGCGTTCATCGGCGCCCGCAGCGAAGTGGCCGAAGGCGCGATCATCGGCGAGGGCGCGGTCCTTTCGATGGGCGTATTCATCGGCGCATCCACCAAGATCGTCGACCGCAACACGGGCGAAGTCCATGTCGGCAAGGTGCCCCCTTTCGCCGTGGTGGTGCCGGGCGCCATGCCGGGCAAGCCGCTTCCCGACGGCACGCCGGGCCCTTCGCTGTATTGCGCGGTCATCGTGAAGACCGTGGATGCGCAGACCCGTTCGAAAACCGGAATCAACGAACTCCTTCGCCCCTGACCAGCGACAGGACACGCCCCCGCCCCGAAGTGCATACGCACCGGGGCGGAACGAATGCGTTTCCCGAAGCGTTTCGCGCTATGTATGCAAGTGGCCGGGTTCCGGCTGCTGGCACGGGATCGCAAGTTTGGATGGAGACCATATAATGCAACGCCATGGCGATGAAGTCGACCTGACCACCGATGAGGCACGCGGAGGATCGACGCCGCACATCGTGCGGTATGTTCTGCTTATCAGCCTGTTTCTCGCCGCCGCCGCCATGACCATCGCTTGGGTTACCGGCGCGCTCACCTCCGATCAGGTGAGGGATAATGGCGCGGTGACAAACCAGGCCGTCCCTCCGGCGTCCGGTGATGCCATCGGCGAGGAACAAGCCGGCGATGACGAGCTGGCGGATGATTTCGTTTACGGGGAAGAGGAGCGGAGACAGGCTCCCGCTGACGACTAGTCGGGGAAACTTATGGCGGACAAGAAGAACAGCTTTCAAAAAGACCAGCACGTCAAGTGGGACTGGGGCAACGGCACCGCCACCGGACAGGTCAAGGAACGGTTCGAACGCGATGTCGAGCGGACCATAAAGGGTTCGAAGGTGAAGCGAAACGGGACCAGCGAGGACCCCGCCTATCTGATCAAGCAGGACGATGGCGACGAGGTTCTCAAGCTTGGATCGGAATTGGAGGCCAAGTGATGCCAGCACAATCAAAGGCACAGCAGAAAGCCGCGGGCGCCGCATTGTCGGCCAAGCGGGGCGAGACCAAGGTATCGGACCTGCAGGGTGCGTCGAAAGAGATGTACGACAGCATGTCAGAATCCGAGCTTGAGGACTTCGCTTCGACCGACCGCGAAGACCTGCCCGAAAAGAAGTCCTGATCCCGCCTCTGCCCGGCCCGTTTCCACTTTACCGGGCCATTGGCAAATGCGGACGTCCTCATTAGCGTGATCGGCGCGCGGGGAGCCTTTCCGGCTCTCCGGCCCGAATGAAGCGCATCGACCGGGGGCGGGCATCATGTCGATTGATCTGGCCGCGACGCCGTTTCACCAGCTTGGCGTCGAACTTGCCGCGTCGAGCGTTCTGGGCGCTGCCTGCGTCATCATCCATGGCCTCGGGCTCGCGCTCATCACCCGCTTCATCCGGCCCAGCGACGATCCCCGGCGGGTGACCCATCTTCCTCCGGTCACCTTTCACGGCATCGCCATGACGATCGCCATCGTGCTTTTCCTGCTGGTCATCCACGGGGCCGAGATCTGGCTTTACGCCTTTTTCTACCTCGCCGTGCGTGCGCTGCCCGATCTGTCGTCGGCGCTGTATTTCTCGACCATCAGCTATTCGACCGTGGGCTTCAGCGACGCCCTTATCCTGAAAAGCTGGCGCAATGTCGCGGCGCTTGAGAGTATCGTCGGCGTCATGATGCTTGGCTGGTCGACGGCCTATTTCGTGCGCATCCTGGGCCATATCGACGTAAAGCGGCGCAAGGACGCTTCACGCGAATAGGGCGGGCCGATCCCGCAGGACCGCCCCGCCCCATGCCTCGCGGCCGATCAGCCGAGGTGCTTGGACACCGCAGCGGTCATCTTGAACATCGAGATCTTCTCGGTCCCGATGACCTTGCCCAGCTTGGCGTCGGGTTCGATCATGCGCTTGTCGTCGGCGGCCTGCAGATCGTGCTTCTTGATGTATTCCCAGACCTTCGCGGTCACTTCGCCGCGCGCCATCGGGCCCTTGCCGACGATCTCTTCCAGATCGGCCGAAACGGGCACGGGCTTGTTGATCGCGTTATTCTTGGCAGCCATTACTTACTTCCTTTCCATAGGAGAGCTTCGGCCCCCGTCAGGGCAGCCGGATCGTGTTGAATATGCGGGACGCGGCTCAATCCTCGTCGTCCAGCTCGATGTCGTCCCAGTCCTTGATCTCGCCGCCGCGTTCGTAGGTGGCGGTGAGGATCGCCAGCGAGAGCACATGGCCTTCCATCGCCTTCATCAACGCGCCCCGCCCCGCCCCGGGCTTGAGGTCGATCGGCGTGTCGACGGCGAACAGCTGGAACACATAGTCGTGCGCGCCGTGGCCGGTGGGCGGATCGGGCAGCAGCCATTCTGAATTCTGGTAGGAATTCTTGCCGACCTTGGGCGGCACCTCGCCTTCCATCAGCTTGCCGCGCTGGGGCGCGAGGCCCCAGACCAGCCAGTGGCAGAAGGGTTCGGGCGACGGTGCGTCGGGATCCTCGACGATGAGGACGAGTTCCTGCGCGCCGGCGGGGACATGGTTCCATTCCAGCGGCGGCGCGACGGCGTCTTCCTCGTCAGCGGTGAAGCTGGGGTCCAGCTCCTCGCCATTTTCGAAGGCGGCGGAGGTCAGCACCATGCCGCCGGCACCGACGACACCTTCGCCGCCCAGTTTCACGGCCGCCAGCTTGCTGTGTCCTGCGCGGACATTGTGCAGGGCGGCGCCCAGCCATTCGGGGACATGTTCAAGCATCGCAATCCTTTCGCGCGGTGGGTTCGATGGGGCAACGAAGCCGCACCCGCCCGCGTTCCGAGCGCTTAGGCCCGACACGCTAGGCCAAGCACGAAGCGCCCGCCCCGGAAAGGGGTGCGCGGCGCGTAATCCCCAGCCGAGGGCGAAATCGGGGGCAAAGCGAACCGCTGACGCCGCAATTTGCGGCCCTGCGCGGTCATTTGGCGGCCTGGAACAAGCCGATTGCGGCTGGCCCGCACCCGGCCTGCATAGAGGCGACTCGCGGCCCTGCCCCCGCGGATCATCGTTTCGGGCGATCATCGTCAGCGGCTTTCCCCGCTGTAATTTGCGAGCCGCTCGCAATAAATCCCGATCTTCGACGATGCCCTCAATCATCAGGATCCCGGCATGACCCGCGATTTCGCCAAGACGATCAGCTTCCTCGGCCTTCACCTTGTGGTGGGCTTTGCGGTGGCCTTTGCCTTTACCGGCAGCTTCGCGCTCGCCAGCGGGATCGCGCTGGTCGAGCCATGCGTGAACGCGGTGGTGTTCTTTTTCCACGAACGCGCATGGCGCGGCGAGATCCGCTTGCTGGACATGCTGACCCACCGGCACGCGGCGGTGGGATAGCAGGGTCAGCGCGTCAGACGCCTGCGGTTCGACGACACCTTCGTCTGATAGCGCTGCATCGCGCCGCGCATCAGCGCCTCGGGCGTGGTGCCACCCTTGCCGGACGAGGCATTCATCACCACCAGCGTGGCGGTTTCCCATTTTTCCGACACCATGCGCACCGCCTCGTGCTGGGCCAGCGCGCCGCCCTGCATCATCCGCATCGAACGCAGCGCGATCACCTGTGTCGAATCGAAGCACAGCTTCCACCAGTCGAACGCAAGGCGCGACATCGCCATCGGATCCATTATCTGTCCGAAGGGCATTTGTCCGAACGGCACGAGCGGATTGGTCGTGGTTTTGGTGGGCATGGCGCGCATTGTCCTTGATTTCGGGGAACGAGGGCATGCCAGCCTTGGGGCGTGCATGGATGCGGCGCTTATCCGCCTCAACCGCCCGGTACACAAGCGCTATCGGGCTGGACCGGAAACCCGGGCGCCGGAACATCGGCCGCGCTCGCGCGCTGTTCGGACACAGGACATCCCGTCTGGAAGGAACCCCGCAATGACCGTGAACAGTGCAACCGCCCGCTACGAAGGCCTTGGCAAGGATGGCAAGGGCCATGTCGCCACCAAATCCGGCGCGCTCGATGCGCCCTATGGCTTCAACAGCCGCTTCGAATCGGGCCCCGGCACCAATCCGGAGGAAATGATCGCCGCCGGCCATGCGAGCTGCTTCACCATGGCGACCAGCTTTGCGCTGGCCAAGGCGGGGCATACCGACGGCACGCTCGACACCAGCTGCGACGTGACGCTGGAAAAGGACGGTGACGGCTTTACCGTGACCAAGAGCGCACTGACGATGAAGGCCAAGGTCCCGGGCATGGACAAGGCCGAGTTCGAGAAGCTGGCCGCCGAGGCCAAGGCGAACTGCCCGATTTCCAAGCTGCTGAACTGCGAGATCACGCTGGCGACCGAATTCTCCGCCTGATCGGCATGCGCGAAAGGTGACAAAGGTGACACGTCCTACAGGCGCTGTCACCCTGTCGCCAGCCGCGGATTTCCGCGGGGTTGCGGCCCAAAGGTGACACCGCGGGGGTGCGGGGAAAATCGGTCTGGCGGCGGTGCTGATCATGCCTTCGGGCTGACATTATCCGCGCGTGTAGGACAGTGTTTTAGCCGCGCGCCATACGACCCACAGGAGAACGGCAGGCATGACATCGCAGCTTGTCATCACCGGTTTCGAACCCTTTCCCGGCGTGGCCGAAAACCCGACCGAGATGCTGGTGCGCTCGCTGGAGGCATGCGGCGATCCGGTTCTGCAGGGGGCGGAGGCGGTGATCGTGCCGACGCGCTATGGCGATGCGCCTGCCGCGCTGAGAGCGGTTCTGAGCAGGCCGCCGCGCGTTTTGATCATGACCGGCTACAGCGCGCGGGCCGCAGGGCTGGTGCTGGAAAGCCGCGCCAGCAATGCCTGCACCGCCACGCTTCCCGATGCGGGCGGCGCGGCGCCGCCTGATAGCGCCGATCCACTACACCATCTGCCCGCGCGCTGCGACATTGGCGAACTGTGCGCCGCGGTGGAGCGCGCCGGGCTGGCCTGCGCGCCGTCGGACGATGCGGGCGGCTATGTGTGCAACCATCTCTATTACCATGCGCTGGCAGCGCTGGACGAGGCGGGCGCGGAGACGCGCGCCTTGTTCGTCCATATCCCGGCGCTGACCGGCAGTGCGCTGGCCGAAACGAGCGCCGCGGCGCTGGACCTGCGCGACTTGCAGCGCGGGCTGGGCGTGCTGGCGCGCGAATTGCTGCGCTGAGGCACGGGGCTTGGCGTCCTGCGGTCGGTTCGCCTAAGCCCGCACGATGAATGACCGATCTGCGCCCCTGACGATCCTTGTCGATGCCGATGCCTGTCCGGTGAAGGACGAGATCTACCGCGTCGCCGCGCGATACCGCGCCGAGGTGTTCGTCGTCAGCAATGCCGCGTTCCGCATTCCGCAAGATCCGCGCATCCACCGCGTGGTGGTGGGTGATGGTTTCGACGCCGCCGACGACTGGATCGCCGAGGAAGCGGCGCACGTGTCTCCGCGCTGCGTGGTCGTGACCGCCGATATATTGCTGGCCGACCGCTGCCTGAAGGCGGGCGCGAAGGTGCTGGCGCACAACGGCAAGATATTCGACAAGGCCGGGATCGGCAGCGCGGTCGCGATGCGCGCGATCATGGCTGATCTGCGCTCGGGCATGGACGGGGTGACCGGCGGGCCTCCGCCGTTCGGCAAGGCGGACCGGTCGAACTTCCTGCAGGCGCTGGACCGGGTGTTGGTAGCGCTGTCGCGGATGCCGGGCTGAACGGGGCTCTCGTTCGGCACGGAGCGAATTCGTGCCATGTTATCGGCGGTTACCGCTATGATGCAGGCGGGGCATTCCGCCCTGATTGGAACGGACATGGCCAAGGGCCAACGCAAGTCGAACAAGGAAATCCGCAAACCCAAGGCCGAAAAGGCACCCAAGACGAACGCCTCGCAGCCCAGCCTGAAGCCGGGCGGGATCAAGGGGCTGGAGAATTTGAAGAACGGATGATCGGCGCGGCGTCCGGCGGGTCGCTCCGCCGGGCAGCGCCGCCCGCGCCTATTTCGCCTTGTGCGCGGCGATCGCCTCGTCGATCTGGGCGATGCGCTGACGTTCGGGCGAATCCTTGGGCAGCCCCTTCAGGCGGCAGGTCGCCCACAGCTGGCGGCGTTCGGATTCGAGGTTCTTGAGATAGAGATCGGCCATGCGCGCCCCTATGCGCGCATCGCGCCGCGCTGGCTAGTCGGGCGTGTCAGCGGCCCAGCACTTCGTCGGCGAGGATCGTGTCCATATATTCGCGCACTTCGGCGATCATCCCGTCCCGCAGGCGAAAGACGAAGCAATAATCGTTGGCATAGGTGCGCCCCTCCATCGTTTCGGCATGACCCTTGGCCAGCACGACAACGCGGTCTTCGTCAGCCATGATCAGTTCGGGGATATTGCGATAGGGTCCGGCAAAGCGCGCGAACAGCGGACCGACGAGGTCGCGCTCCACATCGGCGAGGCCGAAGGCGCGTTTCGACCATGCGCTAGAGCCCATGACGCGCCATGCGATGTCGGGGGCGAACAGCGGGATGAAGGCGGAGGGGTCGCCGTGTTCCAGCCCTGCGAACGCCTGCGTGATCAGCGCGCGGTTGCGTTCGGTCTCGCTCATTCGCCGCCGCCTGCCAGCCGCCGGTGCTCGTCGACCGAGCGGCGCATTTCGGCGGCCTGCAGCTTGAGCGCCTTGTTCGAGAGGCGAATCTCGCGCCCCTGCTGAAAGAAGCCCAGCACCAGCCACAGGAACGCCAGCGGGCTGGATACCCCGCCGAGAAAATCGCCCAGTTCGTTGAGGTCGAGGCTGGCGGGGTTCTGCCCCTGCGCCCACAGATAGATCACCAGCCCCGCGACATAGAGCGCGGTCAGCACCAGCCCGATGCGCGGCAGGCTGCGGCGTTCGCGTTCCTCGTCCAGCGCCGCGTCGGCGGTGATCGTGCTTGTCTCGGCCATGCGCCCTGCTCTCCCCTATTCGGCCCGATCGCCCCGGTAAGCGGTGACCTTGATCTCGACCAGCGCGCTCGGTTCGTACAGCGCGGTGATGCCGATGGCGGTCCATGCCGGAAAGGGCGCCTTGACGTAGCGGTTCTTGACGTCGGCAAATGTCTCGATCTGGGCGGGGAGATCGGTGTGGAAGGTCTGGATCTCGACCACATCGTCCCAGCCGAGACCCGCGCGTTCCAGTGTGCGCGTGATCTTGTCGAAGGCGCGGGCGAAACCGGGCTCCATGCCCTCATCGCCGTCCGCGGGCCCGGCGACCACACCCGACAGGATCACCAGATCGCCGGCGATAACCGCGTCCGAGTAGCCCACCGCCTGCTGGAACGCGAGCGCGTCGGGGTCCTCGGGCATGATGGTCTGTTTGGCGTCCTGAGCCGATGCGGCGGAGGTGGCAGTGAACATCAGCGCCAGTGCGGCAACCGACAGAAACGCACGCGACATGGACAGTCTCCCCCTGAAAAAGGGGAGACTGCACCGGTCATGTCATCAGGGCAAGGCGATCAGTCCTTGGCCGGGACGTAGAGGTCGCCGCCGTCGCGGTATTTCTCGGCCATTTCCTCCATGCCTTCCTCGGCGCTCTTGCGCTCGGCGGGCGGGGTTTCGCCCTTCAGGTTCTCGCTGGCGAGGAAGCTTTCGGAATTCTGCTTGGCGGCGAATTCGCGCACTTCCTGGCTGATCTTCATGGAGCAGAACTTGGGTCCGCACATCGAGCAGAAATGCGCGGTCTTGGCGCCTTCGGCCGGAAGCGTCTGGTCGTGGTATTGCTCTGCCGTATCGGGATCGAGCGAAAGGTTGAACTGGTCGCGCCAGCGGAATTCGAACCGTGCTTTGCTTAAGGCATCGTCGCGCACCTGCGCCGCCGGGTGGCCCTTGGCCAGATCCGCCGCGTGGGCGGCCAGCTTGTAGGTGACCACGCCGACCTTCACGTCGTCGCGGTCGGGCAGGCCGAGGTGCTC
>CERQ01002157.1_pt1 | contig 13007 bp, 13 predicted proteins | sample 530711 | NCBI WGS metagenome assembly CERQ01 (sample SAMEA2620882, study PRJEB7988) | marine metagenome | biome: marine biome (ENVO:00000447); feature: mesopelagic zone (ENVO:00000213); material: "saline water (ENVO:00002010), including plankton (ENVO:xxxxxxxx)" | depth 850 m | reverse complement strand
AGCTTCAATCCAAGGAGAAGATCGATTATAACTTTGTGAATTAGTTCGGTAGTAAAGAATGTCAGAACCAACAGAAAAATTTAGTTTAGAGCTGGGATATTCCAGTACATATTGTATTCCTGGATTAAAGTAAGCTCTCTCTATGTCTTCAAATTCTGTATTAAATAAGTTTTTTCTACCTCCTGAGAATTTTGCATAACTAGATTGGACAGAAAAAGATAAATTATTCTTATTTAGAAATGAAGAAAAGGCTATCTTAGGTATAGATTTATATTCTTCAGCAATAAAAGGGTTTAAGATTTGATATCTACTAAGCTCAAGTGCAAACTTAAATAAAGGAGCTCTCCAGACGAAACTTGCCTTCTTAGGTAGATAACTAGTTTTGCTTTCTCCAAATTGGTCTCCACCTATATCCCTAAAAAAATATTCATCACTGGTAGATTTAAAATTTATATGAGTAAAAAGTCTATTTTTTATATTACCTTGATGAATCCATGAAGTTTTCCATCTTTTAGATTTTTTTTCTACTTCTTTCTTGTATTCTTTATCTCCAAAAAGAACTGCCAAATTCATTTCTCCATGAAAACTTTCGCTTAAGTATCTAAAGCTAGAAGACCCTCCATATCCTCGATCCGCTATGTATCTTGGGGATATCTCAAGATCATAATTTGTTGCTAGGTTGAAGTAATAAGGAAGAGACAAATCTATTCCATCCCCTCCTTGTCTTAAGCTAGGAGATAAAAAGCCTGACAAGCGTTCGTTCCCATATGCAGTTCTTATATATGGAAAAAAGAAAATAGGTATATCACCTATTAGAAATTTGATCCCTCTAATTATGGCATTCCTTCCTTCTTTTTGAATTTCTATCTTTTTAGCTTCAATTTGCCAAGCCGGATCATCTTTTGAACAATTAGTTAAATTAGCATTAATTAGCAATACATTTCCGGAAGTTTTTATGTAAAGCTCATTAGCTGTTCCAAAAGATCTATTCTTAAAATCAAATTCTGATCCTTTTACACTGAATGATCCTTCTGCGAGTTTAGCTAATATGTGTTGAGCACTTATCTCTAAATTGGATGATTTAATTTCAGTTCTAGCTTTAAGTTCTAGGGTACCTTCTGTTTGATTATATATAGCTTTATCTGTTCTAAATTCAAGTAGATTAGTGATTATTATTACATCTTCTTCTAGTATAAGATTTCCTTCTTCATCGTTAGAGATATTTTTTGCATCTATCGTTTTAATTATGATTTTTTCATCTAATAGCTGATCTGCTATTGACACAACTGGTGCTAGTAGTAGAAAAATACCTAAAGCATATAATTCCAATAGCTTCCTATTAATTTTCATAAGATTAGTTAGAGTATGATTTATTCACTTGGTTCAAAGGTACAATCTTTTCTAGATAATACTGCAACGTTTTAGTAGATTAAATAGAACAACAAATTAAGAATAAGTTAAATTGCAAGTGTATGAAAAAAAAGAACAGCTTTTTGAGTGGTGTAACTCAAGTCTTATAGAGTTAGACCAAGCAATTGCACTAAGCATTAGTCCTCTTAGAGAAGAGGCTAGTTTTAGAAAATATTTTAGACTAAACAGAAAGAAAGATTCCATAATAGGTGTCTATTCTCCTCCTGAATTAGAATCAAATAAAGAATTTATATCTCTATCAAATTTTTTTAGAAAAAATAATATTAGAGTACCAAAGGTGTTAATGGCCAGTTCTGAATTAGGTTTCATGATGATAGAAGACTTTGGTGATGATCTTTATCAATTTAAATTAAATAAAACCAACTCCAAGGACCTTTATGCAGCAGCTATAAACGAAATGATTAAAATTCATTGTTGTTCTAAGCCCAAAAATATATCTTTATTGAATAAAGGGAAATGTATTTCACAAATGCATTTATTTGAGAAATGGTTTCTAAAGAGATTTTTAGGATTTAATCTAAGTAAAGAACAAAATTCTATACTAAACAAAGTTTATAAAATCATTGAAGAAATCTTTTTTAATCAACCACAAGTTCTTTGTCATTTTGATTTTGAGAGTAGAAATTTATTGCTCCTACCAAATGGAGATGTAGGGGTTTTAGATTTCCAAGATGCTGTCATAGGGCCAATTTTTTTAGACCCTGTTTCATTACTCAAGGATCTCAATTTTAGATCTACTGATCAAGCATTAAATGATTGTCTAGAAATGTATACTTCAAGCGCTGAAAAGAAAGGTTTATTATCTAATTTAGATGAAGAAAATTACTTAAGGTGTTTTGATTTTACAGGCCTTCAAAGGCAACTAAGAATTCTTGGTACTCTTTCAAGACTTCATCTAAGGGATGGAAAATCTCATAGGCTCCCAGATCTTAACAAAACTTTAAATTTTATTTCTGAGACGGCCTCACGTTACGAAGAATTACAAGATTTCTTTCAATTAGTACAAAAAAAAATATTTCCAGAACTAAACAAAGCCCTAAGAATTTTGAAATGAAAGCATTTTTACTAGCAGCTGGACAAGGAAAGAGACTTTATCCTTTTACTAAAGAATTACCTAAGCCTCTTTATAAAATTTTAGGTAAGCCATTAATAGAGTGGAATGTAGAAAAATTAAAAGAAGCAGGCTACACAGATTTAATTATCAATATACATCATTTAGGAAATAAGATAATAGATTATTTAGGAGATGGCTCTAGATTTGATCTTAAAATATCATATTCAAAGGAGAAGGATTTATTAGGTACGGGAGGAGGAATAGGTAATGCTCTCGACTTGTTAGGGAAGGAGCCATTCCTTGTTTTAAGCAGTGATATTTGGACTAACTTTAACTTCCGAAACCTTAGTCTTGCCCCAGGTTCACTTGGTCATATGGTTCTAATTCCTAACTTAAATGATAGTATTGGAGACGTTTCTCTTCATGAGGGTATTGTTAAGAGTACAGGTAAACAAAAAAAATATACTTTTTCAGGAATAGCTTTAGTGCACCCTGAATTGTTTAAAACAATTGAACAAACTAAATATCATCTTTGGGAGTCAGTTCTATATCCAGCTAGCAAAAAAAATCTTGTCACAGGAGAAATTTTTAATGGAGTTTTATATAACATTAATTCTCCCGAAGACGCAGAAAGATTAGACGCCTTCCTAGCTCAAGAGTAAACTTCTTTCAAAATTCTATAAGACATCAAATTATGGCAAAAAAAGAATACATTATTGCTCCCTCTTTACTTTCAGCAGATTTCGCTCGTTTAGGAGAAGAAATAGACAAGGTTTTGACTGCAGGAGCTGATTGGATTCACTTTGATGTGATGGACAATCATTTTGTTCCTAATTTAACAATTGGTCCTATGGTGTGTAAAGCTTTAAGAGATTATGGAATTTATTCCCCTATTGATGTTCATTTAATGGTAGATCCAGTAGACAACCTGATAAAGAGTTTTGCTGAGTCAGGGGCTTCCTACATAAGCTTTCATCCAGAAGCTTCTAGGGAAGTAGAAAAATCTTTAAACCTTATAAAAGAAAACAAATGCAATACAGGTCTAGTCCTTAATCCCAATTCTCCTTTAAGTCTTCTAGATGATCATTGGGATAATTTAGATATGGTTCTATTAATGTCAGTTAACCCCGGTTTTGCGGGACAAGATTTTATCAGTTCAGTTTTGAAAAAAATTACTAGTTTGAGGGAAATAATAGATAGAACGGGTCTTGATATTAGATTAGAAGTGGACGGTGGAATAAAATTAAGTAATATTGCTGAAATTTCAAAAGCAGGCGCTGACACCTTTGTTGCTGGATCAGCTATATTTAATGAAGATAATTATGAGCAAGTAATCTCAGAAATGAGAGATTCTTTAGACTAATCCATTCGTCTACAGAAGATGCCAAAAAAAATACCTATCTCTTTAGAATTGCTTGCGGATATGGAAACTCCGCTGAGTGTTTACAAGAAACTTGCTAATAAACCATTCTCTTACTTGTTTGAATCAGTTGAAGGTGGTGATAAATGGGCTAGATACTCCCTTATAGGCTTACCATCCTCTAGGGTGATTAAGATATATCAAAATAAGATTCAAATTTCTAAAGATGGAAAGATTGAAGAAGAGATTGTTTCTCCAGACCCCTTAAAATTTTTAGAAGATTACCAAGACAATATAAAGGTAAAACTTAACGATAACCTGCCTAAATTTATAGGAGGTCTGGTGGGTTATTTTGGGTATGATTGCATTAGGTACATAGAAACAAAATTAGCTAATCCTAAGCTTCCAGACCCCCTAGGAACTCCAGATGCTCTTTTCATGATTTCAGAAGAAGTTGCAGTTTTCGACAATCTTAATAATAAATTGCATCTAATAATCCTTTCTGAAAGTGAATCTGAAGCAGATATTTCTAAAGCTCAAGAAAGGCTTAAGGTTCTTTCAGATGAATTACTTAATCCCTTAACTAATGAAACTTTTAGGAAAATTGGAGAACCAGCCACAGAAGATGATTTTGTGTCAGGATTTGGAGAAAAAGAATTTAAAGAAACGGTGGAACAAGTTAAAGAATATATCAAAGCAGGGGATGTAATGCAGGTAGTTTGTTCTCAAAGAATGTCTGTTCCATTTACTGCGAATCCGATTGAGTTGTATCGTTCTATTAGGCATCTAAATCCTTCTCCTTATCTGTATTATCTAAATCTTGAAGAATTTCATATTGTGGGATCTTCTCCTGAAATTCTAGCGCGATTAGAAGATGGCGAGGTAACTGTTCGACCTATTGCAGGTACCAGAAGAAGAGGTAAAGACAAAGAAGATGATTTGGCTATGGAAAAAGATATGGTCAATGATCCAAAAGAAATAGCAGAACATTTAATGTTAATAGATTTGGGTAGAAATGATGTTGGAAGAATTGCTGAACCCGGTACGGTTAAAGTAACCCAAAAATTTGGAATAGAGAGATATAGTCATGTAATGCATATGGTTTCAAACATTAGGGCAAATTTGAAAGAAGGCCTAAATGCTATGGATGTATTTAGAGCAACTTTTCCAGCAGGAACTCTTTCTGGAGCACCTAAAATTAGGGCCATGGAGATAATAGATGAAATTGAGCCAGTTAAAAGGGGTATTTACGGTGGTGCAGTGGGGTATTTTTCTTGGCAAGGAAACATGGACATGGCTATAACAATTAGAACTGCAATTATTAAAGATGAAGTCTTATATGTACAAGCAGGCGGAGGTTTTGTTGCAGATTCTGATCCAGAATTAGAATGGAAAGAATCCTTAAATAAAGGTAGAGCTATATTTAAGGCAGTTGAAATGGTGCAGGAAAAATTAAAAGGTTAGCATTATGCTTTTGATGATAGATAACTATGATTCTTTTACTTTTAACTTGGTGCAATATTTTTATGAACTTGGGCAAGAGGTAGAGGTTCACCGTAACGATTTAATCTCAATAAAAGATATAGAAAAGAAAAATCCCCAATATTTAGTAATTTCTCCGGGGCCTTGTACCCCCAGAGAAGCAGGAATTTCAGTAGATCTTATAAAGGCATTTAAAGATAAGCTGCCAATATTAGGTGTTTGTCTAGGGCATCAATGCTTGGGAGTAGCTTTTGGAGCAAATATAGTTCGTGCAAATAATATTATGCATGGAAAACTCTCTGAAATATGTCATGACGGATCGGGTATATTCAAAGGGATAGAAGCTCCTTTTAGGGCAACTAGATATCATTCTTTAGTTATAGAGAAAGAAAGTTTATCTAAAGAGTTTCATATAAATGCTTGGACAAAGAATAGAACAATAATGAGTATACAGCACCAGAAACTACCGCTTGTAGGATTGCAGTTTCATCCAGAATCAATTTCAACTGAGAAGGGAATGGAAATGTTAGAAAATTACTTAAAGATATAGTCTAAAAATGAATATACAGGAAGGCATAAAAACTATCATGACTGGACAAGACCTCACCAGAGAAGAAATTTCTTTGGTAATGAATCAAATTCTCAGAGGCTCAGTTTCTGAAGTTCAAATTGGAGCTTTTTTAGTATCTTTATGCATAAAAGGAGAATCTGTAGATGAGGTAATTGGCTCAGCTGAAGTAATGAGAGAATTATCTTCAAAAGTGTTGGTTGATAAAGAATATTTAGTTGATACTTGCGGTACTGGTGGAGTAGGATCAGGAATATTCAATGTGTCTACAACTGCTGCTTTTGTAGCTAGCTCTTGCGGAGCAAAAGTTGCTAAGCATGGTAATCGTAGTGCAACTAGAAAAAGTGGAAGTGCTGACTTATTAGAAGCAGCGGGAGTAGCTATAAATCTTACCCCCTATCAAGTCAAAAAATGTATTGAAGAGGTAGGTATAGGCTTTATGTTTGCACCAGCACATCATGAAGCTATGAAACATGCTATTGGTCCTAGGAAAGAACTAGGAATAAAGACTATCTTTAATTTATTAGGTCCTCTTACCAATCCTGCTGGAGCTTTGAACCAGGTATTAGGTGTTTTTGATATGAAATGGGTAAAGCCAATTGCAGAAGTTTTAAAAGGGTTGGGCAGCAATAATGTTCTAGTATTTCATTCAGAAGATGGATTAGATGAAATAAGTACATCAGCCCCAACGAAAGTTGCTGAATTAAGAAATGGAGAAATTGAAGAGTATTCAATTTCACCAAGTGACTTTGGGCTTAAAGTTTTATCAATTAATGAACTAAAAGTGGATTCACCTAAAGAAAGTTTGAAATTAGCTAAAAAAGCTTTAAATGGAGAAAATGAAGCTGCAAGCCAAATGGTTGCGATGACCGCAGGAGCAGCTTTATATGTTGCTGGTTTAGCGAAAGAATTAAGCGAAGGAGTGGAGCTCTCTTTGGAAAGTATTGCTAAAGGCAGGGGCCTGGAAAAACTTGAACATCTATGCACTTTTAGTCAGTCTTTGCTTAAAGAAGAAAAATGACAGGGACATATCTTAAAGAAATTTTAGAGACAACTAAAACCGCCATCTCTAAGAGAAAGAAAACTTTCCCTATAACTAAATTAGAATCTCTTTTAAAGGACCTTAAGGGAATAAGGGGGTTCAGAAATGAATTAATTAATTCGTTACAGAAAAATTCTATTTCAGTTATTGCTGAGATGAAAAAAGCCTCTCCGAGTCAAGGTCTTATAAGAGAAAGATATGAACCCAAGGTGTTAGCTAAACTTTACAAAGATGCTGATGCATCCTGTCTGAGTGTGCTTACTGATCAACCATATTTTCATGGATCTTTAGATCACCTTTCTTTAGTTAGAGAAACTGTTGGGCTTCCATTATTAAGAAAAGATTTTATTGTTGATACTTATCAGATTTATGAAAGCCTTTATTATGGGGCTGATTGTATTTTATTGGTTGCTGCAGCACTTACACAAGGTCAATTACATGATTATTATCAGTTAGCCAATGAACTTAAACTTGATATTTTAGTTGAGGTACATAGTTATAAAGAATTAGAGCGTGCTCTCAAAATTGAACCTAGCATGATAGGTATAAATAATCGAAACTTAGAAACTTTTGAAGTGAATCTATCAACAACCAAATATTTAGTAAAAGAGATTCCAGATAATGTATTAGTTGTCTCTGAAAGTGGGATTAAAACTAGGGAAGATATAAATAAAATTATTTCGTATGGAGTAAATATTTTTTTAGTAGGAGAAGTCTTTATGAAGTCTCACAATCCTGGACAGAAATTAAAGGATTTATTCTTTCCTTTATAATTAGATTATAAAAAATATAGGAATATTTCTTTTGATTGGTGGTTGGGTTGCCTTAACTGCTTGGGGAATGCAGTTTTAGTCCAAAATAAGGAATAGACGTCAAGAATCCCTATCTTCTGTTAGACAGTAGAAAAAAGAGGGGGGGGATTAGCTTCTTTCTTTTGCTTGATTGACTCGAAGGTCTCTACCACCGAAATCTTTGCCATCAAGAGACTCAATAGCAGATTCGGCACCCTCCTTGGATTCCATTTCTACAAAACCAAATCCCTTAGATCTACCTGAGTGACCTTCGGTTATGATTCTTACAGCGCTCACGGTGCCGTATTCAGAGAATAGAGTTTTTAACTCTTCTTCAGTTGTATTCCAACTAATATTTCCTACGTAAAGATTCATTATATTTTTTTCCTTTTAATACACATAACTGATGTTACGGGCTGCCACTATACTTATGTCTTTCAATTTTTCAACAATTTAATAATGAATAGTTGTTATATATGGTAGCTCGTATTAGTCATTATTCTGGAAAATAAGGCCATTACGCTCTTTATTTCATCTGGTAATTCTATAGCTCCTGCTTTTTTTGCTTCTAAACTATGAGCCTCTTCATCCTTTTTCATTCTTTCTATGATAACTTTGGATTTTATATCTTTCGAAGAAATATTTTCTTTATGCCTCTCTAAATGAGCTACTACTTGTTTTTCAGTTTCATCTATAAACCCTAAACTCCATTTATCTCCAATAAGCCCGGCTACAGCTCCAAGAGAAAAAGATATGCCATACCAAAAAGGGTTAAGTTTACTTGAAGCTTCTCCAAGTTCATCCAGTCTTCTGTTACACCAAGCTAGATGATCTAGTTCTTCATCTGCAGCACGTTCCATTTGTTCTCTTGTGGATTCAAGTCTAGCTGTAAAACTTTGTCCTCTATAAAGCGCTTGAGCACAAATCTCTCCAGCTTGATTAACCCTCATAAGTCCTGCGGAGTGGTTTTTTTCTTTTTCACTTAATTCAGGGTTTTGAATATCTTTAGCTGGGTAAGAATTTTCAGAATCTTTTATATTTTCTGTAGAGAATTTTATTCCTTTATCGATTTCTATAATAAATTTATCTATTAAGTGATCCATTTTTCTCTTTCTATTGCCCTATATCCTATATCTGTTCTGAAATAACAATCTTTCCAATTTATTTGTTTTACATAATTATAAGCATTAATTTGAGCTTCAGTAGTATTTTTGCCAAGAGCAGTAACACAAAGTACTCTCCCCCCATTAGTTGTGATAACACCATCTTTGATTTCAGTTCCTGCATGAAAGACCTTTATATTATTAGATTCAGAAGGTAGTCCTCTAATTTCATTACCTATGTTATATGAATTTGGGTACCCTGCAGATGCCATTACTACTCCTAGAGCTACTTGAGGGTCCCATTCTAGTTCTACTTCTTTTAGCTCCCCTTTACTTGCTTGAAAACATAAGTCAACCAGATCAGTCTTAAGTCTCATTAGAATTGGTTGAGTCTCAGGATCTCCAAAACGACAATTGAATTCTAAAACTTTTATATTCTGCTCATCATCAATCATCAAACCTGCGTATAAAAAACCAGAATAAATGATTCCTTCCTTTGCCAAACCTTTTATAGATGGAATTATAATTTGATCCATTATTTTTTTATGCACTTCTGGTGTTACTACCGGAGTAGGCGAGTAAGCACCCATGCCCCCAGTATTTGGACCTTCATCTTTATTGTCTCTGGTTTTGTGATCTTGTGAAGAAGCCAAAGGAAGAATGGTATAACCATCAGTTAATACAATAAAGCTAGCCTCTTCTCCTTCAAGGAATTCTTCAATCACGACCTTATTACCAGCTTCACCAAAATTTTTTTCTTCAAGACATTCTCTGATTGCTTTTTGTGCTTCAGCATGAGTTTCAGCAACAGTAACACCTTTACCAGCTGCCAGGCCGTCAGCCTTAATAACAATGGGACAAGAAGACTTATCTAGATACTCTAATGCTAAATGTAAATCACTAAAGGATTCAAATTTAGCAGTAGGGATTTTATATTTAAATAAGAATTTTTTCATGAATTCTTTGGATCCTTCAAGTTGTGCGGCATCTTTACTTGGTCCAAAACAATTAAGACCAAGCGACTTAAATTTGTCAGTTATACCTTTGACCAAGGGAACTTCAGGTCCAACTATTGTCAAGTCTATCTTTTTATTTAAAGCAAATTCTGCAAGCTTATCTAAATCTTCTGCAGATATAGCTAGATTAACAATGTTCTTTTCACTCGCTGTACCTCCATTTCCTGGTGCAACATATATTTTAGTTACTAAATCGCTTTGTTGAGCTTTCCAAGCTAGGGCATGTTCTCTTCCGCCACCGCCAATAATCAAAACTTTCATGTTAGTGACGGAAGTGTCTAATTCCTGTAAAAACCATAGCCATGTTTGTTTCATTAGCAGCTTCTATAATTTCATTATCCCTAATGGATCCACCTGGCTGAATAATCGAAGTTATGCCAATGGAAGCAGCTGAATCTACAGTATCCCTAAAAGGGAAGAAAGCGTCAGAAGCCATAACACAGCCTCGAGTCTCAAATCCCATTTCTTTTGCCTTTGATGCTGCTATTTGAGCACTGTCGATGCGGCTCATTTGTCCTGCACCAACACCGACGGTTTGATTATCTTTTGCATAAACAATGGCATTTGATTTAACAAATTTACAAACTTTCCATGCAAATAAGCAGTCTTGTGTTTCCTTGTTAGATGGTTCTCTTAAGCTCACTACTTTTAAATCTTCTATAGAAACTGTCCTGTTATCAGCTTCTTGTATAAGTAAACCGCCTGTAACACTTAAAAATTTAAATCCTGGAATAGAATCATTCAATTGTTCTATATCTAAGATCCGAATATTATCTTTTGAACTTAAAACTTGAAGAGAAGAACGAGAAACACCTGGTGCTATGATAACTTCTACAAACTGATTACCTATTATTTTTGTAGCTGTTTCTTCTTCTAGCTTTCTGTTTAGTGCAATGACCCCACCAAAAGCAGAAGTTGAATCAGATTCGAATGCTTTTTGATACGCTATGGTAATGTCATTATCAGAAGCCACTCCACAAGGGTTAGCATGTTTGATAATTACACAAGTGGGCTCTTTGAAGCTACGTACACATTCAACCGCTGCATCTGTATCTGCAATATTGTTATAAGAAAGTTGTTTGCCTTGAAGCTGAGTTGCATTACCTACACCATTATTTTTTCTAGTGTAGTCAGTATAGAAAGCTGCTTTTTGATGAGGATTTTCACCGTAACGCATAGCTTCTTTCTTTTGGAACTTTGTAAACATACGATCAGGCCAATCTTGTTCATAAAAAGAAGAAAGATACCCTGAGATGGCTGAGTCGTAATTAGCTGTATGTGTAAAAGCTTTAGTAGCTAAATTACTTCGAGTATGTTGAGAAAGTGATCCTTTATTCTTTTTCATTTCTTCTATGATGAGAGAGTAATCTTTTGGTTCAACAACAACCCCAACATACTTGTTATTTTTTGCTGCCGACCTAATCATACTGGGTCCCCCAATATCTATATTTTCTATAGCAGTTTCCAAGGTAACTTCTTCTTTAGAAATTGTTTCTACAAATGGATACAGATTAACGACAACTAAATCTATTGGTAAAATACCGTTCTCTTCCATAACTTCTTTATCTAAATCTCTCCTTGCTAGTATCCCGCCATGTACTCTTGGATGTAGAGTTTTAACTCTGCCATCCATCATTTCTGGAAACCCTGTGTATGAGCTTACTTCAGTAGCCTCTATATTTGATTCAAGGAGAGTTTTAAGAGTTCCTCCTGTAGATATTATTTCTACTCCAAAGTAATCAACAAGGGACAGACAGAAATCTATTAGCCCCGTCTTATTTGAGACACTAACCAAGACTCTGTTAATTTTTTGGTCGGGCTCTTTTGCCATACAGACCGATTAGACTAAAGTAATTTATACTCTTTAAGTTTTGTGCGGAGGGTACCTCTGTTAATTCCCAGCATTTTTGAAGCATGGGTTTGATTTCCTTTACATTGCTTCATGATTATCTCTAGAAGTGGTTGCTCAACTTCTTTTAATACCATTCCGTACATATTAATTGGGAACTCTCCATCTAATTCTCTAAAATATTTCCGAAGACTTTTTGCTACTTGAAAACTTAACTGCTTGCCTTCTCCATTAAATTTTTTAGTTTTTTTTGTCATCGGGTTCTGAAATTTTTCTTGATATTTTATTATATGATGGGTATCTAATAATACATTCCAATCAGATTTCTTCAAGAAAAAAAAGCAATTAAAATTGTTTATTTTTCTATTGAACAGTGGTAGGAAGTTCCCTCCCTAGCTGATCTACTATTATTTTGTTTTTTTGTTTAATTAATTTTGTTACAGAACAATTGTCTGGAAAGAAAGAAACGAATTTTTTTGATTTCCTAATCCAACCAACTATACAATTTATAACCATAAAATGAGAAAAAATTATCGTGTGATTATCAATAATTTTGATTGAGTCAATTATAGTTTTACGCCACTCTAGTTGAGGCTCTTCTAGTTCATCAATATTTGCGTTAAAGATACCCCTTAACCATTCTCTTCTCTTTGAAAGGGGTATACCCGGAGAAGGAATTTCTGCAAACGTACTATCTATAACCAGCTTATTATGTATTTTTTCTTGTAAAGGTTTTGCGGTATTTAATGCTCTTAATAGAGGGCTTGAAATCGCGTTTAGGTTTTTATCTAATTCTGTAGATATTTCTTTAACTAAAATTTTAGATTGTTGTTTACCTTTTTCACTTAGGTCAGGATCAGGGTCTTCATTCCAGGCAGCACTTGCTTCACCATGCCTTACCAAAAAAATTTTTACTGATTTATTTTTATTCATTCTTGATCCTTATTAAGGTGATCAATGTAATAATATTAAAAATATAAACATATCTTATGTAGAGATGAACTATACAAGAATATTTTCTGATGGCGATCTTAGTTTTGGTAATAAATTTAATTTATCTATGGAAGCATCAAAGCATTTGAGTAAGGTGCTTAGGAAAAAAGATGGAAATCTCATAAGAGTCTTTGATGGTAGAGGGTATTCTTGTTTGGCAGAAGTTACCAAAAAAACTAAAAATATATTAGAAGTAGAAGTTGTTGAGGATAAAAAATTTATACCTCAACAGGGGATTAAAATATTTTTAGGGCTATCTGTAATAAAGCCCGATTCCTTTTCTTTCTCTATACAGAAAGCCACCGAGTTAGGGGTTGT
>CERQ01040964.1_pt1 | contig 13148 bp, 14 predicted proteins | sample 530711 | NCBI WGS metagenome assembly CERQ01 (sample SAMEA2620882, study PRJEB7988) | marine metagenome | biome: marine biome (ENVO:00000447); feature: mesopelagic zone (ENVO:00000213); material: "saline water (ENVO:00002010), including plankton (ENVO:xxxxxxxx)" | depth 850 m | reverse complement strand
TAGCAGTCCTAGAAGCCTGTGATTGCGACCTTGCGGAGTTACGAACAGAGCTGGTCGATTTCGTCGAAACTACTACTCCCCTAATCCCTGAATCTGAGGGTGCCCGTGAAACACAGCCAACCCTTGGCTTTCAACGGGTACTGCAAAGAGCCGTATTCCACGTCCAGTCATCGGGCAAGCCAGAGGTAACTGGAGCTAATATTCTTGTAGCGATATTCAGCGAGCAGGAAAGCCAAGCAACTCACTTTCTTAGGCAGAAAAATGTCACTCGTATTGATGTTGTTAACTTTATAACTCATGGTATTTCGAAAATACCTGGCAATAACGACAACGATGAAATATCTCCCGAGCAGCAGGAAAGTGGGGAAACTAGTGATACTTCAGGCGATCCCCTAGAGAGCTTCGCAACCAATTTGAATGCTGAAGCAGAAGCAGGGCGAATAGATCCGTTGATTGGCCGAGAAGATGAATTGACTCGAGTTATCCAAGTACTGTCTCGTCGACGTAAGAATAACCCTCTTCTAATCGGAGAATCTGGTGTTGGTAAGACAGCTGTCGCTGAAGGGTTGGCAAGAAAAATTACCGAAAAAGAAGTCCCTCAGGTATTGTCAGAAAGCGTTATCTATTCACTCGACCTTGGCGCACTATTGGCTGGGACCAAGTATCGAGGGGATTTCGAAAAACGGTTTAAGTCGCTACTAGCCCAATTAAGAAAGAATGAACATGCTGTGCTCTTTATCGATGAGATACATACTATTATCGGAGCAGGCGCTGCTTCTGGCGGGGTTATGGATGCATCAAACCTATTGAAACCAGTGCTAACGTCTGACCACCTGCGTTGCATAGGCTCTACTACTTACCAAGAATATCGAGGAGTTTTCGAAAAAGATCGAGCTCTATCTCGGCGATTTCAGAAAATTGATATAGATGAACCTAGTATAGAAATGACATATAGGATTCTAAAAGGGCTAAAATCTCGATTTGAAAAGCATCATGATCTCCGGTACAGCGACAAAGCACTCAAAGCAGCTTCTGAATTAGCAGGTCGCTATATTAACGATCGATATATGCCGGATAAGGCTATTGATGTTATCGATGAAGCTGGGGCCTACCAGCGCTTGCTTCCTGCTAGTAAGCGTAAGAAGCTTATCCAAGTCGCGGATATGGAAAAGGTTGTCGCATCAATCGCAAAAATACCTCCTAAACATGTTTCCAGCTCTGATATTCGCGCGTTGAAGAGTTTAGAAACCAATCTCAAGATGGTGGTCTTTGGCCAGGAAATAGCAATCAAAAAGCTTGATACTGCCATTAAGCTTTCACGTGCCGGTCTCAATGAATACGAAAAACCAATTGGGTCTTTCTTATTTTGTGGGCCGACTGGGGTTGGGAAGACGGAGCTCTCAAGACAGCTCAGTAAAGTCATGGGTATAGAGTTGATTCGATTCGATATGTCTGAGTACATGGAAAGGCATACAGTCTCCAGGTTGATAGGGGCGCCCCCAGGCTATGTTGGTTTTGATCAAGGTGGGTTACTAACAGAAGCTATTACAAAAAGTCCTCACTGCGTTTTATTGTTAGATGAGATTGAGAAAGCACATCCTGATGTATTTAATCTACTGTTACAGGTCATGGATCATGGCGCCCTTACGGACAACAATGGTCGGAAAGCAGATTTTCGAAATGTAATCCTTATTATGACTACTAATGCTGGCGCGCAGGAAATGTCACGGGCATCTATAGGCTTTACCGAACAAGATCATAGCACCGATGGAATGGAAATTATTAAGAAGACTTTTGCGCCCGAATTTCGCAATAGATTGGATGGAATCATTCCCTTTTCCGCATTAACCACAGAAACCATCCGGACAGTAGTGGACAAATTTCTAGTAAATCTCCAAGTGCAACTTGACGAAAAAAAGGTGCTCTTGCACATGGACGATGCTGCCATGGACTGGTTCGTTGAGCATGGCTATAGTGAGTCTATGGGCGCTCGGCCAATGGCGCGTTTGATCCAGGAAAGACTGAAAAAAGCCTTAGCAGAAGATATCCTGTTTGGAAAATTAGCTGAGCACGGAGGGGATGTTTATATTTCAGTGTCAGAGAATGACATCAAGCTGAACATAGAAAGTAAAAAGGGTGTTCAAAAGAAAGAAGTCAGCTCGGCCAAGAGTTAAGATTTTGTGCTAACTTTAACTTACAGTTACTCGTTTATCGGGCTCTATAGGTAATTCTGCCCTTTGTTAAATCATAAGGTGTCAGCTCAACCTTAACCTGGTCACCGGTAAGAATACGGATATAGTTTTTGCGTATTTTCCCGGAGATATGAGCCGTAACGACGTGCCCATTTTCGAGTTTCACCCGAAACATTGTGTTAGGGAGGGTATCTACAACTTCACCGTCCATTTCAATCTGGTCTTCTTTTGACATTAAATGCCCTCTAGAAATTTACAGCGGCCGCATTGTGCCGGATTTTAGGACTATTGGCAAAACAATGCTGCACAGCATAAATTAGTGAGCGAGAATCCAGTGCTTATCCACCAGCAATTCTAGCGGACGAAACGTGCTCTTGTATTGCATCTTTGGACAGTTTTTTATCCAATAACCCAGATAGAGATACGGCAATCCGGTACTGCGGGTTTTCTCAATCTGCCATAGTATGACGTAATTACCCAATGACCTATCGGTTAAATCAGGATCGAAATAAGTATAAACGGCGGATAGTCCTTGTTGCAGCATATCTGTAACACTGACAGCGACTAGTTCTTTTTGAAGATAGAATAGAAAGAAACGAGTATCTAACGTTTTCATTTTGATGAAGGATTCAAATTGTTCCATGCTCGCCGGATACATATCACCATCTCGATGGCGGCTATTAATGTATCGCTCATAAAGGTCATAAGAAGCATTGCTGGTTAAACTATTTTCCTCAATAACCTTTAGGTCCATATTTTTCTTTAATATTTTTCTATGACGTCGTTTTGTTTGAAACTTATCAACTGGAAGGCGACATGAAATACAGGCTTTACAAAGATCGCAATCAGGACGGTATAGGTGCTTGCCACTGCGTCTGTAACCTAAATCGCTTAGCTTGCTGTTAAGAGGTTGGTCGATTATTAAATTGGGATCAACGAAAACTGTTGCTGCCCGATGATTTGGTTTATAGCTGCAGGGATGCGAAGCTGTGCGGAAAAGGCGAACAGAGTTAACAGGCATTGGATTTAACCTTATCCATTGCAACTATAAGTTTCCGGTCTAATTTCCAAAAACCAGTTCGACCTTTAAATGCTACCAAATGTTGTATTTTCTTAAGAAATTCGTTCCGACTAATTTGTGTGGCTCCCAGGGATATCAGGTGTTCGCTACTGATTTGGCAGTCAATCAATTCAAAATTCCAATGCTGCAAATGACGTACAAGATAAACTAAGGCTAATTTAGATGTGTTAGGCTCTTTGCTAAACATAGATTCTCCGAAAAATACCTTTCCCAGCGCAACTCCGTATAGACCTCCTACTAATTCCGAGCCAGAATGCACTGCAATCGAATGCGCGACCCCTGCTTTGTGAAGTTCGATATAGGCTGCCTGCATATCTTCCGTGATCCAACTGCCTGACGAATCCTCACGGGCGGCAGCACATTGTGACATTACTTCTGAAAAATGATTATCGAAAGTAATAATATATCTGTGTTTTTTAAGAAATTTTCTTAAACTCTTTGAAACTCTGAGGCACTCCGGGAATAGAACCAGCCGTGGGTCAGGGGACCACCATAGAATTGGCTGCCCTAATTCATACCAAGGGAAAATTCCTTGCCGATATGCGCATAGAAGCCAAGCAATACTTAGATCGCCACCAGCAGCCAAGAGACCATTTGGCTCCGAAAGGGCTGACTCCACAGGTGGGAATGCGACCGAATTCGAATCGAGCCAAGGTAAGGACATAGAATGGTCTACTGATTTAAATTGCAGTTAGGAATCCAAGAATTTTTCGGCATCGAGAGCAGCCATACAACCAAATCCAGCGCTTGTGACAGCTTGTCGATAAATCTGATCAGCAATGTCCCCGGCTGCGAACACACCAGGAATGCTGGTCTCGGTGCTATTACCTGACAAACCAGAATTTACTACTACATAACCATTTTTCATTTTTAATTGGCCTTCGAAAATTTCTGAGTTGGGAATATGCCCAATGGCTATAAACACACCGTCAACATCGAGTTTTTGTACAGCACCCGAGTCAACTTGTTTAATATTAATACCGTTTACACCCATGTCATCCCCAAGTACCTCTTCTAGTACATGATCCCAGGCTATCGTTACTTTACCGGTTTCAACTCGCTCAAATAGCTTTTTTTGTAAAGTTTTTTCTGCTCTTAGTTTGTTGCGGCGGTGCACAAGCGTTACATGTGAACAGAGATTCGATAAGTAAATCGCTTCTTCGACTGCAGTATTACCACCACCTATTACGGTAACCGGCTTGCCCTTATAGAAAAATCCGTCACAGGTCGCGCATGCACTGACTCCTTTGCCCATATAGGCTTGTTCTGATTCAAGACCCAGATATTGTGCTGATGCTCCAGTAGCTATAATGAGAGCGTCACAGCTGAATTTATGGCTGTCTCCTGTTAGTTCAAAAGGCCTTTGGTTAAGGTTGACTTCATTAATATGCTCAAAAATAACTTTAGTATCAAGACGTTCTGCATGGTTATTCATGCGATCCATTAAATCTTGGCCTTGTAGCCCTTCTGTATCCCCGGGCCAATTATCTACATCAGTGGTAGTGGTTAATTGTCCGCCTTGTACAAGACCCGTTATTAATACTGGATCCAGATTAGCTCGGGCTGCATAAACAGCGGCGGTGTACCCGGCAGGGCCCGAGCCCATTATGATCAGACGGTAGTGTTGTGCTTCATTCATAAAATTTACTTCCTAGAGGACTAAGTGCCAAATGGCAGTTCGCAGTGTGCCAATAGCAGAAGGTCCAGAAAAATAGACATTTAAGTTTACTATTTTACTCATTTTGGGCATCTCCCCTCCATCCCTTAAGTGATATCAAGCTATAGATTCAAACCTATACCCTAGGCATTTAACCCTAATTACCAGCCTAAATTGCCCGATAACATAACGATAAGACGGGTGTTTTACTATTCAGCGCCGACACTATGGGTCAAGAGACGATATGTGCTTTATGTATAACGCCGGGAGCTATTTCAATAACAATTCTATGGAATCTAAGTAAATAATTTATTAGACGAACAAATAGTAATGAATAAGATAATGCAGGAACCCGAAGTAAATACACTGGTGCAGCGTCTAGCACGTGAAGGTACCTTGATTATTTATTCTCTATTGTCACTGTTCCTGGTGATAGCTTTGCTCAGCTACTCGCCCACTGATCCCGGATTTACTTCGACCGGAAGCGGAGACCAAGTCCTAAATGCCGTAGGTGTCTATGGCGCCTGGTTAGCCGATATTCTTCTCCATCTACTCGGTTATTTAGCATACGGATTACCAGCACTCCTAGCCTATAAAGCATACACGTTATTTACCAATGCTGAACTTGATTTGGGTTTCTCTTGGCCCATGATCGCCCTTAAAATCTTAGGGGTTATTCTATTGATGGCCGCTGCTTGTGGATTAGCATCGTTACATTTCGAGTCCCCCGCGGGTATCCCGTATATGCCAGGAGGTGTTTTTGGATCGTTGATCGCGGATTTAAGCATGCCGGTCTTAGCTATCTTGGGCAGTACCTTGTTATTTTTTGCCATCTTCCTAATCGGGCTGACAATTACCGTCACTATATCTTGGTTAGGGGTTATCGATAAAGTGGGTGCAGGGACACTTTTCCTGGCTAATTACACCATAAGTGGGATTCAGAAATGGATCGAAAATAAAAAACAGGAAGCTATTACTCGGGAGCGTCTCGAAATTCGCAAAAGACAGCTGGATATTCATATCGAAAAGGAAAAGAAAAGGATACCACCTTCTATCAAGGTACCAGCTCCTAAAAAGGTAGTTAAGAGTTCTAGAGTCGAGAAAGAACGGCAGGGTAAATTATTTACTACCGCCTCTGTAAAGGAGCTACCAGCCATTGGTCTGCTCGACGGTTGGCAAGAAACCAATGGGTCAGGATTCTCTAAGGATTCTCTTGCAGCGATGTCCAAGTTATTGGAACTGAAGCTCAAGGATTTTGGTATTGATATTGAAGTAACAGCGGTAAATCCTGGGCCTGTTATAACCAGATTTGAAGTACAACCAGCACCGGGTGTGAAGGCAAGTCGAATCAGTAATCTCGTGAAAGATCTAGCTAGGTCTCTTGCTGTTGTTTCAGTGCGCGTAGTTGAAGTAATACCCGGAAAGACAGTTATAGGGATTGAAATTCCTAACGAGAAACGAGAGATAATACAGTTAAGTCAGGTGTTGTCCTCGCAAGATTTTGATCGAGCGGGCTCAGCTCTTAGCATGGCTCTCGGCCATGATATTGTCGGTAAGCCGGTTATCGTAGATCTCGGTAAAATGCCCCACTTGCTTGTGGCCGGTACCACAGGATCTGGTAAATCAGTCGGGATAAACGCCATGATCTTAAGCCTGTTGTTCAAATCGACACCGGAACAAGTCCGGATGATTATGATTGACCCCAAAATGTTAGAGCTTTCAGTGTATGACGGCATTCCACATTTACTAACCCCAGTTATCACCGACATGAAAGATGCTGCCAACGGCCTACGATGGTGCGTTGCAGAAATGGACCGTCGCTATAAATTGATGTCTACACTCGGAGTTCGTAATCTAGCCGGCTTCAATAAGAAAGTATCAGAAGCTAAAAAAGTCGGTAGGCCATTAATGGACCCTACCGGGCAATCAGATCTGATATTGCCCGGCGAAGACCAATCGACTCCCGAATTGGAGGAACTACCTAATATAGTCGTTGTTGTAGACGAACTTGCGGACATGATGATGGTAGTAGGCAAGAAGGTAGAGGAGCTAATAGCTCGCATCGCGCAGAAAGCACGTGCCGCCGGGATACATCTAATTTTAGCCACACAACGTCCTTCAGTTGATGTATTAACTGGGTTGATTAAAGCTAACATTCCGACTCGCCTTTCATTCATGGTTCAATCAAAAGTAGATTCTCGAACAATTCTCGGAGAAGGAGGTGCGGAGCAACTGCTGGGTCACGGTGATATGCTTTTCCTTCCACCAGGAAGTGGGGTACCTACTCGTGTACATGGGGTCTTTGTGGGTGATGAAGAGGTACACCGCGTGGTTGCAGATTGGAAAAATCGAGGCACACCGGTGTACATCGAGGCCGTTACACAAGCTGCTAATGAATTGGATATAAATGCCATGGGTGGACAGACAAGCACTGACGGTGAAGAGAGCGATGCTTTATATGATGAAGCAGTGCAATTCGTTACTGAGTCGCGCAAGGCATCAATTTCAGCCGTACAGCGGAAACTACGTATAGGCTACAACCGCGCAGCGCGCATGATAGAATCTATGGAAGCAGCCGGAGTAGTGTCGGAAATGAGTAGCAATGGGTCACGAGAGGTTATTGTCCCGCCACCCTACGGTTAAACTAACAATTCCCAGAATTAATTATGTCTCGAATCTTGGCAGCATTGTTAATCTGCGCCTTTTTTAAAGGAAGCTTTGCTCAGCAAGAAGCTTTAGCACGATTAGATTCTCTGCTAGCGAATATCAATTCATTAACAGCAGACGTCGTTCAACTCATTGTGGAGTCAGATGGGGGTATCCTTGAAGAAAGTAACATTAAAATGCTCCTCAAAAAACCTAATGGTTTCTACTGGGAAACCATAACTCCTTACCAGGAATTGATCGTAACCAATGGTATTAAATTATGGAATTACCAACCCGATTTAGAGCAAGTGGTCATCGAAGACTGGGATGTTAGTAAGTCAGAATTAGCTGCTCAGTTACTTAGTGGCAAGACTGAAAATCTAGACTCCCAATATATAATTGAAGAATTAAGTGATACAAATAACGACAGCCAAGAATTCGTATTAACACCGGTAGATGCAGATAGTATTTATACACAGATCTCTATTAATTTTATTACCTCGGAGCTAGATCTAATTTATCTCAATAGTAGGAATGGCCAACAAACCGTGTGGCGCTTCGATGCTATTGAGAGAAATCAAATTTTAGAAGACAGCTTATTCGATTTTCAGCCTCCGGCTGGAATCGAAATCATTGAAAATATTTACGTACAATAATTTACCGGATAGATGGAACTTATGTATACCTACCTTGCAATAGCTTTTGGCGGTGCTCTTGGGGCTCTTTCTAGACATTGGCTTACCTCAGCGATGGAAAATCTTAATGGTACGGACTTTCCTCTCGGAACTTTTGTAGTAAATCTGTTTGGTAGTTTTCTCATTGGACTGGTATTTGTTGTTTTTGCTGAAAAGTTGTCGTTTGCAGAACAGTGGCGACCGGTGATTATTATTGGGTTTTTAGGCGCGATGACCACGTTTTCAACTTTTTCACTTGATGCACTTTTGCTGTTCCAGCAAGGACAATACAATACCGCCATTTTTTACGTGTTAAGCAGCGTTGTGCTCTGCCTTTCTGCCGCTTATATGGGGATGTATGTTTCTAGAATGCTGCTTTAGGCTAATAGAGAGTAAAATACTATGCTAGATCAGAAGTGGATTCGCTCCGAGCTTGATATTCTGGCCAAAGTACTTCTCAAGAAGGATTTTAAACTGGACGTATCAAAAGTAACCAAAATGGAGGGGAAACGTAAAGAATTGCAACTGCAAACAGAAGCGCTGCAGAACGAGCGAAATACTCGGTCAAAAATAATAGGTCAAGGAAAGGCTGCCGGGGAAGATGTTTCAGAATCACTTAAGGAGATGAAAGCTGTTAAGGAGGCATTGGAACAAAAGAAAGAGGGGCTAGCTGCAATACAAAGTCAGCTCACTAATTACTTGATGGAGATCCCTAACATACCTCATGAGTCTGTTCCGGAAGGCGTTGATGAAAGTGAGAATGAGGTGCTGGCAAAGTGGGGGGAGCCCAAGGATTTCGACTTTGATGTTAGAGATCATGTGACGCTAGGGGAGGGTTTGACACATAGCCTAGACTTTGAAGCAGCCACCAAGGTAACAGGGACGCGCTTTGTTGTTATGAAGGGGCAAGCGGCTCAATTACATCGAGCATTAATTCAATTCATGCTCGATACTCACACAAAGGAACATGGTTATACCGAACTAAATGTACCGTACATAGTGAATGCTGACTCTTTAAGTGGCACGGGCCAATTGCCTAAGTTTGAGGATGACCTTTTTAAATTACAACATGAGCATGATCTTTATTTGATACCGACAGCTGAAGTGCCTGTTACAAATCTTGTACGAGATGAAATTCTTGAAACTGAAACGCTTCCACTAAAATATGCGTGCCACTCACCATGCTTTCGCTCGGAAGCTGGCAGCTATGGCAAGGACACGCGAGGTATGATCAGGCAACATCAATTTGAGAAAGTAGAATTGGTGCAAATAGTGAAACCGGAAGAATCGAATTCAGCGCTTGAAGAGCTCACTAATCACGCAGAAATTATCTTGCAACTGTTGAATCTCCCATATCGTAAAGTGTTACTCTGTGGAGGGGACTTAGGTTTTGCTTCAAGTAAGACTTACGATCTAGAAGTATGGTTGCCATCCCAAGAATGCTACCGAGAAATTTCTTCTTGTAGTTCGTTCACTGATTTCCAGGCGCGCAGAATGCACGCCCGCTGGCGTAATTCTGACACGAACAAGCCAGAATTTGTTCATACAATCAATGGCTCCGGTCTTGCGGTAGGTCGGACTCTCGTAGCTATTCTCGAAAATAACCAGGAAGAATCGGGCCGTGTTCGGATACCTGAAGTGCTTTCCTCTTATATGGATGGGCGCGAGTACCTCGAGTAATGGAATTCCTCCCCATATTTTTAAATATCAAGGGCAGGAAATGTGTTGTGGTGGGTGGTGGCGATATTGCCAGGCGCAAAACAGCAGTACTGACTCAGGCTGGCGGTAATGTTGATGTCATAACAGGAAATGATTCTGATTCACCTACTGAATTTGAACAACTCAAATCGAGCACACTGATCGAACAATCTTTTAACGCTTCTCATTTAAAAAGTGCAGTACTAGCAGTAGCTGCGACTGACAACCCAGAAGTTAACCTTGCTGTCTACAATTCTGCACGTGATCTTGGAATTCCGGTAAACGTAGTGGATCAACCGGACCTCTGCTCATTTATTATGCCTTCTATCGTTGATCGTTCACCGGTCGTGATTGCTATTTCCAGCTCTGGAACTTCACCCGTGCTAACGCGCATGATCAAAGAGTTAAATGACACATTAATACCTGAACGCATAGACGAATTAGCCTTGTTGTTTGGATCCTACAGAGAGCGTGTTAGCCATAAGATTCCTGAGCTCAGCATGCGTGTAAGATTCTGGGAAGAGCTGTTGGATAGCGAAGTTCCGGAAATGGTTTACGCCGGAAATATCGCGAAAGCTCAAAAACATATTGAAGCTGCTTTAAACAAAAAATCTACTGAAAGAACTAGTGGCGAAGTCTATTTAGTAGGGGCGGGTCCTGGCGACCCGGATTTACTTACCCTTAGAGCGTTACGTCTTATGTATAAGGCAGATGTAGTCCTTTATGACCGTCTCGTATCTGAGGAAATTTTAAAACGTGTTCGGCCAGATGCGGAAAAAATCCACGTGGGTAAAGCTCGCGCTGATCATTCTATTAAGCAAGAAACAATCAACGATATGTTGGTTAGGATAGCGCGTGATGGTAAAAAAGTTTTGCGTCTGAAAGGTGGAGATCCTTTTATATTTGGGCGAGGAGGAGAAGAGCTGGCTACGTTGGCGAAAGAAGAAATACCGTTTCAGGTAGTACCTGGCATTACTGCCGCTTCAGGCTGTGCCGCCTACGCCGGTATTCCACTGACCCATCGTGATTTTGCTCAGTCCGTTCGTTTTCTTACAGGGCAACTAAAGGACGGCTCAGTCGATCTAGACTGGGAATCGTTAGTCGTTAGTCAACAGACTTTGGTGTTTTATATGGGGTCCTTAGGCCTACAATCTATCTGTGAACAACTTGTAGTTCACGGTATGGAAACAGATATGCCGATAGCGATAGTTCAGCAAGGAACCACTAGCAATCAGAAAGTATTGGTTTCAATCCTGTCAAAGATGCCAGAAGCAGCCTTACAAAGCCCCCTAAAGCCTCCTACCATCATTATTGTTGGTAGAGTTGTGGAACTGAGTAAGAGCCTCACATGGTTTCAGGGTTAAATGACTTAGAACCAACTCACTACTTTGTCATATTGGCAGCACAGTTCCACAAATTCTTCGTAATTGACTGGTTTCGCGGTCGTTCGGTTACGGCCAGCAATACCTCTGGCGCTCATGTCTTCCTTAAGACTAAAAACGTCTACCTCCGGTAAATCGAATTGTTCCAGGCAGTAATAGACACCATCTTCGATAAATAATACGCCGTCATGTTGTCCGAGGAACGATAGACACTGATCGAGCTGTCCTTGAGAAGGGGCCTTGCTAATGGTGTGTAGGCTACTCATAGATTGAATACCGAGGAGGACCGCTCTATGATCGTTAATAGAGCCTCTTTTCCGCTAGGTTTTGCTTCAATAACTAGATCGCTAGGCTTAAGCTTATGCTTATTCATTGCGGCCTCGTCAACATAAATATCCTTAATCCCATAAAGTTCTAATGTTTCTAGGGTGCTGCTAATTGACTTGCTGGATATAGCTTCAGGTGCTTGACCCTTAATTAGTTGTAATACACCGTCACCCCAAAAAACCAAGTTAACATCCTGTCCAAAAACGGTAACAGTCAAGGCTATATCAAGGCATAGCTGAGGCCGATTACTTCCGTAGGGGGCGGACCTAGAAATGAATGTAAATATATTTTGAGGATCGTTATTCTGCATGTCATTAACCAAAGTTCACAACTCGATCAGAATTGAGAGCGGCGTCTACTAACTGTCCCAGTCCGCCTATTTCAGAGCTTTCATACATGCTATTTGATTCAAGATTATGGCGTTCTGCTTCTTCCTTGTTAAGCACACCTCGCTTAATGGTGGAGGTAATGCACACAACAGATTCTAGATTGTTAATTGTTATTAAGTTATCCCACTGTTGCTGCAAATTAATTTCGTCTTCCGGCAAAATAGCTAACCGATTAGCATTATGAACTCCGTCAGAAAAGAAAAAGAGGCGATAAATCTCATGACCTTGATGAAGTAATGCTTTAGTAAAATTGAAGGCGGAGGCTGCTGCTTCAGAGGAGTAGGGAGCTGCATGGACGACAATTGAGAATCTCACAATCTTGTTCTCTTATTCCTCAAACTAAAAAGCCCCAGATAGACTGGGGCTTTGGTATCTTAGCTCTAACCTTTGGGGTTGTCTTCTGCAGCTACCTTCTGCCGCTAAATACTGCTAGCAGGTGCAGAAGATGTATAAAGATATTAAAAAAGCTCAGGTACAGGCTTATTGTCGCGTTGATATAGTTTCTTTCTCCGCCATTAATTATCCGGCTTGTATCGTAAAGGATAAGGCCTGACATGATCATGATAACAGCCGCGGAAAGGGCTAAACTCAAAGCCGGTATTTGGAAAAATATATTAGCAATCATTGCCACAATCACTACCAACATTCCTGTCATCAAAAATCCACGCATGTAGCTGAAATCTTTTCCTGAAACCAGGGCATAACCGGACAGAGTTAAAAATATCATGGCTGTCCCACCCAGCGCCTGCGCTACTAGAGTTCCACCGTTGGAATAAACTGTCAGGTAAGTGTTTATCATCGGCCCAATAGCAGCTCCGAACAGTCCTGCAAAAGCGAAAATAGCAATAAGACCCATTGAAGAATTTGCATTAGCCCTAACTACAAAAGACATTACGAATCCGCCGAGCAAACATCCCATGCTCCACCCCGGGCTCAGCGACATTCCCATCACCGTGCAGGCAGCACTGAAAGCCAAGGTCATCGATAACAACAAATACGTGTTACGGAGGACCTTATTTGTTGCTAATACAGATTCTTGCTCTAACGGGTGTCTATGGGTTTGAATTTCAGGAACTTCGTTCATCGCTTCCTCCGAGAATTA
>CERQ01102197.1_pt1 | contig 13286 bp, 12 predicted proteins | sample 530711 | NCBI WGS metagenome assembly CERQ01 (sample SAMEA2620882, study PRJEB7988) | marine metagenome | biome: marine biome (ENVO:00000447); feature: mesopelagic zone (ENVO:00000213); material: "saline water (ENVO:00002010), including plankton (ENVO:xxxxxxxx)" | depth 850 m | reverse complement strand
CGAACCGGCGGCGGCCGCCGCGAAGTTCGAGATCACCACCCTGTCATTTGGCGAAAGGCCCGAGCGAATGACCCGCAGGCCCCGCACCAGCGGTCCCGGTTCGACGGGCTTCGCCGTGACGACATCGTCCTTGCCGACAATCAAAACCATTTTGCGCGCCTGATCCGACTGGACGGCGGCGTCGGGGACCAGCAGCGCCCTGGCAGTCCCGGCTTCGGCCAGACGCATGTCGCCGAACAGGCCGGGCCGCAGGAACCCGTCGGGATTGCGGAAGACCGCACGGGCACGGATGGTGCCCGAATTCGGGTCCAGCGTGTTGTCCGTGAAGTCAAGCCTGCCCTCCCAGCGGTAATCGGCCTCGTCCTGCAGGCGCACCTGTACGCGGCCTGCCTCGTCGCCGTCATCCGATTGCCGCCGGGTCTTGAGGTAAAGCGCCTCGGACGCGTCGAAGGTGAAATAGATCGGGTCGAGCGCGTTGATCGTGGTCAGCAGGCTCGCCCCCGCGCCGTTCTCGCCCGAGACGAGATTGCCGACATCGACGCGCCGGTCCGAGATCTGGCCCGAGATCGGCGCGCGCACCGTGGCAAATTCGACGTCGAGCGCGCGCTGGTCGGCGCGTGCCCTCGCCGCCGCCAGCGCGGCGCGGGCGGAACTCACGCTTGTCTGCAATTGCTCGACCTCGCTTTCGGCCATGGCTTCGTCGCCGGTCAGCCCGGCCACGCGGTCATAGTCCGATTGCGCCAGTGCCAGCGCGCTTTGCGCGGCGGCGACATCGGCGCGCGCCTCGGCCAGCGCGGCGCGATAGGGGCGCGGGTCCACGGTGAACAGCGGCTGCCCTTTGCGGACGAACTCGCCGTCGCGGAAATGGATCGCCGTGATCGCGCCCGACACGCGGGGACGGACCTCCACCATCTCGCTGGGCGCGAAACGGCCGATATAGTCGTCCCATTCGGTCACCTCGCGGACGATGGGGCTGGCGATGGTGACGACCGGTACGGGCGGCGGCGCGGCCTCGGCGGAATTGCCGCCAAGAAAATGCCAGCCGAGCCCGGCGAGCAGGGCGGCGCCCAGTCCGGCGAAAGCCAGAGCGCGCTTTCGCGGGCGGCGGGCGGGCCGATTATCGCGGGCTTCGCCGATCCGGGTCTGGAACGTGTCGAGGGGTGTCTGGATGGTCATGGGGCAGTCTTTTCAATGCGGGCGCCGAACGAACGGCGGATGATGGTGAGGATTTCGTCGATCTGGTCGCGGCTGAGCCCGGCGGCCCTGGCTTCGCTGATGGCCCTGGCTTCGCTGATGGCCCTGGCTTCGCCGATGGCGCGGGCGGGCGGGTTCGCTTCGCGGTGCCAGGCGGTCACGGCCAGTCGGCGGACCGCCTCCAGCGTCTCGTTGGCGAGCGCGGGCGAGGCCCGTTCCCGCCCCATGAAAAGCCGGACGAGCCATCCGTGCTTGCGCCGCGGTTTCAGCGTGTCGAGCGCGTCGGTGCGCGCGATTTCGACCACCCGGCGTTCCAGCGCGCTCAGGACGGGAGCGGCGGGATCAGCCGCCGGATTGGCGGTCGCAGCCTTGGCCGGGGCCATGAGCGACAGGGAATGTTCTTCGGGAAGGAACATGATGGCTTACCTCTTGCGCGTGGGCCGGGCACGCGGCTGACGGTTCCCGAAAGCGCGGTCTGCGCCCGGGCGGCATGAAACGGGACGCATGTCTCCCGGCCCGGAAAACGGTTTTCCGGACACGAAGCATGCTCGATTTTGAAAGGCGGCCCGGCGCTGGACCGGGCCGGGGGTTTAGCCGGTCATCGCCGGCGCAGGGGCAGTGTGCATCGCGTTCTCCGGCTGGCCGCAGACATGAATGGCAGGTTTATGTACCAGACGGTATCTATTGCGGCGCAGCAGAAAGTCAATGCGCTTTCTGTACCAGGCGGTAATTTATTTTTCGGGCGATTGAAATCGGGCGGGATTTTCTGCGCCGCGACCGGCCCTAGCGGTCGGACCAGACGGCCAGGAACATGTCCACGATGCCTTCCAGCTCCTCGCGCGGCGCGCCCGCCTGTGCGCGGACCTGCATGCCCTGAATGACCGTGATGATATAGCGGGCCAGCGTCGCCGGATCGACGGAGGGGGACAGGTCGCCTTCCGCCTTCGCACGCTCGAACCGTTCGATCAGCGCGGTTTCGGAAGACTTGCGCCGTTCGATCACATGGTCGCGGATCGAGGCATCCTCGGCCTTGCAACCGATCATGCTCATCACCCCCATGCAGCCCTGCGGATCCTGCGCATTGGCATGGGTGTCCACCGCGCCGCGCAAGAGCCGTTCGGCCACGCCGCGCGCGGTCGGTGCCTCGATCGCGGCACCGATATAGGCCAGCTTCTCACGCTCATAGAGGTCGAGCGCCTGCTTGAAGAGCGCTTCCTTGTTGCCGAAGCACGAATACAGGCTGGGCTTTGCGATGCCCATCGCATCGGTCAGCATGGCGAGCGACGCGCCTTCGTAGCCCTGCTGCCAGAACACGCGCAGCGCCGCTGCCAGCGCCACGTCGGGATCGAACTCGCGCGGGCGGCCCTTGGTCTTCGTGTTGAGATCGGAGCATTCCATACCGGCCGGTATATAGGTGTTTGGCGCCATTCGTCCAGTGCCTGTGCCAGTGCCAGTGCAGCGCGGCGCCCCGAACATTCCGACGCCGCGAAAATTTATTCTCGGCAGACTGCATCCACTCGCGCCCCGGCTTCGTAGCTTCCCCCGCGACACATCCATGGGCGCCAATCCGGACGGCCCGCGATGCATCGCCAAAGCAGCAGAGGGAGCAATGCGGTGCAGAACTGGAAGAAAGTCACGATAGCGGGCGCGGGGCTGGCGATGGCCGCCGGCGCGGCGCTGGTCCTACCCGGGCTGGGCGGCATGGCGGCCGACCACCTCGACCCGCCCGCGCGAACCGATCCCAGCGTGGATTCGACGCCCGACAGGGCCGCCGACATCGCCGATCTTTATGCGTTTCACACCGACAGCTCGGTCGTTCTGGCGCTGACCTTCGCGGGGCCGCAGGCCACCAGCGAGCCGGCGACCTACGACCGCGACGTGCTCTACACCATCAATATCTCGAACGCGGGCGAGCGGACCGATGCGGAAATTCCGCTGCGCATCCGTTTCGCACCCGGAGATGCGGACGGAACCTATGGCGTGCAGGTCGAAAATCTGCCCGGCGTCACCGGCGCGCTGAGCGGACCGGTCGAACAGGTGCTTTCGCAGGACGGCGTCCGCGTCGAGGCGGGGCTGTTCGACGATCCGTTCTTCTTCGACCTGCAGGGCTTCAAGGACACGGCGGCGACCGGCACGCTGATGTTCGACAGCACGCGCGATTTCTTTGCCGGCCAGAACCTGACGGCGGTGGTCATCGAAATTCCCCGCGATCGCATCGCCAATGGCGCAAACCCGATCGATGTCTGGGCCACGACCGCACGTTTCGGAGGACAGCTGTGATGAACACCGATTTTACCCGCCCGACGTTAAAGCTGGCCATGGCTGCCCCCGTTGCGATTGCGATGGCGCTGGCCGGATGCAGCGACAATGACCGCATGGACGACGACCCGGTCATGGCCCCCTCGCCCATGCCCGCACCCACCCCGGCGCCGACGCCGGCACCGACCACGACCTATGACGTGACCGCCTGCCTGACGCAGGAAGTCGCGCCCGGCGTATCGGTGGCCGATCTGATCGTGCCGGATACGCTGACGCTCGACCTGTCCGCGCCCTCGGGCTTTCCGAACGGTCGCCGCCTTCCCGATCCGGTCATCGACGTGACGCTGGCGGTGATCTTCCTCGACCTTGGAACGCACAGCCCGACCACGCTGGCCGAGGTTCCGGTCAATCCGCCGGGCAACGACGTCCAGTATAATCCCGCCTTCCCCTATCTGGCCGCACCGCAAGGCAATCCGCCGCTGGCATCGGGGGGAAGCGGCTTTGACTTCCGCACCGATGCACCGGGCGATTATGTCCGTGTCGACCGCATGGGCATGCCCGCCGTCGCCACCGCGCTGATCGGTTCGGACGTGAAGACCGCCTATAACGACGCCGATCCCGCCGACGATGCGGCAGGCGATTTCGTACCCGAGCTCACCGAGCAGCTGACCGGGCTTACCAACGCGCTGGCCGACGATCTGATCGACCTTGGCCTGACGCCATGCGCGATGCCCGAAAGCTGATCGGAGAGTTGATGCCGGAGGCGATGCATTGACTGCTACCCATCAGCAGGCATCGGTCATGACGGCATCGGGGGCAAGGGGCAGGCGGTCCGTGATGTTCCCGCGCGCGGCCGTCCTGCTTCTTGCCCCGATCGCGGTGGTCGGGGCCGCCGTCCTGCTGGAAGGCAGGACCGGCGTGCCGGGCGAAGCCGCGCCGACGAACATCGACATCCAGCCATCGGTCCTGTCCGGCCCCATGCTCGGCCCGGCGGATTATCCGGCCATGATCGAGGATGCCGAGAGACGCATCGCGCTGGGGGAAGAGCGTGTGTCCAACGGCCAAGGCGAATGGCTGCGCGCCGAGACGCTGGCGGCGGGTCTGCTGGCGCGGTTCGATCTGGCCGCCGATTATGCAGACCTTGCACGGGCGCAGCAAATACTGGCCGATGCACAAGCGCTCGCGCCCGAGGGATCGGGTCCCAGCCTGCGCCGCGCATCCGCCGCGATGAAGGCGCACGATCTTGCGCTGGCAGAGCGGCAACTGGCGGTGTTCATGGGTCAGGCGGTGCCGCCATCACGGTCCGACCGCGCCGAAGTGATGGCGATGCGCGGCGATATCGCGTTCTATCGCGGCGATCAGGCGCTGGCCGACCAGCTCTACCGCCGCGCCCGCGAAAGCGATCCCGCTGCAGACCAGTCATGGCGGCAGGCGGTGCTGGCGCTGTCCCGAGCCGAGTACGATCACGCCATCATGTCTTTCGCGCAAATGGCAGGGCCGCGGGCCACGCCCTTCACCCGCGCCCGCCTCGCGCTGCGCATCGGCGCGGCGGAAAGCGCGCGGGGCAACTGGGGGCGGGCGCTCGCCTTCTACAGGGCGGCCGATGGGTTGTTTCCCGGATACTGGCTGACCAAGGCCCATCTGGCCGAAGCCCATGCGTTGAACGGCGACATGGCGCGCGCGCTGCCCTTGATGACCGAGGCGGCCGAACTGTCCGATGCGCCCGAAGCGATGGACGCACTCGCGATGATGTATCGCAGCCGGGGCGAGCGCGCGCAAAGCCGGGCATGGGCGCAGCGGGCGGGGGCGATCTGGCAGCAACGCATGCAGCAGGCCCCGGACGCAGCGGCAGCGCATGCGGCGGAACACGAACTCGTCTTCGGATCGCCCGAGCGCGCAAGGGTGCTCGCGCGCCGCAATCTGGACGCGCGTCCCTATGGCGAGGCGCGGCTGCTCTATGCCAACACCCTTATGGCCGTGGGCGAGATCGAGGCCGCCCGCGCCGAACTGGCCGCCGCCGAGCGCGGAGGGTGGCGCAGCGCGACGCTCTATGCCGCGATGGCCAATGCCGCCGCGATGGCGGGCGATGCCGAGGCTGCTGCCAAGGCGCGCGAACAGGCGCTGGCGATAAACCCCCGTATATTCACACCGGAAGCGAGGCTTGCATGGCTGGGTCACGGATAAGAACCGCGTGGTGCCTGATCGCGGCCATGCTGTTGGCGTTGTTCGCCCAGCCCGCCCTCGCGCATCTGACGCCCAATAGCGAGATCACCCTGACCGTCCAATCGGACGAGGTGGTCGCCGACATCATCATTCCGCGTTCCGAATATGCCTATGCCAGCGGCAATGGCGTATCCGGCGATGCGGCGTCTCTGCGGGCCGCGCGCGCCTATCTGTCGGACCGGTTCGCCTTGTCCGGCGCGGACAGCGATCCATGGCCGCGGCAGATCGAGAGCCTGCGTTTCGCGCAGGTGCAGGGTCCGCCCGATCTGCTGGCGCGCGTCCGCTTCACGCCGACGCCGCCGAAACCGGGCCGCTTCGTCCTGCGCTGGTCCGCCGTGATCGACGAAGTGCCCGACCATTTCGCGCTGGTCGTCGTGAAATCGGCAGGCGACAGCCGCGTCATCGGCGCGCTGCGGCATGACCGGCAGGAAATCGCGGTCGATCCCGTGCCCTCCTCATGGGCCGCCTTTACCAGCGCGGTTTCGCTGGGCGCGATCCATATTGCCGAGGGATACGATCATCTGCTGTTCCTGCTGGCCTTGCTGCTGGCGGCTCCGCTGATCGCGCGGGGTTCGCGCTGGGACGGGATCCGGACGATGCGCGGCACTTTTTCGCGGCTTGTCCGGATCACCCTCGGTTTCACGCTGGGCCATTCGGCTACGCTGGTGCTGGCCGGGCTGACCGCCATCGAACTGCCCTCCGCGCCGGTCGAGGCGGCCATTGCCTTTTCGGTCATACTGACCGCCGTGCACGCGATCCGCCCGATCTTTCCAGGGCGCGAGGCATGGGTTTCGATAGGCTTCGGCCTGATACACGGCCTCGCCTTCGCGACGCTGCTGGCCGAGACCGATGCGCAAATGGCGCAGAACCTGCCGTCGCTACTGGGCTTCAATCTGGGCATCGAACTGGTCCAGCTGGCCGTGCTCGCGGTCGCGGTTCCGCCGCTGATGCTGCTGGCCCGCAGGCCCCGCTTTTCGCAATATCGCACCGCCGCGGCGGTCGGCATCGCGCTATGCGGAAGCTGGTGGCTGGTCCAGCGCGTGCCCCCCGCCCTCGCCCTCGCCCTCGCCCTCACCCTCGCCTGATCGAATGCGGCTTGCCACGGCGCGCAATGCGTATAGGTTCGGCGCATGAACCGGGGGGATGACGGGTCGGCGCAGCGACGCCAGGCATTGGCCGCGGCGGTCGAACAGGTCGCCCATGGCGACCGCGCCGCGCTCAAGACCGTCTATGACATGACCTCGGCCAAGCTGCTCGGCGTGATCCTTCGCATCGTGCGCGACCGGGAAACGTCGGAAGACGTTCTGCAGGACGTGTATGTCAAGGTCTGGCGCCGCGCGGGCCGCTTCGATCCTGCCGTCGCCAGCCCCGTGACATGGCTGTGCGTGATCGCGCGCAATGCGGCCATCGATTGTGCCCGCCGCGAAAGCCGCGGCGACCCCGTCGTGTCCCGCCCTGCCGAGGCGATGGAAGAGATCGAGGACGACGCCATCGCCGCCGACGATTTCCTGTGCGACATGGAAGATCACGAACGCGTCCGCCTGTGTATCGAGCAATTGCAGAACGAACATCGCCGCACCATCCGCCTCGCGTTCTTCGACGGCCTCAGCCATTCGCAGCTGGCCGAACGGATCGGCGCTCCGCTGGGCACCGTCAAAAGCTGGATCCGCCGCGGCCTTGCCAGCCTGAAGGGGTGCCTGGGCGGTGAGTGACGACATGCCCCCTACCGGCCCCGAAGGCCCCGGCCCCGAAGGCGGCGATCCCGACATGCTGGCGGGCGAGATGGCGCTGGGCGTGCTGGAGGGCGAGGCGCTGGCCGAAGCGCAGCGCCGCATGGCGGACCGCGCCTTCGCGGACGAGGTCGCATGGTGGCGGCATCGGCTTGGCGTATTGTCCGAACAGGTCGGCAGTGTCGAACCGTCGGACGGCGTATGGCGCGCCATCGATCTTCGGCTGAATGCCGACGGTCATCAGGGCGCCGACATCCACCGCCTGCCGCCGCCGCGCGAAAACCGCGGACCTTCGCGCTGGAGCATTGCCACGGCGCTCGCCGGGCTGGGCGCGGCAGCGGCGGCCATCGCACTCTACGTCTCGACACCGGGACCCGCGCCGGTCGCACCGCCTGCCGAGGCTCCGGCTCCGCAACCGGTGCTGATCGCGCAGCTTGAGGGCGAGGACGGCGTGATGCGCCTTGCCAGCGTGGTCGATCCCGCATCGGGCCGCCTGTCGCTTTCGATCGAGGGTCTGGATGCGCAGCCGGGCACCGCGCCCGAGCTTTGGGTCGTGCCGCAGGATGGCGCGCCCGTTTCGCTCGGCTTGATCCCGCAGGCGGGCAGCACCGAACGCAGCCTCTCGGCAGAGCAGGCCGGTCTGCTGGTCCCGGGCGCGACGCTGGCCGTCACCTTCGAGGATGAGACGACCGCGCCGCATCAGGCGCCGACGCCGCCGATCGTGCTGGCCGGAACGCTCGACCGCGTCTGACGCCGCTGGCCCGCCGGCTTTCACGCAATATTTTTTCCCCTTTTCCTGCATCCATGACGGGTTTGCCTTCGTAACTGCGCCCGATCGCGCAATTCCGCGCCATCGACGCGGCGTTGCCGCCGGGGACAGCGAAGGGTTCGGGCATGCCGGTTTCATATTGCCCACTTCCTGATCGCGGACCGCACGCGCGCGCCAACTGGTCCGAAACAAGGAAGAGGAACAATCGACATGGCAAGCCATCTTAACGGGCGCGCAGCCCGCTTCATCACCGTCAGCGCCGGCGCAATGATCGCCATGCTGGCACTGCCCGCAGCGGCAGAGGAATGCCTGCTGGACGATGCGACCGCGCAGGGCGCGACCGGCACCGGGACAGGCGCGCTGGCCTGCGGCACCGATGCCGCCGCCAATGGCGAGGGCAGCCTGGCACTGGGCAGCGAGGCAAGCGCCGACGGCGTCGATGCGACAGCAATCGGATATGAAGCCGTGGCCACCGGCAATTCCACCGTGGCGCTGGGCGGCGAGTCCGTGGCGACCACCCCGGGCGCGACCGCGCTGGGCTGGCAGTCGCAGGCCACCGGCGCGATGGGCACGGCGGTCGGCCACCAGACCACGGCTTCGGGTGACCAGTCCTTTGCAGGCGCGGAAGACGCGGTCGCCTCGGGCAGCAACGCCATCGCCATCGGCAACACCGCATTGGCCGAGGGGGACGACGCCATCGCCATTGGTGGCAATCGCGACGGCGCGATGGGCGCGCCGACGGTGGCTTCGGGTCCCTCCACTACGGTCGTCGGCGGGCAGGCGCAGGCCATGGGGCCGGGCGCGACCGCCTATGGCTGGCGCGCGGAGGCGACGGCGGAACGCGCCACATCGCTGGGCCATCTGGCGACGGCGCAGGGCGTGAGGTCCGTCGCGGTGGGCGAGAATGCCGACGCGCAGACCGACAACGCCACCGCCATCGGCAATGAAGCGATCGCCAACGGCATCGATGCCCTCGCGGTCGGCGACACGGCCTTGGCCATGGGCAATTCCACCACCGCGGTCGGCGGCGAATCCGTGGCGACCACGCCGGGCGCGACCGCGCTGGGCTGGCAGGCGCAGGCGACGGGCGCGATGGGCACGGCGGTCGGCCACCAGACCACGGCTTCGGGCGACCAGTCCTTTGCAGGCGCGGAAGACGCGGTCGCCTCGGGCAGCAATGCCATCGCCATCGGCAACACCGCATTGGCCGAAGGCGGCGATTCCATCGCCATCGGCGGCAATCGCGACGGCGACATGGGGATGCAGACCATCGCCACCGGTCCTTCGACCACGGCGGTCGGCGGACAGGCGCAGGCGATGGGTCCGGGCGCAACCGCCTATGGCTGGCGCGCGCAGGCCGCCACCGAACGCGCAACCGCGCTGGGCCATCTTGCCAATGCATCGGGCACCCGCTCGACCGCTGTGGGCGAAGCGGCTTCGGCTTCGGGCGAGACATCGGTTGCCATCGGCAATCTCGCCTCGGCCAGCGGGACCAATTCGGTCGCGATCGGCAATGGCGCGACCGCCGCGAACGACGGGCAGGTCGTCATCGCCTCGCTCGATGCCAGCACGGCGTCGCAGACGGGGCCGATCTCGGTCGTGACGGCGGACAGCAATGGCACCATCGGGCTTAGCACCACGCCCGGCCTGACGGGGCTCGCCAGCTTCAACGATGTGCAGATGAACTCGGCCGCCATTTCCGCGAATTCGAGCGCCATCGGCATGAACTCCATGGCGATCACCCAGCTGCAGGGACAGACGGCGGAGCTTTACGATCTCGCCGACGAGAACCGGCGCGATATTCGCAAGGCGAATGAAGGCGTGGCGATGGCGCTGGCGATGGATTCGCCCGTCATCATGCCGGGTCAGAGCTACGGCGTGTCGGGCGGCTTCGGCTATTACGGAGAGCGCACCGCCGGGACCGCCGCTTTCGCGGCGCGCGTCGGATCGGCCGCATCCGTGTCCGCCGGGGTGGGCGTCGGCTTCGACAGCGGAGAAGTCGGCGCGCGTGCCGGTTTCCAGTTCGGCTGGTAACGGCGGCAACGCGGGTTCACGGGTTCTTCCTGCGGACCAGGAAGGAGGCCGGGGCATATTGCCTCGGCCTCAGTCGTGGCCGGACCGAGAGGCACGACACGGCAGGAATCGCCGACCCGGTGGCTCATCAAAGGGCAGGCACGCGGCCTCGGCCATCATCTTTCCTTAAGCCCGAACTGCGATGATTGTGCGATTCCCGCCTGGCTGAATGCGAAACAGCATGATTTCCCTGATCTGGATGATTGGCTTCTATGTCATCGGCGCCAGCATCGAACGGCTAAACCTGAAAAGCGTCGCAGCCATACTGCTCGTGGCGGCATTGGACATTGCCTGCCGTGTTTTCATGCGGATCCAGCAGGCAATGGAGCACGGCACCCAGTTTGCCTGGCCAGCACACAAGATCGTCGGCAGCTGGCTCGCCTTCTCGGCCTTTGCGGGGTTTTTCCTGCTTCTCGGCGGCTGGAAACGCAGCGCGAGCGTGCGGCGCGAAGCGGAGCTGCGGAGGCGATGACGTCCTGAAAGGCGGCACCGCACTACTCAAAGGCTGGGTTTCTCGGATGGCCGGGAACCCGGCGGCATCACGGTTCGATGATGTGATTGCGCACCGCGTAACGAATAAGCTCGGTCGAATTCTTGAGCTCGAGCTTTTGCATGACAGCCGCTCGATGCGTCTCGACGGTCTTGACTGAGATACCCAGGATAGCGCCGATCTGCTTGTTCAGCTGGCCCTCTGCGATCAGTTGCACGATCTCCCGCTCACGCGGCGTCAGTGTCCCCGCCGTTCCATCGCGCGACGCCATCTGGACGAACCGGTCGAGCAGTGTCTGGGATACCTTGCCCGAAAAATAGGGCCGATTGACCGCAAGCGCCTCGACCGCGTTCACGAGCTGCTTGCTGGTGTCCGATTTGAAAAGATATCCGCGCGCCCCCGCCAGCAGAACCTCGGCCAAGATATCGTCGCGGTCGTGCATGGTGAAGATCAGGATCTCGGTCCGCGGCAGTTCCTTCTTGACCGTGCGGGTCAGCTCCAGCCCGTTCATGGCAGACAGCGAATAATCCACGATGACGATATCGGGCCTTGCGGACCTGATGAGGTCGAGCGCGTCGCGCCCGTTCGAAGCCTCCCCCACGATTTGCCAGTGAGGATGGGCCGAAAGGATCGAACGGACGCCAAGCCGTATCATCTCATGACCGTCTGCCAGGACGATCCGCCTGATTGGACTACCCACAACCCGCGATCCCATTTCCGAACAAACTTCGCCGGCGCTTCGTGTCGCATAGACTTCACCGGGAAGATCAGGTTGCACGCCAGCATTCAGCGTCGCCGCCACCGCATATTCGTAAAGGAATACAGCGGATGCGTTTCGCTATCCGCATCAATTCTGTGGCGGACGCGCATTCAATAGTGGCGAAGTGGACAGCACGATATAAGGTTACAGGAAGCAATTGTCCGGATACTGCAAAAACCGTCGTCGGAGTGGGCCGACGACACGATTGCGATCACCAGCGTGGCAAGGGGGCTGTCGTTGAATTTTCTTGGGGGACACGGCGTGCTGAAAACGCGCGACCCGGATGAGGTGAGCCAGTGGCTGGGCGCAAGCTTCGCCGTGCGGCATTTCGATCTGCCGGATTCCAGCCGCCAGTTCAGCGGCGTGATCAACAGCTGCCAATTGTCGTCGATCGGCCTGACATATCTCGACTATGGCGCACCCGTCAGCGTCGTCATGGACCAGTTCGACTGCTTCGTTCAAGGCATCCCCTTGTCGGGCAGCGGCAATGTCTCCGCGCTGGGCAAGGATGTCATCGTCGGCAAGGATTACGGCACGGCGGCAGGCCCGGGCACCGAAATGAAACTCGAATATGGCGACGGCTTCCGCCACCTCGCGCTCCGGATCGCCCCCAATGTGCTTTCGGCCAAGCTTGCCGCCATGATCGGCCAGCCGGTCGATCCGCCCGTCATGATGGCGGGGCCCAGCGGCAATCAAGACCTGCTGGCCGCGCAGGCAAGGCTTGTCCGCCTGCTGATCGGCGAACTGGACAATCGCATGGCGGACTTCGCACCGCTGATGCTTGCCGAACTCGAGCAGGCGATCCTCGTCTCCTATCTCGAAGCCTATGAGCATAACTACAGCCATCTGCTGCGCGGCAGGCCCCGCGCGGCTGCGCCCTGGCAGGTGAAGCGCGCGGTGGATTTCATCGAAGCGCATTGGAACGAACCGCTCACGATAGAGGCATTGTCGGTCGCGTCGCAGACCAGCGCCCGCAGCCTGTTTCACCTGTTCAGGCGCACCTATGGCTATTCACCGATGGTCTATGTGAACCGGGTACGGCTTCGGCACGCGCGCGACATGCTGATGTGCCCGGCACCGGGCATGACCGTGACCGGGATCGGCATTCACTGCGGCTTTTCGAACCTCGGCACATTCGCGCAGAAATACCGTCAGGCTTTTGGCGAGAACCCTTCCGACACCCTGCGACATCACCGATAGGTCACTTGGCGCGGCGTTCTTCGCCAACACGAAAAAGGGCAAGGCACTACAGCGCCTTGCCCTGTCTCGATTAAAGCCCGCGTTTTCGCGCCGGGTCCGTCTACTGGCAGGCGAGGCATTCCTCGTAATCGGTCTCGCCGGTGTTCAGCTCGTACTTGGCTGCGTCGATGGTGTTGTCCGCCTCGACCCCGCCTGCGAAACCGGCGCGCTGCACCGATTTCGACCGCAGGTAATAGAGCGACTTGATCCCCATCTCCCACGCGCGGAAATGCAGCATGAGGAGGTCCCACTTGTCGACATCGGCCGGGATGAAGAGGTTGAGGCTCTGCGCCTGGTCGATGAAGGGCGTGCGGTCCGCCGCGAATTCGAGCAGCCAGCGCTGGTCGATCTCGAAGCTGGTCTTGAAGACCGCCTTTTCTTCGGGCGTCAGGAAGTCGAGATGCTGGACCGACCCGCCGCGTTCGAGGATCGAGTTCCAGACATTGGCCGAATCCTTGGACTTTTCCGCCAGCATCTTCTGGAGATAGGGGTTCTTGACCACGAAGCTGCCCGACAGCGTCTTGTGCGTGTAGATATTCGCCGGGATCG
>CERQ01007991.1_pt1 | contig 13321 bp, 14 predicted proteins | sample 530711 | NCBI WGS metagenome assembly CERQ01 (sample SAMEA2620882, study PRJEB7988) | marine metagenome | biome: marine biome (ENVO:00000447); feature: mesopelagic zone (ENVO:00000213); material: "saline water (ENVO:00002010), including plankton (ENVO:xxxxxxxx)" | depth 850 m | reverse complement strand
TCAATTCTCGATGGAAATCCCGGGTCAGCTCTCAGTGGAAATCAACAGCCATGCGGCTCCGCGACATCATCGTTAGCCGCCATAGGCAAGTCGGCAACGATGACGCGCAGCTTTTCGACCAACGCTTCATACTTTGCCTTTGCCTCACGGCGCTCCGCCTCAGCCTCATCGGCACGCTTAGTCTCGCTGCTCAGCTTTACCGAAATAGTGTGGCTAAGTTCATGGAAAATGGTTTCAATCTGTGCGTCCATAGTTATTCCTCATCGTTGAATGATGAGGTTTATGGAATGGGGCCGCAGGTGATTACAGCGTTGTCAAACGATGAACTTGTCAACCGATGAAGGAAGAGCAGGAAAGAGGCCGCGTTACCGCCATTCGGAATCGACGAAATAGGGCGGTCGCACACGCACTCTCTATGGCACCAGTGATTCGAACGGCTCGATCCGAACTGACGAATCCTACCCTTCGAGCATTCGCTGATTGGCTCAACGCACGAGACTACAAAACGGTCGAAGGGAAGGTCTGGCGAGCACAGACGGTTTCGAACCTGCTGTCAGTTGACGACCTAATAGTCCGAGATGCCGAGGATGAGCACAAGCGTGAAGTTGAAATCGAAAAGACGCTCTATCGCCGTAAGATAACCTTGGGGCAGGACAAGTCGCTGGCAAAGGCAGAATTGGACAAGAGAGTTGCTGAGAGCAGGCTGCGCCTACAATCGGCTCGGGAAGAGGCGCAACGAGTTAGATATGAAATAAACAGACCCGCGTAGCCGATTCGACGCCCAACACATCATTTTCTGGACAAATCGAAGTTCTATGACATCACCTTGTGATGCAGGACGATATCACACAGTTTCGTTCCCTCGGATGGGACTTCGATCAAACTCTCTGGGGTCATGAAAACTCAGCGCAGTTTTGGAACTACATCCAGCGCAATCCTCACCAGCAGACCCATCACATCGTGACTTTCCGCACTGGACGATTGTTCGACCGACTTTGGCGCGATCTCGCTGATGTTGGCAGCACTCTCATGCCACTACATTTCAACACCATTCACGGGATTCCCGAAGCCATTTATCTTGCGGCGGTGAACGGCGAGGTTGGCGGAGACGAATATTTTTTCTGGAAAGGTAAGGTGTGCCGCGAGCATGGCATTGAATGTCTCATCGATGATGCCACCATCGAAGTTTGGGCTGGATGCTCGGAATACGATATCGCCTATTGTCATCCTGATATGGCATTGATGTGCAATTAAGGCTTGGGGGACACGATGGAAAAGTTCTTGGATGATGATCTGGGCTACCTCCGCTGGCTCAAGGATCATCCTGATGGCTTCGTGGTGAACATCGAGCGCGGCGAGCGTCCCGGATACGCAGTCCTACACCGGGCGACCTGCACATCGATTTCTCGCCCACGAGAAGACGGTGCTTACACCGAACGCAGTTACAGGAAGGCAGTGTCGGAAAACCTCGATGATCTTCGATGCTACACGAAATCTATTGGACGAACGGACGGTTCGTTCTCAAAGAATTGCGGACGCTGCCAGCCCCTTTGAACTGGCGAAGCGTAAGCTCTCACAAATGAGCGCGCTCTATGCCGAAACGAGCCGAGCTTGTTGCGGGTCATATCGAAAGTTGGTGATCGACCCATCGCGGATGCGTTCGACCGCTTCGTTGATGGCTTCGAGCGGGACAAGAAACCATTCTCGCGGCTTAACGGGGTTCCCGAAGCGATCTTGGATGGTGAGGTCAAGCGCAGCACCCGCGAATACCTTATGGATCAGCCCCTCGAGTTGCACGCGGTTGATGTTGAAGAGCTTATAGGTCGCCACGACCTCAACTCCGGCGAGCATGTAGGTCGCTGATTTCTCGGCACCGGAAATGCGGGTCTCAACTGACCCACCCGTGACCCCAATCTTGTGAACTAACTCGCGGTGTTCGGCCACCATCGGATGATTGGTTTTGCTGCGGAGCACGTAGATGGTGCCACTTTCCAAATCGCCGTCTTCGCTCTCAGCAGCGAACAAGGGTCCAGCCTCGATTTCCGAAATCCGTCGTCCCGCCTCATCCTTATAGAGCGCGCGCTGTAGGGATCGGCGGAGAATATTGCTCTCTGTGCCGTTTGAATAAATGACCCTCAGGCGCGCATCCAACTCACCATTGGGTGCTTTGATGGTTTCGCCCACTTCGGCGACATAGGCGATCTGCCCGCCAAGGATAAAGAATTGCCCCTGTGTAATATCAGCCTTCAAGAAACCGGCGTCTTTGACAAAAGGGCGCGTGGAGCGTGAGCCGCTCTCCAACTCGCGTTCAATCTGAGCGAACAAGGGCTTACACTTCTCAAAGTCGCCGCACTTTTCACGATTGGCAACTTCCTCAGCAGCGCGGCGCTCTTCGGCAGTCGGCACATGGCGCAAGACGCGGATGTCATCTTCCCCTGTCGGTTCAATGCCAAGTTCAGCCAACAGGTCATCGTCGTCGATGTCCGCCGTCGATATTGGGCTGTCCGGCTGAACGCCAGTTAGCAGCCCATGCTTGTCTATTCCGGCGAGAAGTTCAGCGGCATCGTCAAGCTCGCGCAAGCGGTCGAGCCGCACCGCGTATAGGCGCTCAAAGATGTCGCGATCTTCGCCATGCTGAGGGGCACGTCCATGCTCATCGACGAAGCGGACAATATCCTCAAAACCCGCAATGATACGTTCTTCGCGCGGGGTATAGGTGCGGGCCTTCTTCTGCTCGACCTCAACGCCAAGTTCAGCAAGCAGTTCATCATCAGAAAGATCAGGCATTTGCCGCCTGTGCGCGATAACGGGCCAAAGCCGCAACCCCTTCGGCCATTCGTTTCTCCCAAGCGTCTTGAGAGGTAATTTCGGGGAGCCGTCCGCGTTCCTGTTTGAACCTCACAGCGCGCTTTGCTAGTTCGCGTGCTTCCTCAATCGGTATCTTGACCTTCTTGGCCGAGATCACGGACTGGACCTGCTTCAAGACCTTTTCATCCATCGACTTGGCCAAAATCGAATAGGCTTCGGCAAACGGGTTGATGCTATCGACGAGATCGATGTCGAGGTCGCGGACATCCATAGAAAACTGGCGAATCCCATCGATCAGCGCGGTATTTGCTCGCTCCTCGCCAGACCCATCGTTCTCCGCGTCCATCGCGATTGCTTTTGCCTTCTGCGTCAGATTGAGGGCCGCTATAGCATGCTGCCGAACTGCTTCCTGATCTTCATCGCTGAGTTCGGGATAACGATCCCGCACGATCTTGCCCATTCGAAGCTGGGTCAGTTCCTGCGGCAACGTTTCCTCATTGAACAGACCTTGTTCGAGGCTTGTCTTGTCCTGAACGAAATCCGTGATGACCTCGTTCAGGTCTTCCTGACAAATACGCTGCGCCTCGGTGCTCTTTGGCTCGACCAGCCCCTTGATCTCAAAATGCAGTTGGCCCGTTTTATCGTTTACGCCGACGTTATTTTCACCTGCAACATAGCCGTCTGGACCATAATCAAAGTCGTCGAGCGGCCCACGATCCTTCGGCGTAAAGGTGAACCGTGGAGCCAGCACCTGCTCCATGAGAAGGCTAGCGGCGATGGCCTTGAGAGTATCATTGATTGCGCCAACCACGGCGGCTTCCGAAGCGTCGGGCTCAGCGATCAGATTGGTGAATGTGGCGGACTCTTTGCTCGGTGCGTCACGAGTGGCGCGACCGATGATTTGAATGATCTCGGTGAGACTGGACCGATATCCTACGGTCAGTGCATGCTCGCACCAAATCCAGTCGAAGCCCTCCTTCGCCATACCGAGGGCGATGATGATGTCTACGTGATCGCGGTCATTCTTGTGCGAAGGGTCTTTCAGCGCCGATAGCACCTTGCCCCGCTTGGCGGCGTCACTATCGTCCACGAGATCGGCGATCTTGAGAATGCGACCATCAGGAAGCTTCACTCGATGGAAGCCCGTCTCGGGATCGGCACCCTGCCATTCCCCGAGGTATTCCATGATCTCCTCGACCTCTTTCACCTTGTCCTTGGTGCTCTCGCGCGCGTTGACCGAGGGAATGTGGACGATGGTCTTCTTGGTCGGATCGAGCACCCCCTCAATCGCCGAAAGGTATTGGCCAGTGTAGAAGAAATAGCCAATGTTGAGCGCCTTGAGGTGCTCGTAGCCGTTCAACTGCTCGTAATAGGTGTAGGTGACCGTCTCGAACTTGGCCTCATCCTCGGGAGTGAGGACTGGCACGGCGTCGCCTCTAAAATAGCTGCCTGTCATCGCCACAATGTGCGTCTTTTCGCGGCGAATGAACTCGACCAATTGGCTGCCGAGGCGATTGTCAACGCTGGCGGAGACATGGTGGAACTCATCCACTGCGATCAGGCGGTTGTCGAATGCCTCAATGCCGAGCCGCTCGACCGCAAAGCGGAATGTTGCGTGGGTGCACACGAGCACTTCATCGCTGCTTTGGAGGAATTGTCCCACCGCTTTGATTTTTGAGGGATCGGCGCGTTCCTCATCTGGCCCGGGGGCGTTGCAAAGGTTCCACTGCGGCTTGACCACCCAATCGGCCCAGAACCCGAACTTGCTAAGCGGCTCATCGGCGAATGAACCGCCAATTGATTTTTCAGGAACGACAATGATGGCCTGCTTGAGGCCCTGATTGCGCAGTTTGTCCAACGCAACGAACATCAAGGCGCGCGACTTCCCAGAGGCCGGTGGCGACTTAATCAGCAAGTATTGCTCACCGCGCTTGGCGTAGGCGCGCTCCTGCATCGGGCGCATGCCAAGGGAATTGGACTTTGCTGATGCCCCGGTGCGGGCAGTCTGGAATGAGACGGCGGGTATAGGTTTTGCGGTGGTCATGATTTTCTGGCGAACCCCGAATTCGTTAGCGTGCTAATTGGTCTGGCCTAAAGCCAGACAACACCCTGTGACTGTGGTGATCCTTTTCCATCTCTTTGGAAAGCCAACGTGGGAGCGCGGATACGCGTGAGAAGTAAATATTATCGGGTATCTCTTGCCAAAATCTCAAAATTGAGGCCGCAAATGCGTCCAGATCGGCATCTGATACCATGAGCGTTGAATAGTCGAGGCTTGGCGACCAGTATGCTGAGAACTTACCGTTCCATTTCAAAAGGGAGGCTTTTGCGGAGCTTAAGTCGTTGCGCGATTTTCCGTTGCCGTGTTTGTAAACATTAACGACCAAACGGCATAGATTTAGATCATCATACCAGTCCTGTCCTTTGACGGGCCAGCCACACGCGGTCATCAAGCCCATCAAATCTTCGAAATCTGATTTCCAAATTGCCTTGTGCGTGTGTTCACCTAAGCCTAGTTCGCCAAGATTTCGTCCAAGCCAATCGCGGAATTGCTTCTCCCATTCGTGAAACATTCCCGCGATGATGCTCAACCGAGTGTTATCGCGAAGCCCTTCAAGGCTCGCATACAGGAGGCATTTTTCCTGTTCCGCATCCTCGTAGATTTGGCCTTCGTCATCTCGGTCAGGATCGAATCTGCCCGACCGTTCTTCGAGCCATGCTTGCTCGTGCCGTTGTGAGTCGGCGAGCATCGATTTTTCGTCGAATGGGTCCAGCAAGCGCTGCTTGGCCTGCTGAACATAGAACTCGTGATCGCGAACCAAAAACGAACGATTTGGTCCCCACATCTGTAGGAAAACTTCCTCCATTCCCGCCCCCTTATGCGACTTTTTTGCTGGTCATCTTGGTGTAGAGTTCGAACAGCTTTTCGAGGCGTTCGGTGTCGTTGCGGAAGCGGCGACCGATGTAGATGCGCTCGAGCACCTCGTCGTTTTCCTCATGCGCGCGGCGGAGGTCTTCGGGCATGGCTTCGGGGTCGTAGAGGTCGGCGATGGTTGCCGGGAAATGTTCCTCGCGTGCGAGGAGTATGTTCTCGGCGCAGCGGGTGAGATCGGCCTTGTTCTGCTCGGTTAGTTTGGGGACCGGAAAGGTGTTCCAGCCAAGGGTGTTAGAATAGCGGAGGCGAGTATCCAATTGACCGCAAACGGTCTTGGCCCAAACAAGGTGAATACGAGACGCAAGCAGCGCGAGATTCCAAATCGGCGCATCGTAAACCGCAAAGTTCGGGGCTGTTATGATTGCACTGTCGTCAAAATGATCGACAGGAAGGTATTCCCGCTTCTCCGACGACACTTGGGGCACGCAGATGACTGTCTTCTCTGCAAAACCGCCCAATTGGACAAATCGATGTGGCCTGTCAGCAAAATCACGCGTTGAGGCAGCGGCAGATTTCTCCCGGTTTTCCGTTACCTTTTCGAGCCTCCCATTGATGAATTGGCTTTTACGAGCGCACTCGGCCTCGTCGTCAGCAATCCAAAGGCAATAGCGTAGCGTTCCATTTATCATTTCGTCTGCGCCGATATACCTACGCAGAAAAGGGCTGATAAGAGGATCGGACTGAACGCTGTCATATTCCTCGCGATTTAGTAGCAGATGCCCTCCGTCTCGCACCATGTTTCCAAACAGCATCGAAGAAGCCTCACTCGCTGGTTTTGGTGCGGCGACGACAATGTCGAGGGAGTCGGGAAGGAGGTAAGGGCCAATTTCTCGACAGGTTATTTGTGCGCTATCTTCGTAAAGGTGTCTCGCTCGGGTGTCGGACGCGTGAGTAAGCCCCAAGACGATTACCGAAACGACGGCGTTATTGGACGCGAGATTGCGCCAAGGGAATGCCCTGTGAGCGAATAGGATGCTCACATTAGCATCGAATACTTGCGGCCAAAGATCGCTCGCTTGCTGGCCCAAGCAAATGCTGTTTGTAGCTACAAATGCACCCACACTTTCAGGGCAACGCTGATTGTATTCGATGAACTTCCCAATCCAACCGGAAACATAATCGAGTGTTTTGATCAACTTGGGTTTTGCTTCCCAAACGATACCCATGTCCTGCTTTTGGTCGGCAGTCTGCATGCGACTGCCTTTGTAGGGGGGGTTGCCACAAATGTAGGTCTCGCCCCCGGCGTTATCGAAATCGATCTCGGACTGGTCGAGCGGCGTTTCGAACAGGTCGCCGCCGCGAACCTTCACACCCGTTCCGGTCGGTGGGCAGATGCTCAGCCAGTCGAGCCGCAGCGCGTTTCCGCAGGTGATCCAGTTCTCGGAATCGAGCGGCAGGAACTCGGCCAGCGCCTCCTTCTGCCCGCGATAAAGGACATCGCACTGATACTCGGCGATAATGAGCGCGAGGCGGGCTATCTCGGCGGGGAAATCGCGCAGTTCGATCCCGCGAAAATTGGTCAGCGGTATTAGGGTTTTGCGGTCGGGTTCGCCACGCCGCTTGTTGATCTCAGCCTCGATTGCCCGCATTTCCTTGTAGGCGATAACGAGGAAGTTGCCGCTACCGCAGGCCGGATCGAAAACCCTGATCTTCGCCATGCGATTGCGCAGGTTGAGCAGCTTGCGCGAATTGTCTCCCGCCTCTTTCAGATGGCTCCGCAGATCATCGAGGAACAGCGGGTTCAGCACTTTTAGGATGTTGGGCACGCTGGTGTAGTGCATGCCGAGCGCGCCGCGCTCCTCATCATCGGCAACGGCCTGAATCATGCTGCCGAAGATGTCCGGGTTGATCTTCGTCCAGTCGAGATTGCCGATGTGGATGAGGTATGATCGGGCGATCTTGCTGAAACGCGGGACATCGGTGCTGCCCGAGAACAGATTGCCATTCACATAGGGGAAATTGATCGCCCACCGCGCGATCCCAGCAGCGTCGCGATCAGAATGCTTGGTGTTCATTGCACGGAACAATTCACTGATGACCTCAGCAGTGTTGTCCGCCCCCCCAGCGCTCATCCGTTCGACCGTCTGCGTGAACTCCGAGGTGACCGGGAAAATATCTGTGTCCTCGGCAAAGAAGCAGAAGATCAGCCGCGCCATGAAATGGTTCATGTCGGTGCGGCGCTCGGCAGTCGCCCATTCCGGGTTGTCTTGCAGCAGCGTGACATAGAGCCGGTTGAGCCGACTGGTCGCGCGGATGTCGAACGAGCTTTCGCGAATCTGCTCGACCGTGGTGATACCTGCGAGCGGCAGGAAGAAGCCAAAGTGGTCGGGAAAATCGGCGTAATCGCAGGCGACGGTTTCGCCGCTGGTCAGGTCTTCGGCCTGAAACTCCTCACCATCGGTCGCGAGGATGAACTTGGCCTTGTTGCTGGCTGTCTTCGGGCTGTCCCTCAGAGCGCTGAGCGTCTGCCCAACCGCGCCGCTAACGCAGGTGGCAATGTGGATGTTGCTGCGTTGAAGCACGGCATCCGTCAGATCGGACTGGTTCGTATTGCCCTTTCTCAGCCGATCAATCGTGGTCTTCTTGTTCCCGAAAGCCGCAAGGAACTGGAACGGAAAGTCGGCTCGGTCAAACGGCTCAGAGGCGAGTTGTGTGACAGCTTCTTCGATCTCGACGGGGTTCATGCGGCAATGGATAGGAAAAGAAAGACTGACCGCCAAGCCTGTGCGAAGGTTATTCAAGCAGATATTCTGGGTTCGCGAATCAAGGGGGACTCGCACATGCCTACAAAGGATGAATTCGATGCCGAATTGCGCGCACGGTTTCGTCGAGCCCGCGAACGGGGAGCGGATAGCGTTGAGGTGAACTCGGGGGAAATGCATCGCGCGCTCGGCGGCTATCCGAGCCAGAAACACCAGATGCCAACATGCTGCGGTGTGATGCACAGCCACCTGAAAAGCGAAGATGAGATTATCTCCTCGCCGAAGAGTGGGAAGGGTGCGTCGCTGACCATTCGATACCAACTACCTCGGTGAGGTAGCTCGCCGATGGTTCAAACAGCGCGGAATGCATTTGGCTTTTCCATTGGGAACCCGTGGCGGGAACCCGGCACCGCGATGATCACCACCGCTTATCGCGAAGACGGCACTGCCGTGGATGTCTATGAGGCCGAAAGTGGGGGCGGAGATGGACTCATTTGCGAATGCGGCGTGCCAGTTGTGGCGAAGAAGGGTGCAGAACGAGATTGGCACTTCGCACCTCGAGCAGGTTTGAAAAGCTGTCGGATTGCCATCGACGGTCAGATGAGGCGGTTTCTCGAAAATGCTGCACTCGATTTCCGGATCGAACTCCCGCCAAAGGACAATCGACGAGGTATTGTGGATGCGATTGTCGTGGAATCCGTAGTGCGCGCGGGACTGGTCGTTTTGCTGCTTTACGATCAAGCGGATCGAAAGCTGCTCGTCGTGGTGGAGGTAAAAAAATCAGGCGCGCGGGAAATGCGGGAACTCATTGGGCGTTCGACGCTATCGGCGATCTTCGTTTCACTTGTCTGCCACAGGACCAAACCTGATGAAGAATTGAGGAACGCGTTCTGTAGATCCGCCCCTCGCGACTGGTGGCGATGGAAGCCTGAACTGTTAACTCCGCTGCATCCCAAGATTGGCGAGAATGGGATGCTACTTCCGCCGCTGACTGAGGAAGCGCTGATTGAGAAGATATTCAGAACAGCGCAGCGCTGAGCCTCAGGTTTTCGCAGTGACGCCAAGTTCAGCGAACGCGGCCTCAACCTCAGGCTTGATCGTCCACTGATTGTCCTCAGACCAGTCCGCCAGAATTCCGGAGTAGAAATCGGTCTCCCGAGCCTCTGACTTCGGTGCAGGCCAAAGATAAATGGCTCGGTTGAAGCACATGGTGCCGAAGTGCATGTGCCATGACTGCCCACCCCAGCCACACTTTCGCGACAATTCAGTCGAACTCGAATTGGGGTTCTCGATCAGGGCACGGACAATCTTCTCCTCGGTCTCTGTCATCGGCTGCGTCGTAAATGCCTCGACAACCCTTGTGCTGACTTCCATTCCGCTCAGCCGGTCCACCAGTTGTTGATGTTCGGCTTCGGCCACCTCATCGAGTTCGGCGACAACTTTTGCGGCGGCGGCTTTTTGAACCGTCGAGCCTTTCTCAATGAGGTTCTCGGCATTAGCTCGAACCCGATCTCGCTCTTGCTGAGACATGGCAGGGATGGATTCGATGATCTTCTCAACGTTCAACGGCCAACTCCCGCCTCGTCTATCCAAGCTTGATATTCAGCTTCGTGTGATCCCTCATAATTATCCATGCCAGCTTTGGTCAGCCAGCCTCGATTGGGTGGTATATGGCTGTAAATATGGCGAACAGGTTGCTCATACCAACTGATGTTGAATGCTGCGAGCTTGGGGTAAAACGTCAGGCCACCATTTTGGGGCAGGTTGTCATGGAGCCACCACGCCAGCGCCTGCCAGTGGCCAGTTCTCTCATAATAGGGGATGAAGCTGTGCACGACGATGCAGGCTGTCGCGCCTGAAAGCTCATCCTTATCGCGTCGGTCCCAGATGTGCCCTGCATAGTTGGACTCGTTGCTGGCGCAGGCATGTTTACCGATTCCTGCTTCGTTGACGGAACAGGAGCGATAGGCCGAGCGGACGGATATCCTCCCGAGCTTATCCCAGATCGGCTCAAGCAATTCCTCACATAGGCGCTTTCCAACAGCGATAGCCAAGTCAGGGTCATCCGGGATATTCGGAATGCCGTAGAAGTTGGCGATCTCCGAATAAAGCATGTCTCGCATGAAGAAGTTCTCGGACAGCCGAACCCTACCAAGGTCTTCCAATGAGGATACTGAACCGGGTCGGCGCATAGCGAATCCTACAGGCGATTGACTTCACGAGGCGTATCGTGCCGTATCGCTTCATGAAGAAGCAATTATCTCGCTCGCAACTTGAGGCTGACGGATTTGTTGGCTGGGCGACCTTCGATCACCTACGAAACGCCGATCCCTGCCCGACTTCGGGAGGCGTCTATGTCGTGAGCAGAGCAGACCAGTCAGCGCCATGCTTTCTCGACCAGAGTTGCGGTGGCTGGTTCAAGGATCGCGACCCCACAGTGCCGCACGATCACCTCACTGTGAACTGGGTTGAAGGTGCCGAGATCGTATACATCGGGAAGGCGAATAACATCCGTCGTCGCCTCCACGAGTTCGCCAAGTTCGGGGAAGGTCGCAAGATCGGGCATTGGGGTGGTCGGCTGATCTGGCAATTGGAAGAATCACCGAAGCTTCTGGTCGCTTGGAAGGAGACGCCGGGGTTCGATCCCGCATCGGTGGAAACTGACCTGATCGCCCAATTTCACGCAGCCTATGGTCAGCCGCCATTCGCGAATGATCCGCACAGGCTTGGGAGCTAAACACGCGGGAGGCTCACCAGCATAAATAGAAGATGAAATTTCATCCTCTCGCAGCCCTCTGCCAACGAGCCCGTGCCACGCTACCAGTGCGCACTTTTGATCCAATAGAAGTGATTTCCGTTCCCCTCGCGCCCGACGAATGCCGGGAAGATCGCGCCGATCAACTTCGCCAATGGTGCTGGGAAAACTGTGTCGGCCAATGGCGTCCGCTTGAGCGCAGCACGGAGAAAGCGGTGAGGATCGAGTTCGTGTCTGCGAATGACGCGGAAAGATTTCGTCGATTTGCTGCGGGTAGCGTTCCTATCAACTGAATGCCCTGATAACATAGAAGAGGCGGCATAAGTGGGTTGCCGCCTCCTGCGTTATGCCGCCAGCGCGAGGGACTCGTCTGGGGCGCCTGCCCAAGGCTCATTTCGCATAGCCTCATGATCAATTTTCAACCGCACCCGCAATCTTTCTAACGGATTTTGGGCCGTCGGTTGCGCCCCCGTGACCTTCCGCTTTCGCCCTTGGTTACGCTGATGCGCTGTTGGAATGACCTTCATACTATATCGGGCTCGGGCGTTGGGAGCCCCAACCAGAAATTCGAATAGACGCTGATTCACCAAGAGATAGTGGCGCACATCACCGCGCTTGCGAAAGCCAAGATTTCTGCCTGCGGTCTGATTGAACTCGTCGATGTGCCTGTGGCGAACCAAGCAATCCAACCCCGTCCACGCATTCATTGCTTCTAGCTTCTCGAACTCGTCTGGCGTGATGAAGGTCATCGTTTGAAGGATGTCCTTCCCGATCAGCTTATTCGACCCGCGTGCGGCGTGGTGGGTCATTGTGTTCTTAAGATCGGACACTTTGTTGGATACGATCCAATGGTCGGGATGGGATTGCTGCCAATTCTGACAAAGCTTGGGCAAGTTCTCGCCCGTAATGCCCCGCCGAGCATGGGTTTCTACGACATCTGCTTTGATCTGGGGCGTGTCGAGATCGAAGATCGCCAAGTCCTGCCCACTTTTGCGTGCGACTTCCAGCGGGACTGTCTCCGTCGTGAGAACGAGGGTTCTCTTCGCTGTCTCGCTAGGCCAGTCTCGGGCGATGAAGCACCATTCTTGCCCAATGGCTTTGGCATAGCCCTGCTTGAGATTGCCATACTCACCGCTATCGCTGGTAATTACCCGATCCCATTCGTGCCCATGGAACACGGCGATGTCCTGCGCTTCTTTAAATTTGATGTGTCGCGCGCAAGGAGTGGAGGAGGTATAGCTTAGAAAGGCGGCGCGACGAACATGTTCAGGCACACCGTTCCGCCAGACTTTTGGATTATGGGCTATCATGGTGTTCACCCAATCGACCTTCACGGCGGGGTAGGCGGCGGCGAGGTGCTCGTCCTTGATCTCATCATGGATCAGAAGGTTGATCTTGGTTTCCTCGCGGCAAGTCGCGGCATGATTTTCCTTCCCTTGTAGTTCCCAGAACGACGGAGCCCACATCTGTCGGGACTTTGAGGACAGCCGCCAATTGTGCGCGAGCCCATGGACTACGAAAAAGACTGGTGCCGCATTACCGATGTCTGCCCAAAGCTCGGCGTGGCGGTTGCGGAAGATTTCAATGACTCCCGGTTGAAGGGATTCGATGGCCTTCCAGAGGGAAGGAAATTGGCGCGTCGATAAGCTGGTCGGGTCCAACCTCTCGATTCCGAGTTTGGCGCAAGCCTTCCCGTAGACCTCTCCGAAGCTTTCAAGGACGACGGCACGATAGCGCCCATCTTGGTAAGCATTGAACTCTTCGGCTTTGTCGTAAGCCGTCTTGTAGAGCCCGAACGCATACATCACCGAGCCCGCTTGTTCGGCTCTCAACCACCGTTCGATGCGCGCGTGATTGGCGAAAAGGCCAGTGGTCTTGCTGATGCCTTCGGGGGCGCAGATCAGCGCGCGGTTGTGTTCACGAATCACATTTATAAGCAGCGTCGCCATTTCCCTGCGCGCGGAATCCTTATCGACTACCGCCGCCGCGAACGCTTCCTCAATCGGAGAGCGATGGCGGGTGTGGATCGCTTGATATTCGGCTGACCAGTCAGCCAACATCTCATCCAGTGCCTTAGCCCGTCTTATTCACGGGGTTGGCTACGAAGGGTTGGCGGGAGTG
>CERQ01126517.1_pt1 | contig 13379 bp, 11 predicted proteins | sample 530711 | NCBI WGS metagenome assembly CERQ01 (sample SAMEA2620882, study PRJEB7988) | marine metagenome | biome: marine biome (ENVO:00000447); feature: mesopelagic zone (ENVO:00000213); material: "saline water (ENVO:00002010), including plankton (ENVO:xxxxxxxx)" | depth 850 m | reverse complement strand
CTCGGGAATCCCCAAAATGAGTCAGCCTCAGCGCAGGCTGGTATAAGGCGTGGGCGAGCTCCCACTCATCGCGCCTTAGGTAGGCCGAGGCCATCGCGACCTTCACTCGCCTGATACTGGTGGTGACGACTGCGCCAATCTTGAGGAGCTTGAGGCGGATCGTACCACAGGTGGCAGGGGCGAACTGGGTGAACCTGAGGCCGATTCGGCGCAGCGCACACAGATGGGTTGCGCGCGATTGCCGTTTTGCCCATCACCCTCTTTTATGCTGGCATTCCCGGCTTTGCCGGGGGCTTTATAGCACATATTTTCTGGTGCGATTAGGCAATCATTGGTGAACTGGCGGCAATCGGTCGAACAAATGGCTATTCTTAAGCCTGTTTTGACCACCAAAAGTGTCCGTCAGAGCACTTTTGTGCCGTTCAGCCGCAGGCTTGCCGACATTGACCTTTCATCGGCAGTATAAAGGATCTGCCCCTTCGGAGCGACCAGCGTGCGAATCACCACTTCGCGCGATGTGCCTTCAAAGGCGATGACGGGCCTTGTAGGATCGCCGTGGCATTCCAACTGGTCGATCACGATCGGCCCCTGACCATTATTGCCCGCCACGATGATGTGCGCAAATCGTGGTGAACGACTGATGATTCGGCCATGACGCGTGCTGCTGTCCCACAGTTTTAAGCTTTCGCGCGCTCCGGCGATATCAACTTGGGTGATCCTGCAATTGGCGCCCTTGCAGTCTATCCCAGCGTCCGAGACATTCCGTATCACGCCATTCTCGATTAGTCCGTCATCGTGTCCGCGTTCGACCGAGATACCGTCCGCGTTGCGATAGCGTCTGCCCTTTTTCATAACGAGGTTGCGCAGGTCAAAGCGAGTAATTTCCCAGTCGCGGCAGACATCCTCCGCCCCCTTGCCCCAAAGGCAGATTGCGGCGAAGGCATCGTTGGCATTGTCGATCTCACGCGCACCAACAAACTTCAGATTGTGGGCGCGCAGCCGACCAATCCGGTCAGTTGCGCGCAGGAAGCCCATGCCATAGCTGGAAGACCGGGCTTCCAAACTTTCAATACGATCGAGCAGGATTTCGGGCGCGCCGCGCATGACGATCATCGGCCCATAGCGTTCCAACCTCACGTCGGTGAAATGCACCGCGCCCATGTCCTTCGTGCCATTGGCTTTGATGCCAATCCACTTGTCGGACCACCAGGCATCGGACACGGTTAACGACTGGCCTGACGACATCTTGCGCGCTCCTTCACCGGACTTGCGCGGTGTGGTAATGCGTGGCGGTTCGGGCGGGAGGATTCGGCCATAGGGTGCGGCTAGAGCGGGAACGCTAAACGTGAGACCTACAGCGCCTGCCACTCCGCAGACACGTCCAAATTGGCGCCTAATGATCAAAAAAATCTCCTGTCTTTATCTGCACCTGTCCCCGTTTTTAGCCCAACAATCATATTGCATGAACCGCGCCTTTCCTCTATCCGCAAGGCCTTGGTTGGCTACCCCCCCCCATCAGCTGTAGACGGTCTCGGGCCAGTCAAGCGCCGCATCGGAATAACCGAGGAGGGGGTTGGAGCACCCCACCTTGTATGGATCGGCGAATGTAAAATAAGAAGACTGACCGGTTCTGTCCGGATCGAGTATATCGCTGGACCGGATGAAATCTGTCACGATCGCCTCAGGTTCGGACGTGACGTCGCGCTCGGTTAGTTTGTCGGTCAGCTGCAAGACCAGCGGGTTTTCCATCGCCAGAATCTGCCCGCGCGAAAACGGCCCGTGACGCCGGACGGCAGCACTCGCGAAATCGGCCAACTCCCTCGGGTCGAAATATTCATTCGGGAAGCTGGAGCGGATCAGGCTTTCCACCGCATCGTTCGCGCTGATGCCCATGGTATAGACAGAGGATGCGGCGACTGTTCCTGCACCGGCCAGAGCGCCGCCCACGAAAGTTCTTCGATTTATCGTCATGGCGCTGCCTCGTTCACATTTGCTTCACAAGCTTCCTGCCCTATCTCCTGCTCGCAATGCATGGGCGCTTAGAGTTAGTGTCGGGTTGGCCGGTGCCCCTGTCGGGAACAGCGAACTGCCCAAGACCCGCAGGTCGCGCCATCGATGATGCAGACCGTCTTGGTCGGTAACGCTATGCGCCGGATCGTGGCCGATCACGGTCGTACCCTGAATATGACTTTCGGTCGGGGCTGGGCCGTCAAGCTCGATCCAATCAACGGGAAGCGAGGCGAAAATCCGCGCGAGGTCCTGATCTGCCCGCTCCATGGCCTTACGCGCATAGTCGCCGATGCCACCGAAATGCACAACGGAACGGGGATCGGCGTCGCTGCCAGGCGTCACTGCATTGGCTTCATCCGGCAGATCCTCAATCACCAGACGGAACGGCAGGACTTGCCGCCAGCTTCCCGCTTCAAGTCGCATCTGTCCGACGCTGCGGGTTTCGATCAATGCAGCAGCGGTGGTGCGTCGGCGCTCCTCGTCGGCATAAAGCGGGTAAGCGATGCCTGTGACGTAGCTAGAGCCCTGGAAGCTATCCATCCCGTCGAGATAAACCATTCCCGCAATGCCGAGCTGTTCGTGGAGGCGGCGACCGCTCAGGAGGCTGGTATCTCCGGATTGCTTGATCAGGGTCGCATTGAAAAATCCATTGGCGCCCAGCACAATTTGATCTGCCCGAATCTCGCCAGTGTTGCCATCAGCCGCGCGCCACGCAATGGCACGGGCCGCACCCCCCTCGGTCAGTACCGCTATCGCTTCGCAATCAAAGACGCAGCTGACACGAGGATCGTCATAGGGTGCGGAAAGATCGCCCATGATCGTGAACTTGGCCTGCACCGGACACAAGTTGCAGACGCCATTGCCGCAACATTGCGGCCGTGTCGGTGTGGCGCGGCTGGCGCGAGCTGTAGGCATGGGCCCAATAAGGCCGGGCCAGGCTTTCGACAGGGCCACTTCGGGCAGGCTGGGCCGGTGAGGCGGGAGGGGGTAGGGCGAGGTGCTTGGTGCAAGGCGGTTCCGAGCGCCCGAGATCTGCATCATTTCCTCGGCTCGGGTGTAATAAGGCTCTAGGGCATCATAGCTAAACGGCCAGTCCATGCCTTGTCCAAAGCGGGTTCGCATTTCGAAATCGGCAGGCAGCATTCGCGGCGTGTTTCCTGTCCAGCAATTGGCCGAACCGCCGAATCCCGTCGAGAAGCGCCATTTCTTGTTCGGATCGCCGATGGTCCTATAATAGCCGTCAGCATCGAATTCCGCGTCCTTGCGGCGCTCGATCCGCTTAGCGTGCGGGACATTGCCGCCGCGTTCCAGCACCACGATCTTCAGGCCCGGCCGTGCGCGTGGCAGGATCGCGCTCAGGAAGAAGGTGGACGCAAAACCCGTGCCTATTAGTACGATATCGGCGGCATCGGGTATTCGCCCGGACGGCAGCGACTGCATCACTTATTCAAGCTTTGGCCGCCGATACCCGCTGGAGTCGATGTCGGGCGCGCGGCGGGATGAGCCAGGCCATCGATCGGCAAATGCAAATGGCGGCAAAGCTGGAGAGCCGCACGCTTGACCCGGCTCTTGGTGGATCGCTTTGGCGTGCTCCAACCCGCACGGTGGACATGACGCCGATTGGCTGCGGGGTCGTCCGGCCATACCATGCGCTGACCACCGATGCTCAACACGGGCCGGCCGCTCAGCCGTGCGATATCCTCGGCCTGTTTATCCTCGCTTTCGATGAAAAGGCTTGTCCCGCTTTCCTGATAGACTCTTGCTTTGAAAGGGGCGTGGGCTTTTAGGCGGCGGCGTTCCTCGGCGCTGGGAAGGTCGATCATCCAGAGCTTCCCGTATTCGATGCCCGTCGTCTTCAGCCACGCCTCGGTCTCGGGACGATAGCGTTCGAGGCGGCTGGTTACCACATGGGCGACCTTCAGCTTGGGGATATAGAGCGGACGGGCGGTCGAGACGAAGCGTTCGTAGCGCAGGCCGTCGTCATTGTCGGCAGGATCGGGATCGTGGCACAGCACGCCGTCGATGTCGAAACAGGTATCGGCGATACGTTTGTGCCGCATCATATTCCATTCGAACATGCGCGGTGTGCTTACTGTCTCGAAGATGAGGTCGAACCCGTGATGAGATTTTTGCGTTCCATAGATTGCGCAGACCAGCACTTTGTCGCCCAAGCCGACTGCATTGATCTCGCGGCGGATTTGAGCCATGGTCTTGCCGGTGGCGACAGTATCGTCGACGACCAGCACCTTGCGTACGTCATTGCTCTTAGCGCTTACCGTGTGCTTGGAAGTTCGCCCGATGCGCCCGGCCCCGCCGTTCAGATAGCAGTCAAGCTCGACGATGGGGATGTTGAGGTGGAGCGCGAGCATGGAACCGGCAAGCAGGCCGCTACGCGGGATACCCACGATCAGGTCGACATCTGCGGGCACCTTCCAGGCACCGGTCGCAACTGACAGACTTAAATCTCCAATAGAGCGGTATTGCATGAGATCCCCCCAAAATCAGGTGCTATTCTTACCGCAGATCGTGCTATACCGCCAATACCGTTAAGTCTAAAATCGGGATTAACCAGGAAGTGGCCGCATAGGGAAAATTCGAGATAGACGCTACCGCTTCCAATCAAAGCCTGAAGTTGAAGGCAGCCGGCGGCGCGATCGTGACGATCGCGACCCAGGCCACTCGCTTCTTGGTCCAGATCGCATCGACGATCCTCTTGGCGCGTCTGCTTGCGCCCGAGGATTTCGGTGTCTATGCGATGACCGCGCCGGTTGTCGCGATTATAAATCTAATTAAGGACTTGGGCCTGACCCAAGCGATTGTGACGTCAAGCACGATCAGCAAGCCGTTGCTCAGCGCCATGTTCTATGTGAACCTAGCTCTGTCGGTTGGGATCGCCGCGGTGATTGCGCTTGCTGCGCCGCTGGTCGCTACATTCTATGACAATGATGCGGTCATCCCCGTGGTCCAGTTTGTCGCACTGGGCGTGGCGATGAACGGTACCTCTTCAGTGCATCGCGCCATCCTGACGCGCGATCTGCGTTATGGCACGCTTGGCCGCATCGAGATCGTGTCGGCAGCGATGGGGGTGTTGGCAGGACTTACCCATGCGTGGATCGCGCCCAGCGCGCTGGCGATTGCGACGGTCAATGTCGTCACCGGCTTCGTACAGCTGGTCCAGTCATGGACAATGACGCGGTGGATGCCTGGGCGGCCTGGCAACCGCACCCGCGTTTTGGAGATGCTAAAGTTCGGGGGAGGGCTGACGGGGTTTAACCTCACTAATTTCTTTGCACGCAATGCCGACAATGTGATTATCGGCAAGTTCATCGGAGCAGGCCCACTGGGCTATTACGACCGGGCTTACAAGTTGATGCTGATGCCGCTGCAGCAGATTAACGGGCCGGCGGGCCGGGTGATGATCCCGATCATGTCACGGCTCATGAACGAGCCGGGGCGCTATCGCTTCGCGTATCTGCGGGCGCTGCGTATCCTGCTCTTGGTAACTATGCCGATCGTCTGCTTCTGCATCGCTAGCGCTTATGAGCTGATCCCGTTCCTGCTGGGACCACAGTGGACGGCGGCGTCCGATGTCTTCGTGTGGCTTTCAATCGCCGCGCTCCATCAACCGTTGACGGCAACGATCGGCTGGCTGTTTATCACGCAGAACCGCACCGGCGAATTCGCTAAATGGGGCGTAGTGAATGCTGTGACGTGCGTGATGGCCTTCATGGCGGGGCTGCCGTGGGGAGTCGTTGGCGTGGCTGCCGCCTATGCGATTTCCGACCTTGTTGTCAGGATGCCTGCGGTCTGGTGGTATGTGGGCCGCAAGGGGCCTGTCGACACTCGCGATCTCTTCCAGCTAGGTCTGGTTTACGGCATGACGGCATTGCTTGTGCTCGGCGGTCTGCTTCTGCTTCGAATGGGGCTATTGGCAATCGGCTGGCCGGTGATCGTGATCCTTGTGGCGATGGCCTGTGCAGCATGCGCTTTGTATTGGTGCATTATCGCCCTGACAGCTTCCGGCCGTGCGACTATAGGGGAAGGGATCGAACTTGTGGTCCAACAGTTCCGCAAAAGGTTCGCGCGACACCGTGCGTGAGCCAGTATGGGATTGCATCAGCCAGGAGGCTAGGTGACTAACGTCGACTTCTCTGTCGTAATACCGGTGCACAACAAGGAGCGACACGTCGTGCGGTCGGTGCTTTCGGCGATTTCGCAAAGCCATCCCGCGAACGAGATCATCGCCATTGATGATGCCTCGACCGACGGCTCGATGGCTGAAATCGCCAACCTTGGGGCACTTATCGTCACATTACGCCGCGACGAGCCGGGACCGGGCGGATATGCGGCCCGCAACCTTGGTATCGAGAGTGCGAAGTCCGAGTGGATCGCTTTCCTAGATGCCGATGACAGCTGGGCACCCGATCACCTGGAAGGCCTGGCCGCTGCTATCCGGCGCGCAGATGGCAAGGCGGTCAGCGCCTTCAGCGGCTATGAAATTTTGACCGAGACGCTGAACTTGAAGGACTGGTTCACGCGCGCAGGCTATCCGGCGGGCTGTTTCGACACGCTCGACATGCTTAACAAGTGGCTGGCAGGCGGTTGCCCGTTCTGGACCGGTGCGGTCGCGATCCGGCGGCAGACGCTGCTGGATATCGGCATGTTCCCGGTGGGTCGGGTGCGGCGCGGCGGCGACCGCGACCTGTGGCTGCGCACAGTGCTGGCCGGGTCGAGCGCCTATAGCGGCAAGCCGACCGCAGTGTACCACAAGGACAGCGATAACATGGTCACCCGTCAGGTGAAATTCGATTTCCGTGTGGGGTTGATGAGCACTATCGACGAGAGGCTCAAGACCGAACCGCCCGAGATCGCGGAGCGCTTGCAGCAGATCGCCAATCGCGAGATCTACCAATATGTGCTCAAGGCTTGGAAGGACGGGGACAGGATCCACGACGACATGGTGCGCGGCCTGACCATCGGCGGCGGCCTTGGCTATTACGCGCGGGTCCAGGCGATGCGGAGGCTTCCCATGCCCTTCAGTCAGGATTTCCGCCGCAGGATCATGCAGCGCCGCGACTTGAAGCGGCAGCAATATGCCGCGGGCGAGGCCGCGCACCGGGCCACTGCCGCGAATGACTGACATGCCCGGCCCAGACTCCATTCTTTTCACCGTCGTCATTCCGCTACACAACAAGGGCCCGCATGTCAGGCGCGCGGTCGACAGCGTGTTGGCGCAGACCCATCCCGCGTTCGAGATTGTCGTGATCGACGACGTGTCAAGCGACGATGGTCCCGATCAGGTTCTCGCCATCAAGGACGAGCGCATTCGCATGATCGCGCGTGATACGCCGGGGCCGGGCGGTTATGCCGCCCGCAACGCCGGCATTGCGGCGGCCAGGGGTAATTGGATTGCCTTTCTCGACGCAGATGACAGGTGGGACGCCGATCATCTTGCGCAGATCGCGCGATTGGCAGGGCCGGAAATCGGCTGCGTCTTCACCGCGCACCGGATCGAGCCTGTCGGCACGAAATTCCCCACCAACGTGCAGACAGCGAGGTTGATCGGGCGCGACCTAGGCGCTGACGACATCATCGCCGCATGGCTGGGCTCGCGCCGGTGTCCCTTGTGGACCGGCGCGGTCGCCGTGCGGCGCGACGTGTTGGAGCGCGTCGGCCCGTTTCGGGAAAAGGGTATTACGCGCGGAGGCGACAAGGACATGTGGCTGCGCATCGTTGCGGCAACCCAAAGCCGGTTTGGTCCAAGACCTACGGCGTGTTTTTATCAGGATACGGTAAACCGCGTCTCCAATTCGGCGGCGCACACAAGGCTGCCCGCGATCACCGGAACAATCGACCGGTTGGTGGCGCTGGGCAGTCTCGATCCCGAACTTCTGCGCGGCCTCAAGAGCCAGGAAGTCGGTCTCTATATTCGCTACAGCCTCGGCAAGCGGCAGCCGGTTCCGCTGGGCTTCTTGCGTTCGCTACGGTGGAGTGCACCTTCAGACTGGCGCCATATCGCGATGGTCGCCGCCAGCCTCCCGTTCCATCTTTGCGCGAAACGCTGACCAGCCCGTCCGCTCGATCATTGCCAAGCTAGCCAGTTTGTTGATGTATCCGTCCGATCCATCGGTTCCGATCACTTTAGCAGGAAGCCCGACGGCAACGCCATTGTCAGGCACATCCTTAGTTACGACAGCATTCACACCAATGGCGGCGCCGCGGCCGACATGAACCTTGCCGATTACTTTTGCGCCCGAACCGAAGAAGACTTCGTCACCAATGATCGGAGAACCTTCGCGTGGCCCCCGGTTCATGTATCCCAGCATTGTCCCGTGGGTGATGTTGACGTTGCAGCCGATCACGACATCGTGATGCACGTAGATCCCGCCGAAGCGGTTAATGAACAGGCCCGGACCGACTACGGTCCGCTCGGCGATGGCAATACCGTATTTGTAGCGGGAATGAAGAAGGCGCCATTTGAGCAGCGGATACAGCATCTTCGCGGCTGCGCCCGATTGCGCCCACACGCAGGCGCGCAGCCACACGGTGTAGTTGAAGCCCGGCGTGAAAAAAAAATGCTTGACGAAAGATTTGGCCGAAACGCGACCTTCGTATCGAAACAAGTCTGCGGCTAGGTAGGCCCTCAATCGAAAAAAGTTGAGCCTTTGCATGTCATTATTCCTGCGTTGGTTTAGCGCGTTTCGTGCGGTCAGATTCCGACGGCGGGGCCGGGCGTTGCTTTGTCCGAGGGCGATTGTTTCCAGCCGGAAGGCGGACTTGGCTGCGGGGGCAGGTTCTCCCTGGCACCCCCCTCTGCCCGCCGCGCTAAATCGAAGGCAAACAGGCTGACGCCGCAAAGCAGGGCATAGAAGACCAGCCCTTCAATCATCCAGAACGGCATGGTCGCCATGTTGAGCAGCGTGAAACCAAGATGTGAGGCGACGAAGATCCAGCTGAGCGGTGGACCACACCGCCATGCGATCGTAATCATCCACGCCCACAGCAATACCATCAGCGACACGCCCGCGATGCCAAATTCGAACACGGTCGATACCAGCGTATTGTGGGCGTAGAGGTTAAAATAATCCTCCCACGCATCTGCTCCGAAGCCGACGAATTTCTGGAGCGTCGGCGCCTCGGCCCAAATTTTCAGATACTCGGCCCAGATGAAAGCGCGTCCAGACATGACCTGCCGCTCCTCATAGGTAAACGCGCCGGGATCCTTGAGAGGCAGACCTGGATTCTGAAGGAGGATGGTCAGCGTTTCGAACCGCTCGGCAAACAGCGACAGGACGATCGGCACGATGCACAAGATGGCAAGGCTGACGACTCCGATCGCATAGATCTGTTGGTTCTTCACCACCTTGCGCATGCCGTTCACCACCAGCAACGCGATGATCATCGGTACCATCGCACCCATGGCAGTCCGGTAGTTGGCGAGGATCACGCCAAGCGCGCAGACCGCGGCGACCAAGAACTGCAGCTTGATCGAAATGCGCTGGTTCATCGAGACCGCGAGCAGAGTGGCCATCAAGAGCAGAGAGAAGCTGGCTTCATGATTGTAGCCCCCGATGTAGGACGCCGATCCGTCTCCCTCGCTCGCCTTCACCACGCCAAGCCCAAGGCTTTCGAGCTGTAGCACGACAGGCAAGAGCAGGACCAATAGCAGCTTGCCCAGAAACGGATCAGGCCCTTCGGATCTGCAGGCATCGTGCACAGTCAGGGCAAGAATGGCGAAATAGCCGTATTTCAGTATGGTCTCTACGCTTTCGGGAATTCGGTCATTCACCAACCCGCTGATCGCAATCACGCAAACCAGCGCCAGTACCGGCGGCAATGCATAGGACAGCATCTTGCTGCGCCGCACGATGAAGCTGCCTGTTCCTATGACGAGACAAGACATCAATGCATTCCAGCTAAGTCCGACGCCTGATGGCGAGAAGGAGATGAACGGCGCTGCCGACATGCCGAGCCGGATCGCTACCGCAATCAGCACGAAGGCGCCGGGCGCCGATCTGCAGCGTAGCGCTAGGAAGATCGCCAGCACGGCATAAACAAAAAGGCTAGGGCCCAGCGCATAGCCGGGCAGACTGGGGGATGTGCCACCGGAATTCATGCCGCCACTCCTGTCAGATCCTGTCGCAAGCTTTTGGCAAGTCAGCAAAGCTCCCTGTAGCAACGGGCCGTGGCGTCGGCGATGGCATCCCAGTCAAACGTACTGGCCCCGTCCCAGTTCGATGTGTCGAGATCGGAAAAGTCGGACGGGTTCAGCTTGCCGGCAAGCGCCTTCGTATCGCCCACCGGAAAGTAATGACGGTCAGGCAGGCCGAGATCGATGTTAGCATCGATGTCGCTGAGAAGCATCGACGCGCCGAACGACAATGCCTCCAGCGCCGAAATGGGCAGCCCTTCGTGATAAGACGGCAGGATGAACAGCGCGGCGTTGCGATACAGGCTAGCCAATTTCTCGCGGGGGACCTGGCCCGTGAAGAGGACGCCGGGTCCGGCTGCCCTCCTCAGCTTTTCCGAATAATCCGAGCCATGCATCGATGCGCCCGCAATGACGAGAGTTTTGTCGCTACCGCTCAGGCGGTGCGCATCGATGAGATAGTCAATCCCCTTTTCCGGCACCAGCCGCGCGGCAACCAGGAAAAAGTCCTTCTTAGTCAGCCCGAGACTTTGGAGGACTGCCTGATCGTCCTGATTTTTTCCTGCAAGTTGTGACACGCCATTCGGAATATAGGCAATCTTGCTGGCAGCTTCCGGGTATCGCATCTGAAGCTTGCGCTGCAGCGAAGGCGATACGGCGACGACTTTATTCGCGAATCGCACGCCCAGCGTTTCGCCAAGGCGGAGCGCCGCCTTGGCGAAAATGTTCCACTTTGCGCGCTGAAAATCCTCGCCGTGATGGGTAACTAGGACTCGCATACCCATAAGGCGGGCCAACGGGGTAAGAATTGCGGGACCTATTGCGTGAATATGCAGTGTATCCGCTCCGTTGCGGCGTGCCTTCAAGACCGAAAAGAAAGTGGCGACAATCGCCTCTGAATGCTTGCCGGCCGGCGCATAAACGGACGTCACGTTTACGCCGTGATAGTCGAAGTCACCCGAGATAAAGGGTCGCCGGCCGATGACCTGTATCGCGATATCGGGATTGTTGACTACGATGCGCGGCATAAGTTCCTCGCAATGCGTTTCCACTCCGCCCAGAACGTTGGGTATTCCACGCAGGCCGACGACCGAAACCCTCACTGAACCCGGCCTCCATTGGCGGCGAGGTTCGAAGTTATAACCTGCCAAAAACCGAGGGTGCTTCTTTCGACCGAGAATTCCATCGCGCGCTCACGGGCGAGCTTACCAAGATTGTTGCGTAGGTCGCTATCGTGCAACGCGGTAATGGCGCGCGCCATCATGTCGACCGCTCCGCATTCGACTAGCATGCCGCCTCTGCCACGCGATGGTTCGCCCGAAACAGCCACGGTTTCGAGTATTTCGGAAGGGCCCGACGGGCAATCGGTTGCAACGACGGGTTTTCCCAATGACATCGCTTCGACCATGGCGTTCGGAAATCCCTCTGCGTCCGATGGAAGAATGTATGCATCGCAGCGGCCGACTACCGCATAAGGATTTTCAAGGTAGCCGCAAATCCGTACGCGATCGACCGCGTCGAGTTCGTGGACCAGGGCTTCAAGCTCGCTCCGCAGCGGACCATCGCCCAAGACGAAAAGCTTGCCTCGCGATGAGGTTGCGACAAAGGCGCGAATCGCTAATTTTGCATTTTTCGTCGGTACTAACCGTCCCATGGTGGCCCAGTCACCCGGCGCGATCTCGAACGGGGCGGGCTGAATCGCCAAGTTTGCTATATTATCGATGTCGAACGGATTGGGTATCACCGTCACTCGATCAGGCGATACGGCGAAATCCTTGACCAGCGTGTCTTTTACCCCCTGCGAAACTGCAATGACGCCATCTGCGCGTGGATAGAGCATGCGTACCAGGAAGCGGCTGACAGCATTTTTCCCGCCGCCGGCAAGATGAGCGGTGGTGTTGACTCGCTCACTGACAATCGTCCTGCATCCATACAGCCGACCTGCGACAATCGCTGCAAAATTGGCCCGGGTGAGGAAGGAAATGCAGACAGCTGGTCGCAGTTCTCTGAATAGCGCGCAAAGCCCCTTCACCCCGGCAATGAGATTAGCTTTGCTATCTATGCGATAGACCTTGATCCAGTCGGGCAGGACATAGGCCTCGAATTGCTCGTTATCGAGCAGCGCAACTGCAAAATCGCATTGGTCGTGAAAGCGGGTAAGATTGGTGATAAGAGTCGTAAAAACTCGCTCTGCTCCCCCGCCAGCGAGCGAGTTGATGACCAAAAGGCATGTTGGTCGTTCAAGTGTCAATGGTACGGTTCCGTTCTTTTGCGCTTTTCAGGCGAAAGCAATGTGTAGGAGAAACGCGGGCGGGTCGGACTATTCATGGGACTGATCCGGGCGATTTTCGAGTAAGCGGACGGCAACCGGGCGGTGATCGGAATGAAAGCCGTGACCCACAGATACTCTAGCGGCATGCCATCGTGGAGATGCATAGATATGATCGATTGCAAAGAGGGGAATCGTCGGCAGGCCCGCGATCTGTGATGGATAGCTGTGATCACCGAAGCTGACCCTCCGGATCGGAAACATAGCTTGATCCATTTTAGCGAAGGCGAAGCTGTACGGTGTCATGTTGAAATCGCCGCCGATAATCAGGTCTTCCTTACCGAGCAGGGCGAAAAGTTCATCAAGACTTTTGACGATCTGCTGTCGGTTGCCAATTGGACTGTCGCCGCGATCGACGTGAATCGATGCCACCGTTATCGGACCCAAGTCGGAAGCGCCCACAATTTCTCCAAACACGATCCGAGGGCCGGCTAACATGCCGCGACTGTCGCGGATGCGATAGCGGAATTCCCGAACGGGCAGGCGTGAGAGGATAGCAAGGTCGCAGCCTGTCGGACAGTTAGAGCGGAAGGGATAGGCGCGTTTCAGTATAGTGTCCGCCTGGCTTAACAATGGCCCAGCTTCCTGTAATAGAACGATATCTGCGCCGCTGGCTGCAATCGCACGGGCTGTTTGCTTGGGATGGTCCTGATGCCTCCATGCGTTGAGGGAGAGCACGACGATGCCGGGACTGTCGGGAATTGGCGCCTGCATGGCACTCAAAAATACCGGCGCCACTCTTTCAACACTGCAAAGTGCCGCGAGCCCGGCCATCGCTAATACCAACCGATCATAGCGAATCGAAAAGATGCACAGGATAACGGCCGCTGCAATGATCAGTGGGCTTATACCAGCCTGCGCTGAGGCTGACTCATTTTGGGGATTCCCGAG
>CERQ01077697.1_pt1 | contig 13391 bp, 9 predicted proteins | sample 530711 | NCBI WGS metagenome assembly CERQ01 (sample SAMEA2620882, study PRJEB7988) | marine metagenome | biome: marine biome (ENVO:00000447); feature: mesopelagic zone (ENVO:00000213); material: "saline water (ENVO:00002010), including plankton (ENVO:xxxxxxxx)" | depth 850 m | reverse complement strand
TCGCTCAAAAGCAAGCGCACCGGCGAGCCGCTCAAACCGAAGCCGGTCAACAACGCTCGCACCGACAAGCTCGACAGCTACATGTGGCGCTACAGCTTCGAGGAACGTCGCTGCCTCATTCCGCTGACGGCCTGGGCCGAGGCGGAAGGCACACCGGGAAGCAAGACGCGCACCTGGCTAAGCCGTCCCGATAGCGAGTTGTTTGCAGCCGCAGGGCTGTGGCGCAACAGCGACGAATGGGGTCTCGTCTACTCAATGGTGATGACCAACAGCGCAGGCGTTGCTGCGGAATGTCATTCACGCATGCCAGTACTGCTGGCGCAAGACGATTGGTCGAAATGGACCGACGGTTCGACAAGAGAAGCGCGCAGTCTTTGCCAACCATGGTGCGGTGAACTTGCAATCGAGAGGACAGATCAGCGCTGGTAGAAGAGCATTTGGCCTGCACTCACGCGGTTTTCGGTGCGCTGCAATCCCTGCGCTCGCCTCGCAAAATCGGTGGCACGTGATTGCAACGACGCAGCATCGCGTGCCGTTCAGGTCAAGTGTCCGTGGCCGTTTGGGGTGGGTAGGAATTTAAGAGGGCGAGATAAAACAGCCGCCGTCGGTCGGGCTGCAGGTGGTTGGTTTTGCTGAGCGATATGCGACAGCACCGAAAGGATCCGACTGGCGCTGTCACTGAAATCCTTTTGTTTTCAATGCAGAGAGCGACGGCGCCTCGCAGAATCGAGCCAGTAATGCTGCAAATGAGCGTCTGAGATGAGGTCCGCATTCGTCCTCGTAGACACGTTCGGATACACTTTGCGCACAGGTCCCTGAAGATCGGCGCGCCAGCGTATAAGGGGCGGCCCCAGCGTAGAAACGTCATGTGGCGCGCCAGCCCGTGGTCGAGCGATACTCTGTGTCGATGGCGGGCCGGTCTGTTCCTCTCCATGTTCCCCCAGGTCGGTCCGTCATCACCCGAATGAATGAAAGGACCGACCGGCATGCCATCCGCAGGCACGACAGATCATCTTCGCGAGCAACGACAGCCCAAGACGATAGAACCTATCGCGCTGCGCGTGCCCGAAGCCTGCCGCTATCTCGGGATCGGGCGCAGCACGCTCTATGTGCTCATCGGTGAAGGCGAGATCGAGGTGATCAAGCTGGGCAGCTCGACGCTGGTGCTGACTGCCAGTCTCCGATCATTGGTCGAGCGTAGGCGGAAACCCGCAGATGACCAAGCTGGACGTACGGAGCAATGACGATGCATCCCGATCTTATGAACGCCATTGTGCTCGCTGCAATCGTCAAGATGCCGAACCACTCCAAACGTCAGCTGGTTTCGACGGTTCAGGAGCGACGCGAGAAAGCCGAAGATGCATTGGCAGCCTGCGTGGTCGTGGAACTTTCGCGGCGCTCCTAGTGCACGTGGCATATGACGGTTTTGCACCCCAATCTTGGCTTTCCGCTGCTGGCTGGGGTTGAGGGTGAATTCTCTGGCGAGCCTTGGCAAAGGATAGTTATAAAAACGCGGATTGCGCAGCCGAACGGGGTTGCGATGATGACCGATATAACGTTCAGATTGTCTCGTTGATAACGGTGAGGGACGAGCTCTTGAAATATTGGCAAACCGTGATTCTCGCGGCGTTTGCGTCGCTCCTTCTCTCACCAGCGGTTCAAGCGGAGGACGGCGGCATGAAATTCTCGATAACTCCTGACCCTTCGAGAAGAATGTCGGACAAGATGCTCTACGGTATCGATTACGTTTACGCTGAAGGAGAGATTTCCGATGGGGCGGCAGAGCGGTTGGCCGCGTTCGTCCAGCGTGAGGGCATTCAAGGAGCGAAGGTATTTTTCAATTCTCCAGGGGGCTCGCTCGTCGAAGGCATTAAACTCGGAAGACTTATCCGTGCCCTTGGTTTCGATACCGAGATAGGTGCCTACTCACCTGATTATGATGCCGACGCCAGCCGCCAAGCGATCTGCGCCAGTGCCTGCGCTTACTCGTTTGCGGGTGGGGTAAACAGGTTCCTTGATGGTTCAACAGGTCGGCTTGGACTGCATCAGTTTTATGGCTCTACACCTGCCGAAGTTTCTGGAGAGTTGGCTCAGCAGATAAGTGGCTTGTTGGTTTCCTACCTCGATGAGATGGGAGTGGATGCAAAAGCGTTTTCGGTATCCACGACAGCAAATCGAGATGGAATGGTCTGGCTCAGTCCTGACGAAGCCAGGACGCTTCGGTTCGCGAACAATGGCAGCGAATTGCCCACTGCCGAGATCAAGCTGTCACAGATGCGGCCTTATCTACGCATTCAGCAGAACCACCATAACGTAACAACGCGGGTTCTGTTTCTCTGTTACGAGGGCCGAATGGCGGTACAGTTCGGTATAGTGACCGAGCCGACGACAGCAGCCATGTTCGCAGAAAATCAGAAGCGATCCTACTTCGAATTGGATAATCAGGAGTTCATGATTGTTGAGGGTCGTGACGGCGCGACGGCACAAGACAGCACCACATGGCTCGACCGCGATTTAACGCGCGACCAGATCAGGGCGATTGTCAATTCCGACAGCATGGATGCCTGGATCGACGGTTTTGGTGCCGTCCGGTATGGCGCACCTTTGGACCTTCCCACGGTGCGAGAGAAAATCGCTGAATTTGCCCAACAATGCTACGGTGAGTGATTTGTCCTAGATCGCAGTCTAGGGCGTCGTGTTTTTGGCCGGTCCCTCAATTGTGTTAGTCGCGTGGACCTTAACAAGCATAGCAGTGTGACTTTTGTCATACAGGTTGACCAAAACGACTTCGACAAAATCGAAGGCGTCAAGAACGTCTTCTCGTATCAAACCGCTAACATGACTTACGTTGTTGCCGAGCTAATTAACTGCGAGAAGAAATTCGGCGCTCTTTGGATGATTGGTTTAAAATTCTTTGATCCGGCTGTAGAGAGACATATAAACAGCGGGCGTTGATTGGGTGACGACTTTTTCATCCATCAAATACTCAATCGCTTGACAACTTGGGTAGCTCGTGCCTCGGCTTTTTGTCACAATAAACTTGCCGCTTCGGGGAGCCGATCCGTTATGTTCTCCGAGGTTTCTTCGAGTGGGCGGATTGGAAGAGGACCGGGAATGATGCCATTGGGCATGAAAAGGTCATAGAAAGCTATCACAATTGAGACAGCGGAGCGCGCTGGCCGGTCTGACGCCGCGACGATCCATGAACCCTTGCAGTGAGGTTAGGCCATAGTGGTGGTACCGCCGCCCGCCGCCTTCTGAGCTTTCCGCATTTTATCCGTTCTGATGAGGAGTGCTTGTAGCTCATCTTCTGGGTGATCTAGCGCCACGATCGTGCAAAACATCGCCAGCGCGATGCCAAGGCCAATGCACAAGACCGGGAGAGAATCCACGAGGGAGTCGGGGTCGGGACCGACCATGTGACCATCGTAGGAGCCATCGGGATTGCGATTTAGGTAGCGGTGAAGACTGTTGAGCGAGGCGTGCGCTGATCCAGCGCTCAGGTGCTTGTAAGTCTCGTAGTAGTCGTAAAGACCGGCGAGCTTCGCCGCATCCTTCGCGGACACATCGTCAGCTTTGGCGATCTTCGACTTAAGCTCCGCCACTTGCACCCGAAGTTGCGCTTCGATCTCTGGGTTGGGATCGTATGCCCCGGAGCTAAATTGTTCCAAATAGTAGGAAGCGCGCGCCTTCTGCGATCTGCGTTCATCGTTGAGGAGGGCGCGGGTAGCGGCGGGACCATCCTCGTGGAGGTAGCCAAGCCAAAATGCCGCCTCGTAGACGTTGCGGGCAAGCGTATCCCCTTCCTGCACCATTGCACGCCGATAAAGGATCAGTGCTCCTTGGAAGGCGGATAGTGCTCGGAAAGTCATCCTGATCGATAAAGAAACCGGATGCTGGCTCGAAAGTCCAACCACTTCGTTGTCGCGGCGGTAGAAAGCATCGAGCCCTGCCCTGTTCAGTGCTTCCGCATGGGCGAACCAATTAGCATGCGGACGAACATACGCAGGCACGGCTTCTTCGATGTAGGATGAGAGAAAACCTTGCTCACGAAAGGCGTTTATGAAGACCTGCTCTGTGCAACTAAGGCGAAGGTCATCGTCATCTGCCATCAATCTGCACCTTCATCGTACATGAGTTATATCGGGAAGCCGTTTCGTTGATTTCTGTTATCGTGCACGATCTAAAAGGTTAAGCTGCTGCACAAAGCTATTCTCGTTACGTTTACCGAGACGGTTAGGAACAGACAGTCCCCAGCCGGCCCCTGAGGCTCGGTCGGGCTTCGAGCATCTGCCGTCGGCATTCTTGCCCGCTCAGTGCCAATCGACAACAGGCATACGCTAGCAACAAGAGCGAGCCTCAAAACGTTAAATGGGCGGGCAGTTGCCGCAACAGTAGCTCTATTGCATATATATATCGTGCCCAACCGCGCCCGATCACATATCCTTGAGGAACAATCGGTACGCCGCTTCGGCGACGCGCTGCCGTCAGGTTGGGTTTATCGCAGCAAGACCCCTGACTACGGAATCGACGGTGAGGTCGAGATCTTCGATGCCGATGGCAGCTCGACCGGTATCTCTTTTAATGTTCAGCTCCGCGCGACCGACAGTGTCGAGCGCGCCGACCGAGTTCGCCTCGAGGTTGACGAGCTTGACTATTATGGCTCGCTTGACGTCCCCACTGTCGTAGTGCGCTACGGTAGCCCGGATGAGACGCTGTACTGGCAATGGGCTTCGAACATCGCCTCGCAATCAGAGATCGCCGACGGTCAGCAGACCGTTACGTATCGCTTCGGCAAGGACGAGTGTTGGAGCGAAGCGACGCCGACCGCGATCCGTCGTACTTTAGAGGTACGCCGACGCCTTGCAAATTTTCCTCCGAGCATGGCGGTGTCGCTACGAATCGATCTGTCGGCCATTGCTGCCGCTGACCGCTATCTCCTTGACCGCATGATCGCTCGTATGCTCGCCGATAGTCGCGGCGCGCTGGTCCGTGCGGCGAGCACGCCCGCCGATGTCGAGGCATTTGTCCGGCTTGAGCCAACCTATCTCGCGGTCGGGATCGATACGCTCGCCGGCGTAACTTTCGATCTGGCGTCCCCCACCCCTGACGACTATTTCGCCTCAACCGTCTACGGCCTCGTGCACCTCTTCCGTCGTCAGCGCCTCCTCCGTCAAGCCGAAGCGCTGGCGTCACTTCTCGAAGAGCGTGGACTCGCGCACCACAATCAAGATTTGGCTTTTGACGCTTGCATTGCGCTCGCACGTGATCTTCCCGCGCTCGTCCGACTCGCGATAATTAATGGTCTCCACAATCAGGGTCCCATGCATGCACTGATTGCCCTGACCATTGCCAAGGCGCCACAGAACGCTGAAGCACGCCGTGCAGCTATGGACGCCTTCTTCGAAGCATCGCTAGCCGCCGCCAGCAGCGCCGAGCCCGCGAGCGAGGCTGCGACGCACTATTCGATCGGCAATTTCTATCGTCATCAGCACGAGCTCGCGCGCGCGATTTACCACTATAATCGTGCACGCCGCCTCAGAGCCTCCTATCTGCAGGCCGGATACTTCCTCGCTGAAATGGCCGGCGTATTTTTCCTCGCGGGCCACTATGCGTGGGCACTGCGCTTCTATAGCGAAGCCGTTCGTCTCGATCCGGACGATCCGGACCTTGCGTTCCTTCTCGGCGACGCGCTGTTGCTTTCAGGCGCGGTCGCCGACGCCCGCGCCTCCTACGAGGCGGTACTCGGTCGTCGCGCCAACCCACGGCTGCTGCGAGAGGCAGAGCTGAAGATCCTAATCTGCGATCGCTTCGTCACGGAGGGGTTAGAAACCGTTCCACGGCGGCGTGCGGACGCTAACGCCGCGTTACGTTCGGACGGCCACGATAGTGTTGAGCATCTCGAATACCTGGTGCGCGACATCGATGCCTTCCATCCACTCGTGCATTTCAACTTGGGCGTCGCTCGATCGCACGAAGGCGATCACGCTTCCGCACTATACCATTTCCTGACTTGCGCATTCATCCAGCCGCAGGACATTTCGAGTTGGACCAACTCCGCGATCTGCGCGCTAAGCCTTGGTGACGAGACGCTTCTTCTCCTCATCATAAGCGCGGCAATCCACCACATGGGTGCCGATGCCTACGACCATTTTCGTAGTGATATGGCGGCACAGGGCATCGCGCCAGAGAGCCTCGCGTTGTTAGATGAAGTGGCGATGCAGTTCCTCGAAGAGAGCGAAGGTTCGCCAAGCGACAGCTTCACGCTGCGCATGTTGGATGGCGATGGCTATCAGACGATGACAATTCTCGGGCTCGGCGAGGCATGATCTTGGCTAGGTGGTGACCGATCACCGGTTGGCCGATTCCGCGATGTGAGCTTTTATGGTTCTCGGCCAAAAGACGACAGTCGGCTTCCGGCCCCGTAACAGTCATACAGGCGCAAATTTGAGATGCCGATCTGCAATGTGTCCTAATCTCGATTATACCCGGTGATCTAGGGATGCCCTAAAGACGCGGTTCGCTTATCCAGTTGCGGCTTGTGCACTCGCGTTCCATGACATCTTTTCTGACCTAGGCTGTTAGTTCTTGGCGGGAGCGCATGATGATATTCCTAATGACGGCGTAGCCATCCACGCTCTCAACTCAAAATGCCGACCAGTATGAAACAGCCTTAGCCGTCATCAAGGCGACGAGCATTCCCCAACCAAAGCTCAGGAAAGTGCCGATGATGATATATTCGGCAACGTGGCGATCTTCGTCCGTTGATATGTCCCGCAGGCGCAGGATCGATTTTGCAGCTATGAGGAAACCTACGCCTTCGGCCTTGCCAGTAAGGATGAGCATCATGGTGATCGCTCGTTCGAGCCAACCGATATATTTCCCGCCCTGAGCCATGCCGGTTAGCGGTCCAGTACCGGAACCGGTGGAAGAGGGTGGCGGCGGTGCGATCGGCGCGACAAGTTTCTTGATGAGAACGCCTCCCAGAGGTACGCCAATGATTATCCCCGACGCTAGGGTCATCCCGGCGTATAGCTGGGCCTGGTAATGGCCCGCTAGTCCAGCCCACCAACCCATGCTGGAAAGTTCCGGATACCAAGCAGTGATCGCCGCGATCACAGCGATGTGGACTCCTTGATCCAAAGCGAATGAACGGAGCGTGTCGCCCAGATACCTGAGCTTGATAAAGTCCATCAATATGTGGGTGATGACTACGATCATCGTCATCATGATGCTGACCTTTGTACATCCGCCGATTGCTACCATGGTGGCGATGCCGATGATAAGCCCGTGGAGGGCGAGGATTTTCGCCTGTTTTTTGTGGGCGATCATATAGTCGGTTTGCAGCACAAAATCGGCCAGCAGATGAGCCGTTAGCAGCGCGGTGAAAGTTTCCAACATGCTCTTCGAACCAGTCCCCCTGTCAACCTCATCTGGTTGATATCGCTAAGTCAACCAAATATAGTTGACTTACTAAATCGGTCTGACGACGGGCTTTAGCTTCCGATTTTGCCAATCGAAGCGTTCCACCCAATCGATAGCACACATAATCGGGTCGAAGTCAGCCGTATGAAGCGACTTGCTGACTGCCTGTTTGCTGATCTGGAGTTCAGCAGCGAGGTCAGTTTGGGTCGGGCTCAACAGCGGCAACATGCGACACAAGATGTTCGCCTGCCGTTCGGACCAGTGACTGACCGAAGCGCTGCATAAGGCAACGAGAGGCTCAATCCAACCTAAGCTCTTTGCATCCTCGAACGTATGGCTAACAGCAAAACCGAGCGAACTCGACATCGCATCGAGTTGCTTTCCCGAGCTGACGAAAGCACTGCCCGAGGACAGGGAAATACGGTCATGTTCGACGTGATCGACCGCCCCCAGACCAATAGCGATCCGAGTGTCCCATTCTCTGTTAGCGCGCCGGAGATAGGCACGAATGAATATCGAGATCCGCAAGAAATATCGCGGATCCCCAATGAGGACCTGCCACGAGTCACCGCGAAAAAATTCGGGTTTCCCGATGACAAGCCCATCGGCCCAGCCGCTAATTTCTTGAATCGCCGTGAGCAAACGCTCCCGCGTGTCGTTCAATTCCTCTGTAGTTAGCCGAGTCGACTTGACTACATCGCCAGTCAATACAGCCTTAATTTTCGTCCTTTTTAGAGGCCCACTCAAAGTTTGGGCCTTTCTGGCTGGATGCTACACGACCACACCGCTGACGGCGCCCAGGCGGACATCTTGTTGCCCATCTTGGCGGAGCGCTTTGCGGACATAAGTCCGCTATAGCGATTGATTTTGACGAAAGCGACCTTGCCCGCCTCTAACTCAACATCAAACGTATAGACATATCGATTTGCTGCGAGCTCCCCCGTAGAATTAAGTCCGCTATCCACTCTCGTGAACTGTTTCCGCCCTGTGTCCATCAGCAGAAGTAGAGGGCTGCTGTCGCCAACTTTTGGCGAACATTCCAGCAAGCGACTCGAAGGAGGCTCCTTGCCCTCACAGCCGGTGGCCAGAAGGCAAGAACAGAGCGTTACGCCCAGAATAAGACGAAAACTTGGCCGCTTGTGCAAGATTTTTCCCGACATCTCCGCGGTTTGCTGGACAATGGCAAAGGAAGCAAGTCCGCTCAACACATTCAAAACAAGCGGCTCTACAAGCGGACTTTTCCGCAGGTGGTTAACAATTTAATACTCTCTTGTGCCGTGGTCCTTGCCTAAAACCCGCCTATTACCACCCAGACACAACTTCAACCGTGCAGCGGGCCCAATTGCCTCGAGACAAGGTCGCAGGCTCATCATATTCCCCGGCCCAAAGTGGGACGAAGTCGCTGGCAATCTGTAGTCCTATGAGAACCAAAGGCGGAATCTATCAATCAGGCTGCCGCGTGTTCGTTGTGCACGAGGATCACAGATCGGGTGTAATTGAACGGTAGATCCGCTACTTCGCTGGCAGCAGGGAGGGTGGCTGTGTTTCAGGGCGCATTATTTACTCGTGATTGGCTGAAGGAAGGGATTGCCGAAACCCCTGAATGGCAAAACCTCGCAAGTGATGCAGTGGAACTGCTATGGAACGAGGCGCGGACACTTCTGCTGGACCACGCGGGACGGAAGAAGCCGACCGAGGCCGAAACCGAAGACCAACTCATCTATCCGTTGCTCGAAATGCTGGGCTGGCAACACAAGTCTGTCCAGCAGAACATGACCACCAAGGGACGCAAGGATGTCCCCGATGCCCTGTTATTCGCGGATGGGGAAGCCGCAGAACGGGCAAAGACACTTGAGCCGTGGCAACGCTTCCGGCACGGCGCGGCCCTTGTGGAAGCGAAGCGCTGGGATCGACCGCTCGATCGCGAGGGACAGGGCGACCAGGGGGTCCCATCCACCCAGATCATGCATTACCTGCGCCGTGCTGCTGTCGTTGCCGATGGAAAGATGCCGTGGGGCATTCTGACCAATGGGCGGCAATGGCGGCTCTATTATCAGAATGCACTTTCAGTCGCCGAAGACTTCTTCGAGATAGACCTTGGCAAGGTTTTCGGGCTGCCCGGATGCGATCCCGATCTTCTCGATGAGCAAATCGATCCCGATCACGCATTCCGGCTCTTCTTGCTGATCTTCGGGCGGGATGCCTTTCGTCCAAGCGAACAAGGTCGCAGCTTCCATCTGATCGCGATCGAAGATGCCCGGCGGTGGGAAGAAAAGGTTCGCAAGGATCTGGCGGATACGGTGTTCGACACTGTATTTCCCGAACTGATAATGGCGATCCCGTTAGCCGACCCGGATCGCCCTGAAGTGGTGGATGATGAGTACGCAGAGGATGTTCGCCAGGCGGCCATGTACCTGCTTTATCGCCTGCTGTTTGTCCTATTCGCCGAAGACCGGAACCTGCTGCCGGATGAGCGCGGCCCTTATGCCGATTATTGCCTCACCCGGTTGCGGGAGGAGATCAAGGAGAGGCACGTCCAAGGGCAGGCGCAACTTGCCCGCAGCACTGCTTACTGGTCTCGCCTCGAAACGATATTCGGGGCCATTTCCGAAGGCGATGATGATCTGGGCATCCCTCCTTACAACGGGGGCTTGTTCGCGACGGAAGGGGACTCGTTGCTCAGCCGCATCAAGCTTTCAGACGATACGCTCGCCAAGGTGATCTTGCCGCTTTCACACAGAGAGGAGGATGGACGCCTCCGCTACATCAACTACCGCGATCTTTCGGTTCAGCAGCTCGGTTCAATCTATGAATCGATTCTCGAATACGGTGTCGAAACCGAAGAAGGCGGAACGGTTCGGCCACGCTCGGACAATGAGGCGCGGCACCGGTCGGGCTCTTATTACACCCCTGAGCCGCTTGTCTCGCTGATCATCGAGAAGACCGTTGGGCCACTCGTCGACGAGAAGCGCGAAGCGTTCGCAGCCGCTCTCGAAAGCGGCGCGACGGGGGACACGCTTCGCGGCCACGATCCCGCGATGTCTCTGCTTTCGCTCCGCATCGTCGACCCGGCCATGGGGAGCGGGCATTTCCTTGTCAGTCTGGTAGACTGGTTTTCAGACAAGGTTCTCACTGCGGTTGGCGACGCTGAAAGCATGGCCGGGGGCGACTATACGTCTCCGCTGGTCAAGCATATCGCCGATCTGCGAGAGGGGATCATTGCCAACGCGCGCGCGCATAACTGGCCTATCGTCGAAGAACAGCTGGACGACCGCCACATCGTGCGCCGCATGGTACTCAAGCGCTGCGTGCACGGGGTCGACCTCAACCCGATGGCAGTTGAACTCGCCAAGGTCGCGCTCTGGCTGCACAGCTTCACGGTCGGGGCGCCGTTGTCCTTTCTCGACCACCATTTGCGCTGCGGCAACAGTGTGCTCGGCGCATGGGTGCAACCTACATTTGACTGGATGCGGGAACGCGGTGCCCTGATCTCCAATCAGCACCTTTCATCCCTAGCAGCTGTCGTACGGGACATGGGAGAGATCGAAGGGCTGACCGACACCGACATTACGCAGGTCGACCAGTCAAAAACGCTTTTTGCAAAGATATCCGAAACCAGCGCACCGCTTGAAGCAATTTTGAGTCTCGCCAAGGCAGACGACCTCATGGGTGTGCTGGAAACAACCGTGCGACGTCCTCGCGAAACGGCGAATGCCATACAGGCAGACGGCGAGAAGCGGCTGGCGCAAATGGAGGAAGGGCCGAGCAAGGAGAAGGAGGCGGCAAAGATTCAGCGTGCGGTTGCCAGAGCGATCGATGCCGAGCGCAAGTTCGACCGGGCCGAAGCGATGAAGCTGGTACACGAAGGATCTTTCGGTGACCCCAGCCGGATCGCGAGCGGAGAGATCGAGGTGCTTGCGGCGGATACGCGCACCGAACTTGGTCTCGGCGGACCAGAGCCGGTCCAGGGCAGCCTTATGCCGAGCCACCGGCCGGATGACCGCAGGCGCGCGCTGGCGGACAGTCTCGTGCGCGAAGCACGCGCAATCGCAGCAGAACAAAGGTTTTTCCATTGGGAGGTCGCCTTCCCTGGCGTGTGGAGCGACTTTTCCTCGCCGGAGCGATCGGGTGGATTCGACGCGGTTATCGGCAATCCGCCTTATGTCCGTCAGGAGGAGATCAGCGCGATAAAGCCTGCCCTGTCAAAAGCCTTCGATACTTACGCGGGTAGTGCCGATCTTTACGTCTACTTCTACGAACAGGGGATCAATTTGCTCAAGCCCGGCGGGCGTATGGGCTATGTCGTAACCAACAAGTGGCTGAGGGCCGGCTATGCCGAAAAACTCCGCAGGATGTTTGCGGAAGAGGTCTGGATCGAGTTCCTCGCCGATTTCGGCCACGCGCGACATCTGTTCCCGGACGCCGACGTGTTTCCATGCGTTATCTCGGTCCGGAAGCCCGATACTGACGCAGCGCCCGAGCAGTACGATCTTGCAGTCATCCCGCGTGATGATGTTCCCCGGGAAGGTTTGTCAGCTGCTGTGCAGGCGGCAACTTATCGCGCAAAACGCTCCGATCTGTCTGAAGAAGCGTGGGTGCTGGAGCCACCAGAAGTCGCCGCACTTCTTCGAAAGATTCGGGAATGCGGCGAACCGATGGAGAAATATGCCGGGGTCAGTCCGCTCTACGGCGTCAAGACTGGGTTCAACGAAGCGTTTCTGATCGACACCGCCACGCGCAATAAGCTTGTGAATGAGGATTCCAAAGCTGCTGAAATAATAAAGCCTTATCTTCGCGGACAAGACATTGGTCGATGGCTGCCAGAATGGAATGGCCTTTGGATGATCTTCGCGAGGCGAGGCATCGATATTGAAAAGTATCCGAGTGTCTTACGGCACCTTGAATCTTTGCGAACACAGCTCGAACCTAAACCTAACAATTGGACGCCCCCAAGAAAGGGTGCGAAATGGCCGGGTCGTAAAGCCGGAAGCTACCGTTGGTATGAAATTCAAGATGCCGTGGAATATTACGCAGATTTCGATGTGCCAAAAATCCTCCTCAGGCGCATCGCTTTCTACGCGCAGGTTTGTACTGACAACGGCGAATACATGGTCAACGATTCAGCCCTCATTTTGCCGAAGGCTGATGAGTGGATTGTCGCCTGCCTTAATTCCCCTGTCGGATGGTATTTCCAATTCAAAGAGTTCCCGCACAAGAAGGATGAGGCACTCGCGTTCGACATTCCTTACGTTCGGAATTTTCCAATCCCACAACTTGAACACGATCAACGTAACGCGTTCGAGGAATGTGTTTACGCCGTTAAGAAGAGCACCGACATTGTTGAGCAAGCGGATCGAGCCATAACAGATTGGCTGAGCTTAGAGTTTTCTGGAGCGACCAGCGCTACCTTACGCGAAGCCAGCAAACTCGACAGCGATGGCTTTGTCGCTGCTGTTCGATCTGCATTGCCCAAACGGCAAGGACTGTCTCCCACGCAGCTACGTCAATTGCGCGAGGCCTTCAGCGAAACCGCTGAGCCCGCAAGGCAAGCGCGGATCGAATTGCTTGCGCATGAGCGCAGACTCGCTGCCATGGTCGAACGCGCATACGGTCTGACGGACGAGGAAATCGCGCTGATGTGGCGCACTGCCCCGCCCCGCATGCCATTGGCGCCGCCACCAGGTTTAGACCTTAGGCCCCTTACCACTGAGTGAGTCTGTGATCCTTTCCGTAGACCTTTGTCGCCTGTTCGGTGTGTTGCGATCATCAGATCCCGGTTGTGTTTTCAGGCTGCCCTACGGGCGACCTGCTCTATCCGCTTCGCGGACCGGGCCTGAAGTCCCGGCCCATCCGGGTGACGATCAGGAGCAGTTCTAGGTTGAGCGGGAGTTTCTGGAGGACGCGCTCTGTCCCGCGCTTCGCGCTCCTTGTATTATCGATCCGTGTTATTGCGAGCCGTTCCTTTT
>CERQ01047363.1_pt1 | contig 13494 bp, 9 predicted proteins | sample 530711 | NCBI WGS metagenome assembly CERQ01 (sample SAMEA2620882, study PRJEB7988) | marine metagenome | biome: marine biome (ENVO:00000447); feature: mesopelagic zone (ENVO:00000213); material: "saline water (ENVO:00002010), including plankton (ENVO:xxxxxxxx)" | depth 850 m | reverse complement strand
TGATAAAGATCAATATAGTCAGTTTGTAAGCGTAGAAGACTGTTTTCTAAAGCTGAAGATATACATTTTTGATCAAGCTGGTGTTTCCCTTCCCTAAACCAATCCATGGTTGTCCTACCAGCGACCTTTGAAGCTAGGAATACTTTCTGTCTATTAGAAGTCTTCTTAAACCAGCTTCCAATATAAGATTCTGTTCTTCCTTGGGTTTCTGCCATTGGAGGAATTGGATATAGTTCTGCAGTATCAAAAAAGTTTATACCTTTTTCAAAGGCATAATCCATTTGTTGGTGTGCCTCCTCCTCTGAATTTTGCTGACCCCATGTCATTGTGCCTAGACAAATCAGGCTTACATTAATATCGGTATTACCGAGCTTTCTATATTCCATAAAATTCCCCTTTAAATTTTTGATAAAGTAATAGAGAAGATGGAACTATAATAGTGAAAAAGATATTTAGAAAGTCATGACTAACGAAAAGAATATATATAGTTTCTCTTGTAGACTTAATAATGGTGAAGAAAAAAAACTTGTAGATTATTCTCATAAAGTTTTGTTGATAGTTAACACAGCGAGTAAATGTGGATTTACTCCTCAATATGCAGGGTTAGAAAAACTCTATGAAAATTATCATAATTCTGGATTTGAAGTACTAGCTTTCCCTTGTAATCAATTTGGATCTCAAGAACCAGGATCAGATGAAGAAATCAAAGAATTTTGTTCTACAAATTATCAAACAACTTTCCCAGTTTTTTCAAAAATTGATGTTAAAGGTCCTGAAGCTGATCCTTTGTTTATATATTTAACATCTAGCAGACCTGGTTTAATGGGCTTGGAATCAATTAAATGGAATTTTACAAAATTTTTGATAAACCAGGATGGTAAACCTATAGAGAGATTTGCTCCTAATACAAAACCAGAAACTATAGCTACAAATATAGAAAGTTTACTGGTCTAGTCTATTTGATAATCATTGGGGTTTATACTTTGTGTCCAAGCCCAATAATCTTTTAATAACCAGGGAGAAGTAGTTACCACTTTACCTTTACTATTTTTGTACCAACTTTCTGTAGATCCATGGGAAAAAACAATTTTTGATAAAGCTTCTTGTAGTTTGAGATTATATAGCTTATTAGCTTCTTCTTTACATTCTAATTCTTTACCACCTTTTTCTATTAAAAATCTAATACATTCCATAATATATTTTATTTGGCATTCAGAATGAAAGATTATTGTTCCAGCATGAGCAAGGTTTGTAGCAGGACCGTATAAACAAAATAAGTTAGGAAAATTAGGAATTGTTATACCTAAATAAGCCTCTGGTTCATCTTTCCAGACTTCCTTTAGTGAAATACCATCTTTTCCTTCTACTTGTAAAGAAGAAAGAAATTCAGAACCATAAAAACCTGTAGCATAAATAATAACTTCTACTTCATGAAGTTTTTCATCATCTGTGACTATCCCCTTTTTTTCTATTACTTTTATATCCTCTGTTATTAAATTCACATTTTCTTTCTTTAATGTCTTCAACCAACTTCCGTTATCTTGAAGCATGCGTTTAACAAAAGGTGGGTAAGTAGGCAAGACTTTAGAAAATAGATCTGGATCATCTCCTACCATTTTTTTTATATAATCAGTAAACACTTGCCTTTGGTTATCATTAATAGCATTTACAGATCGATCTTTATAAGGCCATTCTGGATCAATTTTTAAAGAAGGCATAAGTCCATCAGAACCAGGCCAGAATAATAAAAACCTATACCACTTTGAATAATATGGTATATGTTCTAACAACCATTTTTTGTATTCAGAAACTTTATCGTGATAGATATCATTAGGGTACATCCAAGCCGGAGATCTCTGAAATACGTACAACTCAGCAACTTCTTTAGCTAGTTCAGGTACAATTTGAAAGGAACTTGCTCCGGTTCCTATAACTGCAACCTTCTTCCCTTTTAAATTCTGCTTATGATCCCATTTAGAAGAGTGGAATTGACTACCAGAAAAATATTCCTTGCCTTGAAATTCTGGAATTTTAGGTCTATTAAGTTGACCAACAGCACTTATTAATATGTTTCCAATAATGTTTTCAACTGAACCAGATTTTCTCTCAATTTCTATAACCCATTGCTTACTCTTTTCCTGATAAGATGCTTTAGTTACCCTAGAGTTAAAATCTATAGAATCTAGAATATCAAATTCTTCTGCACATTTTCTGAAGTAAGATAATATCTCAGGTTGTTGAGAGAAATGTTCAGACCATCTTAGATTTGGATAAAAAGAGTAACAAAAAAAGTGATTTGCTATATCTACTCTGCTTCCTGGATAAGTATTTTCATACCAAGTTCCTCCAAGTTCAGAATTCTTCTCAATGATCCTAAAGTTAATACCTGCTTGTTTTAAACGTATTCCAGCAAGAATTCCGGACATTCCTGCTCCAATAACTACTACGCTAAAATCTCTGTATTTCTTATCTAAGGTATTAAGATTCCAGGCTGGTTTCCTAGAATCTCTGCCGTATAAATCCATTTCCTCTAACATTAGATCTATATATTCCATGGATACTTCCGACCCAATCATAAATTCCATCATTGAATGCAAGACCTCTTGATCAAGCACAGAAGGTGATGGATAGTTCCCTTCCTTATATGCTTTGATGATATCAAGAGCTATTCTTCTTATTTCTTTCTTTTCTTTTTCTGTCATAAAGCCCTGAACTTCACCCATGACAGGAGGTTTGGGTTTGGGTAACTTAAGCAACAAATCCTTATTAGAAGTAATATGAATTAATGACATAATTAATGTTGGAATACTTGCATCTTCAAGAGCACGTTCAATGAACTGATCACTTGCAACAATAGGTTTTAAGTTAGTTTTAACTTCAGTCAAAGCCTATCTCCAAAAAGCAAGGTCTTCCAATTATCTCTTAACCTTTTAACCATAATCAATGCATCCTCTCTTCCTTCTCTTAATTTATAATAATTCTTCCTTATATCAACTTTCCTAAATCCTTCTTTTTCATAAAGCTTTATTGCTCTTATATTGGAAATACGAACTTCCAAAAAGATTTTTCTACAACCCATTACTTTCGAAAAAAGAATTATTTGGTTAAGAATTTCTTCTCCAAAACCCTTTCTTCTATATTTTTTCTTAATTCCTATATTAAGAAGATGTGATTCATCTATTGCAATTGATTGAATTGCAAAACCAGATACTTCTTTCTGAATCTCTTGTACCAAACAGTAATAGTCTCTTTCAAGACAATCAAGAAAATTTTTTTTGGCCCAAGGATGAGGATTAGAAGATCTTTCAATATCAAGAATAATCTCAATATCACTTTTTCTCATATACCGATAAACAGGGATAAACATAGATTTTTATTAAATCAAGAGTCGGAAGAGAATTCTTTGATTGAAAGCCAGAGTTTCTTTTTTAGCTCCTTAGCCTTAAAGATATCTTCCAAGGACTCTATAAATAAGATAGTAGCACTACTTTTCTTAAGGTTCGTAATTTCTCTATATCCTTCAGATCCAAATATTAAAATTAATCTTATCTCCTCAAAAAGAGAAAAATTTTGAACTCTTTTAAAGTAACCTTTATCTGAATTTAATGCCTTGGAAAGAGACGAGAAGAAAGTCTCATAATTTAAAGAGTTAGATATATCCTGTTTAGGAATAATGCATAATACATTGCCATTGCATAAGAAGAAAACCTCTTCATCTTTGGATAGTTTAGAAGTGTTGCCAATAGGTTTCCAAAATTGGAAACCTAATTTTTGAAGTTTATTTTTACTAGAACTATCCATATCTTTCAATTCATTGTGCAATTAATTTTAACACTCATAACTTGACCAGAAGAAACCTCATATATATCCTTCTAACAATGAATGTAGTGAAAGATATATCGCTGCTCCTGCGACTTACCTACCCGGCCTCTGATATCAGAGACTACCGGGTGTAACTCTATACGTTTGATTATCCAAACGAAAATAAAATTTTTAAAAAACATAAAACTCTTCTCGTAAAGAGATGACAGAAATTGAAAGATATTATTAACAAAGGAATTTCAAAATACAAAGCTTTCGATCCTATCGGACTAAAAGATAGGACTTGGCCCGATTCAGTTATTACTGAAGCTCCCTTATGGTGCAGCGTTGATTTAAGAGATGGTAATCAAGCTTTAATAGAGCCAATGGGTGAAGAAAAAAAGTTAAGAATGTTTACTATGTTAATTAACATAGGTTTCAAAGAGATAGAGGTAGGTTTCCCTTCAGCATCAAAAACTGATTTTGATTTCATAAGAAAAATCATTAAAGAAGATCTTATTCCAGAAGATGTTACTATCCAAGTATTAACTCAATCTAGAAAAGAACTCATATCTAAGACATTTAAATCTTTAGAGGGTGCTCCAAGAGCAATAGTTCATCTCTATAATTCAACTTCTACTCTACAAAGGAAGGTGGTTTTCAGAGAAAATAAAGAAGGAATTAAAAAGATAGCAACGGATGGAGCAACTTTAGTTAGAGAATTATCACAAAAATATTCTTCTACAGATTGGAGATTTCAATATAGTCCTGAAAGTTTTACAGCTACTGAACTTCCCTACGCCTTAGAAGTGTGTAACGCAGTTAACAAAATCTGGCAACCTACCCCTGATAATAAAACTATCATCAATCTTCCAGCAACAGTGGAACTTTCCACACCCAATATATATGCTGACCAGATAGAGTGGATGAGTAGAAATTTAGGCCATCGAGAAAATATTCTGGTTAGTCTTCACCCACATAATGATAGAGGTTCTGCAGTAGCGGCTACTGAACTTGCTTTAATGGCTGGTGCTGATCGTATAGAAGGAACTCTTTTTGGTAATGGTGAAAGAACTGGAAATGTAGATATAGTAACTTTAGCACTAAATATGTTTACCCAAAGTATAGACCCTAAGTTAAATTTCTCGGATATAAACCCCATAATGAGGGAAGTAGAATATTGCAATCAACTTCCTATTCATCCTAGGCATCCTTATGGAGGTGATCTGGTTTTTACGGCCTTTTCAGGTTCACACCAAGATGCTATTAAGAAAGGATTAAGAGCAATAAAACAGTCTAATAACCCTTTATGGGAAGTCCCTTATCTTCCAATAGATCCTGATGATTTAGGCAGGAGTTATGAAGCTGTGGTTAGAATAAATAGCCAATCAGGTAAGGGAGGAATAGCTTACTTGTTAGAAAAAGATCATGGTTTAAGTATGCCTCGAAGATTACAAATTGAGTTTAGTCAAATTATTCAAAAGTTAGTTGATGAATCAGGCAAAGAGATTTTAACATCTGATATTTGGAAAAATTTTCAAAAGACCTATATGGGCGATAATGAATCCTACTCATTCTTAGAACATCACATTCAATCTTCGTCCAGTGAAAATAAAATACAAGAAGACTTTATAAAAGTTGATCTTAAAAAAGATAATAAAACAATATCCATCCAGGGAACAGGAAATGGTCCAATTGATGGCTTTGTAAATGCTTTAAATAAAAAATTAAATTTATCGATAAAAGTATCAGATTATCATCAACATGCTATAAGTTCTGGATCTGATGCTAAGGCTGTTGCTTATATAGAAGTTCAAACAAAGAAAAAAAGCTCTTGGGGAGTGGGGATTCACGAAAATACGGTTATAGCTGGTCTAAAAGCAGTAATAAGTGGTCTGAATAAAATTTCCTCTAGCTAAAACAAATTATTCAATATAGTCTTACCTCCTTGGAGAAGGAGAGAGGATGACTTCTGTTCTGTCAATTAGCAGGAACAAAATTATGGCTTATGGGGGACTTGGAACACCACTAGCTATGATTGGATATCCTATTGCCATATGGTTAATTCCTTTTTATTCAGAAGTTACTAAGTTTCAACTTGCAGTGCTTGCTGATTTGCTTCTAATTGCAAGATTCACTGATGTGATAACAGATCCTTTATTAGGACAGTGGGGAGACAGTACTAAAACAAGGATCGGTAGAAGAAAGCCTTGGATTATATTAGGCGTTCCTTTAATGATCTTCTCTGTTTACAAGTTATTTATGCCCGGTGATGACGTAACACTAACTTATTTTCTTTTATGGATGATGTTAATGTACTTGGGCTCAACTGCCATAGGCATTCCTTATGGAGCGTGGGGAGCAGAAATATCTTCAGATTATCATCAGAGATCTAGAATTGTAAGCGGAAGAGAAGCTTTCGTTTTAATTGGCCTTCTAATATCTGCTCTAATACCTTTAGGCGTAGAAGTTTCTGGACAGAACATATCTCTCAAAGAAGGATTTTTAAGGACTTTATCAGCTATATTCCTCTTCCAAGACTTCTCTCATGCAAATCAAATGAGGGATATTCTTGCCTATATGGGGCTTGGCATTGTCCTTCTCCTACCTCTTTTTGCTGCAATAGCTATTTGGAAAGTACCTGATCCTATGCCAAAAATTGAGAAGAGAATACCGCTTAAAGAAGGCTTAAAGTATGCGATGGAAAACCCACTTCTTCTAAGAATCTTAGCTATCATTTTCCTAGTCATTGCTGGAGAGTCCTTTAGAAATACCCTTTCTCTTTGGTTTGTAAGAGATGTGATAGGGATAGAAACTGTTGGTGCCTCTTATGCAAGATATTTTATTGCTGGTTTTATAGCTATCCCTTTTTGGCTCTGGTTAGGAAGAGTAATTGGAAAACATAGAGCCTTCTGTATAACTCTAGTTGGAACAGGTACTGTTAGTTTTTTGTGTTTCTTTTTAGAATTTGGGGATTATGCTCAATTCCATATCTTATTCCTTCTTAAAGGAGCTTGCTTTGGAGGTCTACAATTCCTTCCAGCTTCAATGTTAGCTGACGTTGTTGATGTTGACTCTCTTAAAACCGGTGGAAGAAGAGCCGGAACCTTCTTTGCCTTAAATGGAATGATTGCCAAGATCTCTGCAATGCTAGCAGTTTGGGCTGCAGCTAGATTAGTAGATTTCTTTGGATTTATTCCAGGAGCTGAAAATGGAGAAACTGAAATGCTTGCCCTAAGATTCTTCTATTGCATAGGGTGTGCTGCTTTCTTTTTACCTGCTCTATTTTTAACCTGGTTTTATCCTCTTACAAAAGAAAAACATGAAGCACTAAGGAAAGAACTTGAAAATCAAACCTAGATATCTAGCCCTTAAAATTTGGAGCCCTTTTCTCTAAGAAAGCTTTTATTCCTTCTTGATTATCAGAAGATCCAATTAATTTATTTTGATTCTTTGCTTCTGTTGCATATGTCTCCAAATAGGTAGAATGTAGAGAATCTCTCATTACTTTTTTAGTAATTTTCAAAGATTGAGGAGATCTTTCACTTAATTGCTTCGCCCAAGTCTTTGCCTCCCTAATAAGGTCAGAACTTGCAACTACTTTATTTGTTAAGCCAAGTTCTAAACATCTTGAAGCTGAAATTCTTTCTCCCTCAATAGCGATTTGATAAGCAAGCTTATAACCAACTGTATTGACCAATAACCAATTAGCACCCCCATCAGGTATAAGACCAATATTACTAAAAGCTTGTAACAGATATGAATCTTCTGCCATAACAGTTAGATCACAAGCCATTGCATATGCGCTTCCTATTCCTGCTGCGGCTCCATTAACTGCAGAAATTATAGGCTTAGGCATATTTATAATATTTAGAAGACTGGGCTGATATCCTTTTACAAGAGCTTCTTCCGTATTGGACCAATTACTCTTTCCTTCTTCAGTTAAATCTGCTCCGGCTGAAAAGCCCAATCCAACTCCAGTTAAAATAACACAGCATACCGCTTCATCCTTGGAAACCATTTCAGTTGCTATTCTTATTTCCTCTATCATCTTTGTGTTAAAAGCATTTCTTTTTTCAGGCCTATTAAAACTTATGGTAGCTACCGAACCTTCTATCTCATATAAAATTGTTTCAAAACCCATTACTCTTTCTCCTGAAAATACTTACATCATTTAAATTGTCCTTCCAATCAAAACAAACTCCTAATTTTTCTTTAGAAGCAAGAAATTTATCACAGACCCAAACATCAGCTACTGCGGCTAATTTCTCATCAATATAAATCAAAGGCAGTCTATCTCTTAACCATGGAGGTATTTCATATTCCTGTAAGAGTTTCTTTAGCCTTTGAGACTTATTTCTTCCTGCGGGCTTGCACCTTTCTCCTCCTATCCTCCATTGAATATTTATATTTCCTTTAATAGTATCTGTCTCTAAGCCCTTCCCAAATGACTTAATAGCAGTTAATTTTCCGGTTGGTAAGTCTATAGGATTTTCCATGTTCCACTGCAAAGAAGGCCTTTCATTCAAAATTACTGGAGAAATATGAGGTAGAATAAATAGTACTTCTCCATATTTACGAAGCTGAAAAGACCCTTCATTGTCAACCCCTCCCAAAGTAATAATAGGATCTGTTTGTTTATTTTCTGTTAGAAAAGTTTTTTTTATTTCTTGAATAATTTTGAATGAAATAGGTTGAGTAGAATAATTAGACAGCCACCTATGAAGTAAATTTAAAAATCTTGCTTCACTTAAATGACCTATACAAGAAAGAGATAGTTGATTTGATGACCCTAGCAAATATTTCTTAAGATCAAGATCTGCAACTTCCTCAGCGATTTCCTGACTATATTTAGCATGAATAGATAAATGTGAAAATGAGTCTGTATACTTAGGCCATCTTTTCTTAATCAAAGGTAAAATATCAGCTCTTAGAAAATTTCTTGAAAAAGTTATGTCTTGGTTAGAAGGATCTTCAATCCAAAACAAATTGTTCTTTTTTGCATAATCAATTATTTCACTTTTTGATATCTGTAAAAAAGGCCTAATAAGATGGACATTACCTATCTTCCTCTTAAAAGGAATCCCCTTTAATCCTTTAATCCCTGTACCTCTTATAATTCTAAAAAGAATTGTTTCAGTATTATCATCTTTGTTATGAGCAGTGCATATTACATCTTCATCATTTGCCCAAGATAACAATTTACTATAACGAGCTTTTCTTAGATCATGCTCATTTACAGAGGAGCTATCTTTAAAACTTAATTTGAATGAAACAAAATTTACTCCTAGAGAATTACATATTTCTTTACAATGTCTTTCCCAAAGGTTGCTCTGATCATTAATTCCATGATTAATATGAAGGGCGAATAAGTTTGTATGTTTATGAAGTTTTTTAGTTAAAAAGTGGAGTAATACATGAGAATCTACTCCACCCGAAAAAGCAATTCCTATCCTTTGGTAACCTAACATCTCTTCTAAAGATAATTTATCTAAATTTAACATTTTCTAGATTGAACCATAATTTAAAATACGCTTATATCTTCTATCTAAAAGATTATCTAAAGAATAAGATTTAAATTTCTCTAAATTACTAATTATAGATTTTTTAAGAGTTAGGGCTGCTTGATCAGGATTCCTATGAGCTCCACCCAAAGGTTCTTTTAGAATCTCATCAATAAGTTTAAGTTTTAGAATATTATTTGCGTCAAGTTTCATTGCTTCAGAAGCCAGCTTAGCCTTGTTAGCATCTCTCCAAACGATAGAGGCACAAGCTTCTGGAGATGCAACTGAGTAAGTTGCATACTCCATCATGGTGATGTGATCCCCTATGGCGATAGCTAAAGCACCCCCAGAGCCTCCTTCTCCAACCACATTTACTAAAATTGGAGTTTTAAGACAAGACATAAGACTAAGGTTTTTTGCTATTGCTTCACTTTGTCCTCTTTCTTCACTATCAATCCCAGGATAAGCACCAGGAGTATCCACAAGAGAAACTACAGGTAAATTAAATTTCTCAGCTAGTCTCATTAATCTTCCTGCTTTCCTGTACCCCTCAGGTTGCGACATTCCAAAATTATGCATTATTTTTTCTTCAGTTGACCTTCCTTTCTCATGTCCTATTAAAATGCAATTATGACCCCCAATAGAAGCCAACCCTCCTAACAACGCTTTGTCATCTGCAAAATGTCTATCTCCGTGTAACTCATCAAATTCTTCACAGATCTTTTCTACATAGTCTAAAAAATGGGGTCTTTGGGGATGTCTCGCAACTTGAACACATTCCCAAGCTGTTAAATTAGAATAAATTTTTTCAGTGAGTTTTATTATTGACTCATTCAGTTTATCTATCTCATTAGATAGCTGATCTTTTTCATATTCTTCCGAGGATTGAAAGTCTAGAATTTTTTTTTCTAAAGCAGCAATAGGCTTCTCAAAATCTAAATAATCTCCAACCATTATTTTTTCCTAATTCTTAATGAAAATGAGGACCAGCATGATACACCAAATCTACATTTTCATTTCCACAAAGACTTTTAAGACTTGCCAAAGATTCATCGTTAACAAATAAATTAAATTGTTCAGGTAGTCTTACATCTGCACTAGCTCTCTTACCTAAATAAGAAATTAAAACTGGACAGCCTCCATTTTTTGTCGGAAGACCTTTAATACCATTAGTAATTTCCTTAACATCCTTTCTTCCAGGATCAATGAAAACTTTAACATGTTTCAAATACTCTTGCCTTGCTTGATCAAAAGAAAGAATTCTTTCTGCACTCATTTTATATTTGGTGCTGTCTGAATCACTGAAATAATCATCTTTTTCTACCATACCTTGTATAACCATAATCTGACCTTTCTTCAGTACACTCCTGTATTTATCAAAAACATCTGCCCAAATAGAAATGTCTAATTTGCCAGTGGCATCGTCAATTGTCGCAAAAGCAAATCTCCCATTTTTTCCTTGTCTGACATTCAAATGCATGAGTACACCTGCAACCCTTTGAATATTGGCTGAAGACTCTAATTCCTGAATAAATGTTCCGCACATTTTCCTTATTTCTTCTTTGCGATCCTCAATAGGATGAGACTCCAGGTAAAATCCTAATGCACTCCATTCAGAAGCAATAGGATCGAAAGAGTAGTTGAAGCTTTTATTCTCTTCTAAATCTAATAAATCATTATTACTTCCAAATAAATCCTGTATATGGCTTTGTTGTCTTTCAGTAACTTGATCCACACTTTTAAGGACTGACTCAATTTGTTGGAAGATATCTTGACGGTTTCCAAAGGAGTCCATTGCACCAGATCCTATTAAAGCGGTTAATATTCTTTTATTTACTCTATTACTACCTACTCTTAAACAAAAATCATAAAGATCTTCAAACTCTTTCTCTTTTCTAGCCTCGATGATATTACTAACCAAAGATTCGCCAATACCTTTTATCGCTCCAAGGCCATATAAAATAGTTTCTTTATCTAGGTCCTTAAAGAGATAATCACTTTTATTGATATCTGGTTTATTAACTTTTAAATTCATAGATCTACAATCTTCTACAAACATCTGAATCCTGTCAGTTGAATCCAATTCAGATGAAAGAGTTGAGGCTAAGAATTCAGATGGATAGTGAGCTTTTAACCAAGCAGTTTGGTAAGCTATCAAAGCATATCCAACAGAATGTGATTTATTAAAACCATAGCCTGCAAATTCATTAATAAGTTCAAAAAGATTTGTTGCTACATCTTTCTTGATTTCTCTCTTCATCGCTCCTTCGATGAAAGCAGAACGTTGTTCTTCCATTTCTTCTTTTTTTTTCTTTCCCATAGCTCTTCTAAGGATGTCTGCTTGACCTAAAGTAAACCCAGATAGTTCTTGGGCTATCTGCATTACCTGTTCTTGATAAACGATAATGCCATAAGTGTTATTTAGAATTTTTTTTAGAATATCATTACCATATGTAACCTCTTCCCTGCCATGTTTTTTCTTGATATATGAATCAACAAATTTCATAGCTCCCGGTCTATATAAAGCGTTCATATTGACTATATCTTCAAAGGTGTTTGGAACAAGCTGTTTAAGATATTCTCGCATTCCCCTTGATTCAAGCTGGAATATTCCAGCTGTTTTAGCCTTTTGAAGAAGTTGAAAAGTTTTTTCATCATTTAATGGAAGATTATCAATATTAATATATTGTTCATTATCAAGTTTAAGATTTATCCTTTTAACTGTTTCATTTATCACTGTTAGAGTTTTTAATCCCAGAAAATCAAACTTAACTAGGCCAGCAGATTCAACATCACCCATATCGAACTGAGTTGCAACTGTTCCTCTTTCTGAATCTACAATAAGAGGAGTAAAATCTGTCAAGGCAGTTGGTGCTATAACTACCCCAGCTGCATGAGTCCCTACACTTCTAGATAATCCTTCTAACTTAAGTGCCATATCAAACACTTCTCTAGATTCATTACTAGAGTCAATTAATTCCTTAAATTCTTTTTCTTTATAAGCTTGCTTTAAAGATATGCCTGGAATTTCAGGAATAGCTTTGGCTAACTTATCACCAAATCCATAAGACTTGCCTAATACTCTTACCACATCCCTTACAACTGCTCTAGCAGCCATTGTGCCTCTTGTACTAATCTGTGCGACAGAATTCTTTCCATATTTCTTAGTAACATATTCAAGAACTCTGTCTCTACCCTCCATGCAAAAATCTATATCAAAATCTGGATTGCTAACCCTCTCAGGGTTGAGAAACCGCTCAAAAAGAAGATCGTACTTTATAGGATCTATAGAAGTTATACCCAAGGCATAGGCTGTGATAGAACCAGCTCCTGACCCTCTACCTGGCCCTACAGGAATATCATTCTTTTTAGCCCAATTAACAAAATCTGCCACAATCAGAAAATAACCAGCAAAACCTAATTTGCAAATCATATTTAACTCATACTCTAGCCTCTCTGAGTAAAGCTCTTGATTAATTGAATAAGAATTATTAGAAGTCCTGATCTGGTCTAGTCTTTTCTTTAGTCCTCTTTCAGACAAATCTTTTAAGTAACTTTCGGTTGTATTTCCTTCTGGGACTTGAAAATCTGGAAGAAAAAAGTGATCTAAATCAAGCTCAAGATTACACTTCTTAGCTATCTCTACAGTATTATTTATTGCTTCCGGAAAGTCCGAAAACTTTTTCTTGATTTCTTCTGGAGATGAAAAATATTGATTTTCTGTATATTCTTTTTTTCGATTAGAGTCGCCTATAAAGTCTCCTCTCTGAATACAAACTCTTGCCTCGTGAGCTTCAAAATCTGAAGGACTATCTTCTGGATCTATTGGAGAAAGGAATCTAACATCATTAGTAGCAACAATAGGGATATTTTCCTTTATAGATAGTTTAAGAACTAGATTGTTGTATTCTTCCTCATTTTCCTTTCCTATTCTAGCAATTTCCAAGAAAAAATCCTCTTTAAAAATATTCTTAAAATAGTTTAATCTTTTAGAAGCGAGTTTTAAATTTCCTGTTAATAAAGCTTGTCCTACATGACCATTTTGCCCCCCTGAAAGAGCTATTAATCCTTCTGAGTAATCTTGAAGCCAACTTAATTCAACAAACGGTTCACCTTTATCTTGCCCTTCTATGTAAGCATTTGAAACAAGTTTAGTAAGATTTGTGTAACCAGTTTTATTTTTAACAAG
>CERQ01014048.1_pt1 | contig 13721 bp, 7 predicted proteins | sample 530711 | NCBI WGS metagenome assembly CERQ01 (sample SAMEA2620882, study PRJEB7988) | marine metagenome | biome: marine biome (ENVO:00000447); feature: mesopelagic zone (ENVO:00000213); material: "saline water (ENVO:00002010), including plankton (ENVO:xxxxxxxx)" | depth 850 m | reverse complement strand
CAAAGATCGTCTCGCTAGTGATTCTCAATTGCAAGATGCACGTCGTACGGCTGAGGTAACCCGGGCACGTCAGGCTGATGCCGAAGCGATGTACCGACAGGCAGACCTTGATTATGAGCGCTCCGAGATTAAGGCTCCCTTCAACGCTATTGTAGAAAGACGTGAGGTAGAGCTGGGTCAGTACGTAAATCGAGCTCAAAGCGTCGCGGTTCTATACGGAGCTGATGAGGTTGAGGTCAGAGTGCCTCTAGCGATACGACAACTAGGATACCTAGATATCCCTCTAGGAGCTCGTGGAGAATTACCGGATACTCAGGCGCCAAATGTCACACTAACAGGATACTATGGTGGTGAAGAATATCACTGGACGGGTAAGCTGGTACGAACCGAAGCAACGATTGATCCAAATAGCAATACTGTTCAAACTATCATCAGAGTTGCGCAGCCGACAAACCCCGCCGAGCTCAAGAGTTCTGGGTCCCAGAACCTACCACTGCCTATAGGATTATTTGTTGAAGCTGAAATTACCGGTAAACAGATAGATGACATTATTTCTCTTCCCCGGTCAGTAATTCGAAATAACAATCAGGTTTTGGTCGTAGATGCAGAAAATAAAATGTACTTTCGCAGTGTAGAAATATACCGCCTTGAGGAGGATCGTGTGCTGATAGCAGGGGGTCTGCTGCCAGGCGAACTTATTTGCACTTCACCTATTCAGGCAGTAGTTGATGGCATGTCGGTGCAACCGGTTAGGGAATTAATCTAGAAGTGCCTTACCGCAGGAACAAATTTACTAATCGAGGTCAACATTGAGAACGGCTATCACATGGTTTGTTAGAAATCCAGTTGCCACTAACTTAGTGATGTGGATCTTTCTGGTGGGCGGAGTTATTTCCTATCTCAACCTGAATCAGGAAGAGTTCCCGGATATTGATTTTGGGATGATTCAGGTAAGTGTGGCCTACCTGGGTGCAACTCCCGAAGAATCAGAATCAGGGGTGTGTTTGCGTATTGAAGAGGCGCTGGAAGGTGCAGAAGATATTGAGCGCATGACGAGCACAGCAAGGGAGGGAGGCTGCGATGCGTCGTTGCAGCTGACTAGTGGTGCTGATCTCAACCGAGCACTAAATGACATAAAAGGCAAGGTAGATGCTATAACGACTTTTCCCAATGAAACCGAAAAGCCTATCGTTAGAGCATTTAGTGCCAGTGGCAATGTAATGACTATGGCACTGGCTTCTGATTCTGATGATAGAAGCTTGAAGGCGATAGCGGAGGAAATTAGAAACGACCTAATTGATCTCCCAGCGGTTTCTACAGTTAACATCGAATATATAAGACCGTTTGAAATTTCCATAGAGATCTCAGAGATTGTGCTGCGTCAATATGGACTTACGCTTGACCAAGTTTCTCGGGCAATAGATCAGGCCTCGCTGGACTTGCCTGGTGGCACTATCCGTACTCAATCTGGTGAGATTTTACTCCGTACCAAAGGTCAGGTTTATAGTGGAGATGAATATTCCGATATCGTAGTGCAGTCGTATCCGGACGGGACGCAGTTGCGCCTTGGCGATATTGCGACTGTGAAGGACGGCTTCGAAGAGGGTTATCTGGATGCCAGTTTAAACGGTACCAATGCTGCCATAATCGATGTGTTGCGGGTTGGGGAAGAGGATATTGTGCGGGCGGCGCGGGAAGTGCGCGGTTGGATGAATTCAGCCGACTTAGATCTACCTGAAGGAATGTCGCTGCAGGTAATTACAGACTCCGCGCTCGCAACTCAAGATCGTATTACTACCGTAGCCAAGAATGCTTACACTGGCCTGTTCCTGGTATTGGTCGTTCTTGCTTTGTTTCTTCGATTTAAATTAGCAATCTGGGTGGCAGCTGGAATTCCTATTGCGATTGCTGGAGCACTTAGCCTATTTTCCACAATAGATTTAACTATCAGTTCGCTGACCGTGATGGGACTTATCCTCGTTCTCGGGATCATAGTTGATGATGCTATTGTGGTGGGTGAACGAATTCATGCGTTTGAAAGAAAAGGTTATTCGAAAGCTGAGGCCGCTGTTGAGGGTACAATGGAAGTTTGTGTACCGGTAATTTTTGGAGTGTTAACAACGATCGCCGCTTTCCTTCCGATTTTATTGCTTGGTGGTCAGATGGGCACTTTTTTCAACGCTATTGGGGGAGTGGTGGTTTTGTGTCTTTTTGCTAGTTTGGTGGAGTCACAATTGATCCTGCCAGGTCACATTGCTCACCGAAAGACCAAAGGCTATTTATTTGAAAGTAGTTTTATCGTCACAAAATGGCAATCTTTCCAGGGTAAAATTGCTACCGGTATGGAGTACTTTGCTGAGCATGTATACCGGAGAAGAGCTCTTGAAAAAGTTCTCAAGTACCGATATGCAACTTTAGCTACGGCGACAGGTGTCATAATAATTACGACCGCTTTATTGCTAAGTGGGAGAGTAATTTTTCAGTTTATGCCCTCGGTTGAAGGCGATGTTTTATATGGCTCTCTGCAGATGCCACCCGGCGTGCCAGGTCATGTCACTGAGCAAGCTGTAGGTATTATTGAAGAAAAAGCGATTGAGATTGCCGCTGAGCTTGAAGAACAGTTGGTAGTGATGAAGGCCAATGGTGATGTGCCACAGTCCACAGAGCGAGTGGTGGATAGCATTCTAACAATAATTGGTGGTCAAGCTCCGAGGGGAGGGCCAGCACGGGGCGCTGGAGGTGGAGGTAATTCCGGCGCTAGTAATGTTGCGGAAGTAGTTATATACCTCACTCCTTTCTTTGAACGTGGTGAAATTAGTTCGGCGATAATTCGCGATCGTTGGCGCGATAGGGTGGGCACAATTCCAGACGCTTTGGAGCTAACCTTTGTATCAGACGTGTTCAGTGCAGGAGATGCGATCAATTTCCGTCTCGAGGGTCGAGATGAGGAGAACTTAAAGATAGCCTCGACGCAATTGCGCGAAGATCTAGCTAGATATCCAGGGGTATTCGATATCACTGATTCTTTTCGAGCTGGTAAACAAGAAGTACAAATCCAAATTCTCGAACGAGGTAAAACACTAGGCTTAACCTTAAATGATGTGGCCACACAAGTACGGCAAGCGTTCTATGGTGCTGAGTCGCAACGTATCCAGAGAGAGACCGATGATATTCGGGTGATGGTGCGATACCCGGAAGCGGAAAGGCAATCGCTAGGCAATTTGGAGGACATGATGATACGGACTCCTAGTGGAGCCGAAGTGCCATTTCTCAGTGTGGCTGACTTTTCCCTGGGTAACAGTTACTCCAGCATAAACCGACAGGATGGTCGCCGTGTGATTACAGTCCGAGCCGATGTCGACCGGACCGTGGTGACACCAGAAGAAATTCGAGGGGAAATAATGGCTAAGTATCTGACCCCCTGGGACCGCGATCTTGACGTTGAAATGGTGATTGGCGGCGAAGGTGAACAGCAGCTCGACTCGCTGTCTGAGCTATACGCGACCTTTCCAATTGCCTTGCTGGTCATGTTTGCCTTGCTCGCAATCCCTCTGAAATCCTACCTACAGCCATTAGTCATTATGAGTGTGATTCCGTTCGGAGCTATTGGTGCAATATGTGGACACTACATAATGGGAGCAGACTTAGTATTTTTCTCACTTTTGGGCATAATTGCCTTGAGCGGAGTTGTAGTAAACGCGAGTTTGGTTCTAGTTGTTTCTATCAATCGCCTTCGAGATGAAGGGATGGACATGGTAAGTGCTGTTGCTAAAGCAGCAGAAATTCGCTTTCGTCCGATTATACTGACTTCGGTTACCACTTTTATTGGCCTTGTGCCATTAATTTTTACGGCCAATCCTGCCACCTTTTTCATTGTACCGATGGCTATTTCGTTAGCATTCGGGATTATATTTGCAACAATGATTACTTTGTTTCTAGTTCCCAGCCTGTACCTCATACTTCATGACATTTTTCGTGATGCTTACAACGCCGAGGAACGGGCGATGGCATATCAGCAATAGTTGCCGTGATCTAGTATCCGCCTTTATGGGGCAGGCGTTAGTCTGCCTGACAACCGCCGGAGATTTCGTAGGGTTGTCGCAGCAATCAAACCCGATTTATCTATGAACCAACCTGTCACTGAAACTAATTTTCTCCGTGTGCTTGGGCGCAGGGAAGTGCTGGCACTAGCTTTCGGAGCGATGATTGGGTGGAGCTGGGTGGTGTTATCTGGCACCTGGATCTTTTCTGCCGGGACTGTCGGCGCGATTCTAGCTTTCCTGTTTGGGGGGATAGTAATGCTAGTTATCGGTCTTACTTATGCTGAGCTTGCTTCCGCCTTACCTTTTGCTGGCGGTGAACATATTTATAGCCACCGAGCATTAGGGGCAGGGGCCTCGTTTATTTGCACCTGGGCAATCATTCTTGGATATGTCTCAGTCGCTACTTTCGAAGCAGTAGCGTTACCAACTGTACTCGACTCCTTAATTCCGGGCTTAGATAAGGGATTTCTCTGGCAGATCGCCGGCTGGAATGTATATTTCACTTGGGTGCTAACTGGTGTTGTTGGCACTCTAGCGATGACAATTCTGAATGTTCGGGGTGTTCGTATGACGGCCATTGTTCAGTCGGTCGTGGTGTTGGTCATCCTAATTGTCGGAGCACTGTTTGTGAGCGGAGCTCTATTCACTGGTGAAGTTGCAAACATGCAACCTCTGCTTAAAGACGGTGCGTCGGGCATTGCACTTGTACTCGTGATGGTACCGTTCATGTTTGTCGGTTTCGACACGATTCCTCAGGCCGCTGAAGAAATTGATTTACCCTTTAAAGACATTGGTCGAGTACTTATAGTTTCAGTGTTGATGGCCATAGCGTGGTACAGCCTAATCGTACTGGGCGTTGGTTTGGTGTTGGACCAAGCGGCCCTTGACTCAGCTGCTGATGTTGTTACGGCTGAAGCCAGCGAACATATCTATGGAGAATTCGGCAGCACCGTGCTTCTCGTGGCCGGTCTTGCCGGCATAATAACCAGTTGGAATGCATTCATAGTTGGAGGAAGTCGCGCCATCTACGCTCTTGCGCAGAGCGGATTGCTACCCTCCTTTCTAGGCACCTTACATCCGGTATACCGCACACCCCGCAATGCGATCTTGTTGATCGGAGCATTCTCGGTAATAGGTCCTTTCTTTGGCAGACCGGTTCTAGTATGGCTGGTCAATGCCGGTGGTCTCGGAATTGTTATAGCTTATGCGATGGTAGCTCTATCATTTTTAGTTCTGCGCTGGAAAGAACCGAACCTGGACAGACCTTATATTGTTCCATTCGGATACACCGTGGGGATCGCGGCGCTCATTCTTTCCATAGGGCTTGGGATTCTCTACTTGCCAGGTAGTCCCTCGGCATTACTATGGCCGGAGGAATGGGCCATACTTATTGGCTGGAGTGTGTTGGGATTTCTGCTCTATGCTTTATCGCGTCGAGGGAGAGTTCGATAGAGAACTCCCTGAGCAGGCATCATCGCTAGGGTTTTAAATGCGAAGGGATAAGTATCGGACGATACTAATGGAAAGCTAAATCGCTCCATGAGGATGTATTGTTACTCTTTGTTTCTATTTGATATTGCAGTAAAAACCCGTGTGAGGTACTGTCCTTAGGTTATACAGGAAGACGCGGGCTTAAGGGTAAGCCATGAGCGCTAAGTCTCTGAAAATAAAAGTTTTTATAACTGTTATCGCGAGGTCTTCATAATGCCCCTTTACCGGAATTGGCTTGGTGTAAGCGGTATAACTACGCTTGCCGTGCTTACGGTTGGGCTTATGGTCTCGTTCCCTTCAATAAATCAAATGTCGTCGGCACAGGAAGTTTTCGGCGCCGACGAAATGCAGCAGGCGGTGAATTCGTACTGCCTGGCTTGTCACAATGATGTATTGGCAACTTCCGGGTTGTCCTTGCAGCAGGTTAATTTTGCCAATCTTCATTCCCATGCCGAAACCCTAGAAGCTGTCGTCAAGAAATTGAGTGCACGGATGATGCCTCCCTCAGGTATGCCTCACCCGAGTATCGAAACTTATGAAATGATGATTGACTGGCTGGAAAGGGAGCTAGATGAAGCTTGGGTTGCGAACCCAAATCCGGGCCGTATCACTCCGCTCCATCGTATGAATCGCTACGAGTACAACAATACAGTTAACGACTTGTTGGGACTTGATGTAGATGTGATGGACCTGCTGCCAGGTGATCCAACAGCAGATGGAAGCTTCGATAATATTGCAGCTGCATTGCCATTTACCACGACTCACATGGAACGGTACATGTCGGTGGCTCGCCAGGTCACTCGTTTGGCTATTGGATTAGCTCCATTGAATCAAAGTGTTTCGACTTACGAGATCCCAGTTTATATGAGTCAGGACTGGCGCCAGACTGAGGACATGCCTTTCGGCTCCCGCGGCGGTATTTCAGTGGATCACAATTTCCCGGTGAATGGGGAATACCAGATAAGCGTGGATCTTGAGACTAATTATCAGGATTATGTTAAGGGATTAGGCTGGGCGCAGCTTCTGGAGGTTCGTCTGGATGGCCGCCTGTTGGAACGGTTTACTGTCGGTGGTGACGCACCAGGGACACCAACCCCACTAAGCTTTAGCGGAACTGGTGAGCCCGGTAGCATTGATTGGGAACAATACATGCTCTACAGGGCCACCGAAGGGTTGGAAGTACGCGTGCCGGTCCAAGCGGGTCCGCACCAAGTGACCGTATCCTATGTTAGACAACAACTTGAAAATGAAGGTATCCCGCAACCGCGACAGGGAGGCAGACTCTCTGCTAATTCAGAGGCCTACCTTGACTACCAGAAGGTGCACTCAGTTGAAATCGGAGGGCCTTACAGAACCGCCGAAGATATAAATGAATCTCCGAGTTGGAACCTGATCTTTTCTTGCTACCCTGAAAGGCTGAATGAAGAGATGGCGTGCGCCACTGAAATCCTGTCAAGGGTAGCTCGACAGGCTTATCGAAGGCCCATTACCGAAGAGGACACGGCGCTGCTCTTAGAGTTTTTTAATAGTGGGCGTGAGCAGGGGGGAGACTTCGAGCATGGCATACAATTCGCGCTTGAATTCATGCTCAGTGATCCTGCATTTCTCATTCGGAGCTACGGTGACTCTGAGCAATTTGCTAACGAAGCAATATACGAACTAAACGACTTGGAACTGGCCTCTCGCTTGGCTTTTTTCATGTGGAGCAGTGCTCCCGATGAGACGCTGCTGGAATTGGCAGAACGCGGACAGCTCTCCGATCCTGTTGTCTACGAGCAGCAGGTGCGGCGTATGCTAACAGATGAACGTGGCGTTAATACCCTAGTGGAGGATTTTGCCTCGCAGTGGTTGAATCTCAGACGCCTCGATGAAGTTAATATCAATACTGTACTTTTCCCCCAATATGACGTGAGTCTTATCGAAGCGTTCGGTCGGGAAACGGAGTTATTTATCCGAGAAACACTGCGCACAGATTCGAGCATCCTAGATCTACTAGGTGCCGATTATACCTTTGTAAATGAAAGATTGGCTCGGCACTATGGTGTAGAAGGTATCTATGGAAGTCGCTTTCGCAAAGTTAAGTTACCGGATGCCAAGCAGCGTGGCGGTTTGCTCGCCCATGGAGCCTTGCTCACCGTAACTTCGTATCCTGGCCGCACTTCTCCGGTGTTGCGGGGCAAGTGGCTTTTAGACAATATGTTGGGCACACCACCCCCTTCCCCTCCACCCGACGTGCCGACTCTGGCAGAAGTAAACACCGGACAAACACCGAAGGGAATTCGTGAGAGACTCGCGCAGCATCGAGCTGACCCTGTTTGTTCTTCATGCCATACCATTATTGATCCGATAGGTTTTGCATTGGAAAATTTTGATGTAATCGGAGCTTGGCGAAATTTTGATGAAGGTGGAAATCCGGTGGACCCGAGTGGCAATTATCCTGGCGGAGCAGAGTTCTCAGGCTTTGCTGACTTGCGGGCATGGATGCTGGAACGGGGCGATCGTTTTGCGCATACGGTTACTGAGAAACTGATGACCTATGCATTAGGGAGGCGGGTTGAGTATTATGATCAACCGGTAATCCGGCAGATTGTACGAGATGCCGCAACCGAAAATTACAGCTGGTCGTCTATTTTGTTGGGTATTGCCAATAGCGCGCCCTTTAAAATGAGTGAGGCATCGGTTAAATTGGCCGAGAATACTAATAATTAGTAAATAGGGCTCAGTCGGACCGACGATAGAGCGGATACGAGAGACAGTTACCCATTGATTCTGTTACATTTGACCAATAAGGTTTTCCTATTAAGAGAGGAAGCAACAAGATGAATAACGGGCAGAAGGATAAAGTCAGCACGATTCATATTAGCACCAAGAAGGCAATCTCTCGCCGCACTGTGCTGAAGGGTACAGGTGCCGCACTAGCATTGCCAATGCTGGATGCCATGACGCCAGCCTTTGCCCAGTCACCAGCTCCGGTTCATCGTTTCCAAACAGTTTACATTCCCAATGGTATGGCTATGGAGTATTGGTCTCCTGCTACTGTTGGGCGTGATTTTGAAGTGACCCCCGTACTAGAGCCCTTGAGCAAGTACAGAGATCGTATGCTTTTGCTATCCGGTCTCAATGCCAATTGGAATATTGCTCATGCCGGTGCAGGCGGATCCTTTTTAACAGGCATTACACAAGGGGGACGAAACGAGACTGAGATTCTTGCAGATATTTCCGTTGATCAGTTACTGGCAGATAAGCTTGGTCAGGAAACACAAGTTGCCTCCCTCGAACTTTCCATGGATGCTCCAGCGTTGGCTGGAGCTTGTACCGCGAATCTGAGCTGTGTGTATACACATACCTTGTCCTGGCGCGGACCCACCGAACCGTTGCCTACAGAACACAATCCACGCGCGGTATTTGAGAGACTGTTCGGAGACAGCGGCAGCACTACCAAGAAAGCCCGGGAGCTCAGACTCAATCAGCAGTCGAGTATTTTGGATGCGGTGTTGGATAGGTTATCTGGACTAGAATCGAAACTCGGTGCCGGAGACCGACACTTGGTGAGGAGCTATACAGAGTCAGTGCGTGATATCGAGAGGCGGATACAGAAAGCTGAAGAACAGATCGATTTGGATCTTCCTGAGCTCGCCCAACCTGCGGGTGTTCCCCCGATTTTCGAAGATCACATGCAGATTATGCAAGATCTACAGGTCTTAGCTCTGCAGACTGATCTTACTCGTGTGATTACATTCATGATGAGCAAAGAACAGAGTCCGCGGCCCTATCCACAGATTGATGTGCCTGATGCGCACCATCCGCTGTCGCACCACAACAATGTGCCGGAACTGGTCGAGCGTATGTCGAAAATCAATACTTATCACGTAGGACTTTTCAGTAACTATCTGGATAAACTGGCTGCCACTCCGGAAGGAGATAGTACACTGCTGGATAACATGACCATCCTCTATGGAGGTGGACTTTCCAATAGTACGGCGCATTCGGGAACTAATCTGCCTGTTTTTCTGGTTGGCGGTGGTGCTGGTTGGTTAAAGGGTGGTGAACATATCCATTACTCTAACAAGCCGACTATGGCGGACTTGCATCTGAGCTTGATGGCCAAGTTTGGACTCCACGTAGATAAGCTAGGTGGTAGTACGGGCCCGGTTTCTATTTAGTGCTCTCACATCAGAACTAGAACAATAATCATGACACCAGGCCGACGAAAACTCCTACTCATTGGGACTGTCCTCTTCGCTGCCCAATCCTATAGCCAGAACATGCCAACTGTAGTCAACATGGCTAAAGAAGCAGACTGGGAAAATCTCGAATATCTTCTCGAAGACGGACTGAATCCTAATGTCATCTACGGAGACGGTACCACAGCGCTTCACTGGGCCAGCTACCATGATAGCCTCAGCGGTACTATGAGTTTGTTGGAGGCTGGAGCAGACGTAAATGCCACTACTGACCTTGGTGTAACACCCCTCTGGCTTGCGGCGGAGAATAGCAGCGTTTCGATTACGAAAGCTCTGTTGGAGGCTGGGGCCGATCCCTCAATCTCCTTGCTATCCGGAGAGACTATCGTGATGACGGCTGCACAAAGTGGTAACGGAGATGTAGTCAAGGCTTTGCTGGCGGCCGGTGCCGATCCAAATGCCGCGGTGACTCGTGGTCAGACAGCGCTAATGTGGGCAGCAGGCAGGGGGTATTCGGATGCCATTGAGGCTTTGTTAGAGCACGGCGCCAACGTTCACGCCCGTTCGGTGGTGCGTCCCCAATATGTAAAATCGGAGAAAGTCCAAGATAGCCATCCTGCTTATAAGTATTGGATCGAGCAGGGCGGTAACACAGCGCTAATGTTTGCGGCTCGCTCCGGTGATCGTCGGTCTGCGCAGCTGCTTGTAGAAGCCGGAAGTGATGTAAACGACCTCTCAGCGTTCGGTACCAGCCCGGCCATGATGGCAGTGCATGGGGGTAACTCTGAACTTTTGGACTATCTTCTTGAGAACGGAGCCGACCCCGATCTGAACCGCAGTGGCCAAACTGCACTGCATGATGCCGTTCTGCGAGGCAACCCAGAAGCTGTAAAAGTTTTGATTAAGCACGGTGCAGACTTAGAGGCTGTTTTAGAAAGCCCGACTCCCACCAGGCGTCAGTCTACTGACTATAGTTTTCATGACGCACTCATAGGCGCAACACCGCTGTGGCTGGCTGCAAGGTTCTCTGAACCGTTGATTATGGAGTCACTGATACAGGCCGGTGCCGATCCGATGGTAGTCATAGACATCAGCTACCCAGCGCAGCGACGTGGTGAACTCTACACTGCTAATGAAGGTCAAATAAACTTGGTAATGGCTGCCGTTGGACTCGGGCATCCACGGTTACGAGTGAGTTGGGGCACACCTGAACGACGAGCAGGGCAATTGCAAGATAGACAATCGCTTGTGCTAGATTCTGTTAGGGTAGCCGTGAGCGCGGGTGCAGACATCAATGCCCGGAATATGGAAGGACAAAGTGCTCTGGCTTTTGCCAAACAGCGCCGCTATGCATCTGTCGTTGCCTTTCTGGACGCGACCGGAGCGATTGAGTAACTCTATTCTGCCCTTTAAGTTCAACGCCAACATAGGCTAACGACGCGGCGTTGGGTCCGCAGATTCTGGACAGCCTGGTTATTATTCGGTTTTTAAATGTTCCCATACAGAAAGGGGTGATCTATGCGATTTTTTTCTTTCTTTTTAACTTTTGCTTACCTATTAAGTGCCTCGAATGTGTCAGCACAAGATGTTTTTGCGGGCATTTCGGTTGACCCTCGACCTTCGGAGTATATCCATTGGGACGCGGGAGAGTTTGAGGGTTTCAAAAGTGAACTCCAGCAATCTTTGCGGGAAGGTAACGGCATCTGGGACACGGATTTTGTTTATTTGGATGCGTTACCGCAGGCCAACCACAGACCACACAATATACAAGTTATTCACCGCTCCGGTTATACGCAACCCGAGATACATGAATTAAAGTGGGATATATACGTGATCCTGGATGGGTCAGGTATTGCCCGCATCGGTGGGGAAAGAGTGGGGTGGGTGGATGGATTGCCGCCAGAGCAACAGCAGCCTAGACTCGAGGGCTTCACGGAATACCAGGTCAGTGTTGGTGATATATTGCACGTGCCGGCCAGAGAGTGGCACCAGATGCTTACTGAGCCCAATGAGTCGATTACTTATGCTCTAATCAATGTGTTGGAGTGATTGGAATTGGAGTGTAAGTAAATTGACCGATGACCATATAGGTCGGCGTGTTTTCATACAAATCTGTCCTTGAGTCCATCTGGTTATATCAACCGAGAGAGTGTTCGGTGCAGAATCGGAGAGCATTGCGTACGAGGAACTTTAGCTGTTACTGATTCTGTTTATAAGAGCCTTGCGACTACTATGCTAAACAAATTTCTTATTTGGTTGTTCTTTGCAACTTTGCAGCTACTGTCTTCAAGTGCCTTTGCAGAAATTTTGGAATGGGAGGTTGGGCTCAGTACCGAACGTAGCGTTATCCGAGCACAAGGAACAAGTGCATATACAAAAACAGCACCTACCATACTTTACATCGCTGGGTTGGACGGCCAAGAAAATTTCGGTCGTCAATTCCATGATTTGCTACAGGCGTATTCCCGGATCGAAGAACAGGAAAGGAGTATAAACCTCATAACCATACCGCTTGCCAATCCAGATGAAGAAGTCCTCGTTTTTCCGCCGACTGGAGATGCGTACGCCGAAAATCCCACTGCCCACGCTTTGTGGCGCTGGATTGGATCTCACGCTCCGGACCTGGTAATTGTAGCCGGTGGGGATCGGGTAGAGTTCTCTCGCGCCTTACAAAGTGAGTCGGTGGCTGGTATGGGAACAATTTCCGTTCGCACTTTTTCTTCCCAAATGGCATCTACTAGCTATTTGCAGGAATTGCAGGATACAACTCCTTCTCAAGCTAGCCTGGAAGTTTCACAAAGGTTGACACGAAGCCCTGCTGAGCTGGCAAATCAGTTAGCTCAAATTTATGGCTACGATTTTTCAACACCGGCCTATGTGCCAGGCATGAGTCTAATTGGCCGCATGCGTCTCGGCCATATGGCAGATGTTGAAAGCTTGTTAGAGGATTACTTGCAGATATCACAGATCAATGTTGCGAACTCTTCGGTCATGGCGGGTCATCTTGTGTTTGCTGAATTCGCAGAAAGGACCGGGAATCGCGCAGCACTGCGTCATTTGGTAAATGCCGCAGATCTTGCATTCGATGAACAGGGTAGTATGCGGGAAGCTATGCCCATGCATTCCGAGATGAGTGATTCATTTTTCATGGCGACACCTCTGTTAGTAAAAGCGGGCAAGTTGTCTCGAGAGAGCAGGTATTTTGATATGGCCGCTAGACATGTCACTTATATGCGGAACATGTTGTTAAGGGATAACGGCTTGTACCGCCACTCACCAGAAGCAGACGTCGCCTGGAGTAGAGGAAATGGGTTTCCTGCGCTGGGATTGGCGCTAAGCCTAACTGATATTCCCATGACCCATCCGGCGAGGGATATTCTAATGGGATATTTTGCGAAACATCTTGAGTCATTGCGCCCGCACCAGGATATAGATGGGATGTGGCACGAGGTCATCGATTATCCAGGTTCTTTTGCAGAGATTACATCCACAGCGATGATTGGTTTTGCTATAAAACGGGGACTTGATCGAGGCTGGTTACCGCAGGAGCTTTACCAACCGCTATTGGACAAAGCCTGGGATGCTGTATTAATAAGAACGAGCAAAGATGGAGAGTTTATTAATGCCTGTGCCTCCACCGGCAAGATGCCATCATTAGAAGCATATTTGGAGCGCCCGGCTATAATGGGCAAAGATGATCGAGCTGGAGGTATGGTGATGTTGTTTGCAAGTGAGATGGCTGGAGTAAACTAGGGTTTGTAATAAAATCTAAGCGATGTCAGAGTATAGGTAAAAGTAGGAATCTGTGAAAAATATTTTGTTCAGTACTTTAGCGCTCACTTTTATAGCGTGTGGTTCGTCCCTTCCTAACTTCAATACTATGAATGATGCTGAGATTGCAGCATACAATCGCAAAGTTAGCACTTGGAATCAGGTTATTTGCCGGGAAGAGACGCATATCAGGAGCAGAATTCCCCGGCGTCGCTGTCTAACTCGCATCGCT
>CERQ01022981.1_pt1 | contig 13744 bp, 16 predicted proteins | sample 530711 | NCBI WGS metagenome assembly CERQ01 (sample SAMEA2620882, study PRJEB7988) | marine metagenome | biome: marine biome (ENVO:00000447); feature: mesopelagic zone (ENVO:00000213); material: "saline water (ENVO:00002010), including plankton (ENVO:xxxxxxxx)" | depth 850 m | reverse complement strand
TTATTTTTGGAGACATGAGTTTAACCATATCCCCTGTCCCTCCCGCTAGATCTAATATCTTATGGTGAGGTCTCAAGTTACATTTATTTACAGCCACCCTCTTCCATAATCTATGGACACCAAATGACAATAGATCGTTCATTAAGTCATAATTTGAGGATACGGCATCAAATACCTCTTTTACCTTCTTAGTTTTTTTCTTTTCATCTATATTACGAAAACCAAAACTTGTCTTTTCTTTTGAGATCTTTCTATTCATATTCAAAGAAGGTTTCTTTATTTAAGTCTTTAAAATTCTTTCTATCAAGAAAAGAAAATAATCTATTCTATTTTGGTAATTTTCTAGCTGGCTTTCATTAAAAGAAGAAATAGTATCAGAGAAGAGTTCAAAAAAAATTAATCTATTATTTTCTACCTTCAACTGATAACTTTTACCTCCCATTCTATCCATTATTTCTAGGTGCTTCTTAAGCTTGGCTTTAAATTCCTTGTTTTCTCTCTCCCTTAGAATCCTAATAAAATTTTTATTCCAGGTATTTTGGGCTCTAGTTGATTCATCTCTTAGGTCTACCATGGAATTCACATGGTTTCCTATAACTATCTGTTGATCTTCATTTAGTTTTACACCCATCCGCCTAAATCCATTTATTGAATTTTTAATAATTCCTTGAAGGAAGCTTTCCTCATCTATTTTTCGAAGATCTTTTTCTCTTTCCATTATTAACTCGTTAAAGTGTACTTTTATTTGATTTATCTGTTGATTATTTAAATCTTGTGCCAAATCAATCATATGAGGAAGAAAGAAATCATTACTAGACTTAAAACTTTTATACCCTTTCGAATAAAGTTCTTGTAGCTCTTTTACTGTAGTTTTGTTATTAAAATTCTTAATCTCCTTAAGAAAATTCCTATATTTTGGTAATTCGTTTTCAAAATGCCATTCTTTGAAGTCTAAAGTAACTTTTCTTATATACCCTTTTTGATCTTTGGAGAAATCAGCATATTCAAGGAAATAATTAGCTAGATATGAATCTAATCTACCATACCACCAATCCCCATAAAACGAACAAGAGACTAGAACTCCTAGAGCAATAAAGAGAAAACAATTTTTTTTCATAAAAAGTAATTTTTTTAAACATTACTTGGGGGTTATTATACTTTGCAGTTAGAATTCTCAAATGTCTGAAGCTGAACTTCTACCAAAACTTATATGGCTAGACCTGGAAATGACTGGCTTAGATCCTGATTCAGAGAGGATCATAGAAATCGCTACTATTGTAACTAACTATGACTTAACTGGTGAGATTGAAGGACCTAATCTTGTAATAAAACAGCCTAGGGAATTTATCACCAACATGGATGAATGGAATACCTTACACCATAATGAGTCAGGCTTAATAGATTCTTTGAAGGTAACCAAAACTACTGCACAAGATGCAGAAAATGAGACCCTTAATTTCCTTAAAAAATATACAATCAAAGGACAATCTCCATTATGTGGAAATTCTATTTCTCATGATCGTAGGTTCTTAAATAGATATATGCCCGAATTGGCATCTTTCTTCCACTATAGAAATATAGATGTAAGTTCAATTAAGGAATTAGTTAAAAGGTGGCAACCTGAACTCCTAAACGGCGTTCTTAAGACCTCTTCACATAGAGCCCTTTCTGATATAAAAGAGTCAATAGAAGAATTAAGGTACTACAAAAGAAATATTTTTGAAATAAGTGAGAATTAACTATCAATAAAGAAAAAATAACCTTTAGTGTGTATTAGTCCTTTTTAGAGGAACTTCCTCCGTCAATGATAGGGGTAGGAAGTGGCATAACTTTATTTCCTTTATTGATAGTAATTTTTGCACTACCCTTTTTATCTACTTCATCGATTCTCAGAATAGAATTAATTGGTATGTAACTTCTATTTACGCCCCTAAACTCTGATTTAAGCTTTTCTTCAGTTGGATCGACAACGATTTGAGAGTGTTGATCAAATAAGTAGTCTTCAATTTCAATAAATCCATACATATCACTTTGATAGATTGCTTTAGCATATAATTCATAAACTTCACCCATTTGAACAAATACAATTTTGTAGATTCCTTTTTTTGGCATTACAATTCGATCCCCTTTTATATATTAAATGAATTATAAGGAATGTATGGGCAAAAAGTTATACATCAAGACCCACGGGTGCCAAATGAATGAATACGATTCTAATCGTATGTCAGACCTTTTAAGCTCAAGTCATGGATTTGAGAAAACTGATAATCCAGAGAAAGCGGATTTAATTCTTTTAAATACTTGTTCTATCAGAGAAAAAGCAGAGGAAAAAGTATTTCATGAATTAGGCAGATGGAAAAAATTAAAAAAAAATCGGCCTAATTTAAAAATAGGAGTGGGAGGATGTGTAGCAAGTCAGGAAGGGAAAAACATTGCCGCTAGAGCACCCTTTGTAGATCTTATTTTTGGTCCTCAAACCATTCATAGAGTGCCTTTTCTTTATGACAGCTCTAGTAATAAAAACATTGCTATGGATATTTCCTTTCCCAAGACAGAAAAGTTTGAGGATTTACCAGGAGCTATCGATTTTGAACCCTCTTCCTTTGTTTCGATAATGGAAGGCTGTAATAAATACTGTTCATTCTGTGTGGTTCCCCATACAAGAGGTCATGAAATCAGCAGGCCATTTAATCAAATTCTTAATGAAGTAAAGCACTTAGCTCAAAATGGAACTAGAGAAGTGGTCTTTCTAGGTCAAAATGTTAATGCCTTTATAGACAATAGGATTGCCTCTAAAAACAAAGGGTTGGGTTTAGCAAACCTTATTAGAGAATCTTCAAATATTAACAATATAGATAGAATAAGGTTTACAACTTCACATCCATATGAATTTGGAAAAGATCTCATAGATGTCTATAGGGATGTACCTGAACTAGTCAATCATGTACACCTGCCCGTACAAAGTGGTTCTAATAGAATTCTTAAATTAATGAGAAGAAGGTATTCAATCCAAGACTATCTAGAAATTATTAAAAATATACAAGAAGTAAGACCTGAAATAAGCATTTCTTCTGATTTTATAGTAGGTTTCCCCGGAGAAACACAGAGGGACTTCCAAGATACATTAGAAATTGTAGAAAAAGTTGGTTTTGATGAATCGTACAGTTTTATTTACAGCCCTAGACCAAATACCCAAGCTAAAGAGATGGAAGATTCTGTAACTTATGAAGAAAAGAAGGAGCGTCTGAATGCATTGCAAAATAAATTAAAAGTAAACTCTAATAAAATAAGTAGACGTATGGTTGGAAATGTTGAGCGTTGCCTTGTAACGGGACCCTCAAAGAAAAATCCAAGTGAACTGCAATCCAGAACAGAGAATAACAGGGTGGTAAACTTTGGGGGTTACGATAATTCACTTATCGGTAACTTCGTTAATTTAGAAATAGTTGAGTCTAGGCCAAACTCTTTAAGGGGGGTGGCAGTCGTATAATCAGTATTCATGCTAACGAAGCTTAAATTTCAAATTCTCCCAGATAATCAGACCAGATTGGGGTTATTGTGTGGACCCATTAATTCTACATTGAAACAAATTGAGGATGCACTAAACATTAAAATAAGCAATAGAGGGAATAATTTTAAATTAAAAGGAGATAAGATAAACATAGATGCTGGAAAAGTAGTAATAGAAAATTTATACAATAAGTCTATTGATGGAGATATTATTTCTCCGGAAGAGGTGCATTTATATTTAAGAGAGGCAACTAACTTTAAAAATAATTCTTCTAGTTCCTTAGTAAACGGAAGCACAACAATTACTATAAAAACTCCTAAGTCAATAGTTATACCAAAAGGAAAAAATCAAAATAAATATATAGAAACTATAGAAAAAAAAGATTTAACCTTTGGTATAGGACCTGCAGGAACAGGGAAAACTTATTTAGCAGTAGCATCTGCTATTCAAGGATTGGTAACGGGGCAAGTAGAAAGAATACTTTTAGTTCGACCAGCAGTAGAAGCAGGAGAGAAATTAGGATTTTTACCAGGAGACTTAAATGAAAAGATTAACCCCTATTTAAGACCCCTTTACGATGCACTTTTTGAAATGTTAGGTTATAAAGAAACAAGCAACTTCATAGAAAAGAAGGTTATTGAAGTAGTTCCTTTAGCCTTTATGAGAGGTAGGACGCTAAATAATTCTTTCATAATCTTGGATGAAGGACAAAATACTACTCAAAAGCAAATGAAAATGTTCCTTACGAGATTTGGATTTGGATCTACTGTAGTGGTTACCGGAGATATAACCCAAATTGATTTACCTCACGATACGATTTCAGGTTTGATGCATTGTTTAGACGTGTTGAAAGGGATTAAGAATGTTGGATTTATAAATTTTAGTAATTCTGATGTAGTAAGACATGGCTTAGTTCAAGAAATTGTAGAGGCCTACGAGAAATACAAAACTAGTGTGTGATGTAGATCAAAAAATATTTCTAAATTTTGAATCCAATCAATCTAAACTTGTTAATGAAAAGAAAATTCTAAAATGGTTAGAAAGCTTAGAAGAGCATTTTGAGGATATAAAAAATACTCAGTACTCGATTTCTATTAAATTTGTTTCTTCTAAAACAATGGAAAAGTTAAACTTAGAATTTCTAGGCAACAAAAACCCAACTAATGTATTAGCCTTCCCCTCAAAAATAGAAAAAGATCCATTTCATTCTTTAGGCGATATAGCAATGTGCTTACAAATATTAGCTGAAGAAGCTAAAAATCAAGATAAAAAATTAGAAGATCATTTAGCCCACATATTCATACACGGAGTTCTGCATTTGTTAGGATATAAGCACAATAATAGTAGTGGGGCAAAAGAGATGGAATCCATAGAAATAAAAGTATTAAATAAATTAGGTATTGATAATCCCTATTAAAATTATCTATCATTCATTTATGTTTTATAAAAAAAGGAGAATATGAGCACTGAACCTCCAAGTACTTCTGCTGAGTCGGGAAGGCTCGGCATAAGAAAAAAAATTAAAAAAGAAATAAGAAGAATTTATAAATATTTTTCTTACAAGCCTCAGAACAAACAAGAAGTCGCTGGTTCTATAAGGGAATCTAACGAAAGAGGGGTGTTAGAAAAAGGAACTTTAAATATGATGGAGGGGGCTCTAAAGGTATCTACGGCCCATGTTAGAGATATTATGATACCAAGGTCTCAAATGGTTTATGTGGGGACTTCAGAAAAACCTCAAGATTTTTTATCTAGAATAATAGAATCTCATCATTCTCGTTTTCCTGTTATTAATAAATCATCTGAGCAAGTAGAAGGAATTTTGTTAGCAAAAGATTTACTAGATTTTAATTCAACAGATGACTTTAAGCTTACTTCCATTATGAGACCTCCTGTTCTAATCCCAGAAGGAAAAAAGTTAAATGTTTTATTAGATGAATTAAGAATTAACAGAAACCACATGGCGATAGTTTTAGATGAATATGGGGGAATAGCAGGTCTAGTTACTATCGAAGACGTACTAGAAGAGATTGTAGGAGAAATAGAAGATGAATATGATATTGAGCAGGACAATTATATTAAACAATTGACGGATAAAGAGTATTTGGTCTCAGGCCTAACTCCAATAGAAGAATTTAACGAAAAGTTTGATACTTCATTCAGCGATAAGGAGTTAGACACACTAGGTGGCATAGTGTTACAAAATTTTTCAAGGTTTCCTAAATTAAATGACTCTATAGTTATAGAAGATATGAGATTTGTAATTTCATCTCTTGAAAATAAAAGAATTGCAAGTGTAAAAGTATCAAGAACTTCTTGAAGTAACTTCTATATTTTTACAATAGAATTTATTATCAATTTTTGATGAAAATATATTTGTTTTCTTTATTAGCTGGATCAATTTATCCATTAGGATTTGCTCCATTCAACATCTGGCCTTTATCACTTATTTCGATAATTTTGTTTTTGCATTTTCTTGAAAGCCATATTAAAGAGAACCTTTTTTTAATAGGTTTATTCTACGGTGTAGGGCTTTTTTCAGTAGGAATATCTTGGATGTATGTAAGTATTCACTATTATGGAAACTTTGGTATCTATGCATCTGTAATTATTACAATATTTTTTATATTTGCATTAGCCTTATATTTTAGTTTTTTAGGATTGATATATGGGTTTATAAAAACTTCAACTACACTAAATATCTTATTTCTTTTCCCATTTAGTTGGGTCTTTGTGGAAATAATTAGAAGTTATTTATTTACAGGATTTCCCTGGTTAATAGCCGGTACCTCATTGGTGACATCAATTCTTGACGGTTGGACTCCTATTTTAGGAGTTTACGGAAGTTCACTCTTCTTTGTTCTTATTGCTTCGTCCTTATATTTATTAATTGTTAAATTTTTGAATAAAGAAAATTTAATTTATTTAACTTCTTTTTTTATTTTATTAATTTTATCTAGCCTTTTATTTAAACAACTTACTTGGACGCATAAGATCGGAGATATTCTAATATCAGTTTATCAACCTAATTTAGAATTAGAAGAAAAATGGAGTTTTAGAGGAATAGAGAAAACAAAAGAATTAATAGAGGATTCTATAGTAAATGCCAAAAACTCTGAATTTATTTTTTTCCCAGAAACAGCTCTTATCAAATCTGAAATGGACTTAGATGTTTGGTTAAAAGATATAGACTCTAAGTTAAAACTTAAGAATATTGCTTTAATAACAGGAATTATAGGTAGAATAAGTAATCAAAAAGTAACTAATAGAGTACAAGGGTTTGGGAAAGCTGAAGGATTTTATGACAAAAGGCATTTAGTACCTTTTGGGGAATATGTTCCTCTAGTTGATTACTTAGAAAAAGTTCTATATCTACTTGGACTAGAAAGGTTAAATAATATAACTACAGTTCCAGGAGAAACCTTCAATAACATTAAAGTAGGCGAAATAAAAATTTCACCTGCTATTTGTTACGAAATAGCATTTAATGACTTAGTTAGAGAAGCCTCTATTAATTCCAATTTACTTTTAACAATTAGCAATGATACTTGGTTTGGAAGATCTATAGGTCCAGAACAACATCTTGAAATAGCTCAAAATAGGGCCTTAGAGCATCAAATGTCATTAATAAGATCAACAAATAGCGGAATTAGTGCAATAATCAATAAGAAAGGAGAGATAATAGATAGAGTTAATCATTTTCAAGACTATGGTCTTAAAGAAAATGTTTATCTTTATAGAGGAGAGACACCCTTTAGAAAGTTTGGAAATAAGCCTGTATACATCATTTTATTAATGATTTTTGCTATTTTGATTTATAATAAAAGAACATATGTCAATATATAAAATTTATTTCTCTCATAATAGAACAAATGTTTCTTATGTTTTTAAATGGAGTAATTTATTTATAATTTTCAGTGTCTTTATAGTATCATCCTGTGCATCTATGAGAGCAATTCCTGATAACTTTACTAAAATAATTCAAGAAAAACAGTTTTCAGACGAATTTTCAAATATATCATCACTAATTTATGTGGATATTGACAATCAAACCTTGTTTTTTTTAAAAAAAGGTACAGTTAAGAAGACTTATAGGGTTTCTACATCTGTTTATGGTACTGGGAACAAGGAGAATAGCCTTAAAACCCCTTTAGGAAAGCATAAAATCAGTAGAAAAATAGGAGACAATCTTCCCTTCGCTGCTATTTTAAAAGGAAGATTATGGACTGGCGAAATAGCCGAACTTATTATTGATAAAATAGACACAGATTTTGATATAGTAACTTCTAGAATCTTATGGCTAGAAGGCCTAGAAGAGGGTATAAATAAGGGACCTGGTATAGATTCTAAGTCAAGATTCATTTATATTCATGGAACAGCTGAAGAGGGTCTCATTGGAGAGCCAGCTTCTAACGGTTGCGTGAGAATGTATAATGGCGATGTAATTGATCTTTATTCAAGAGTAACTGTAAATACACAAGTTTGGATCTTTTAGTAATACTTTAAATGTAGTTAATATGAAAAAAATACTTTGTTCTTCTTTATTACTCTTTTCTTCTTTTTTCTTCTCTGACTGTCCTACTTTTTTAGATCATGAAGTAAGATTAATTGATTCCCAAGAGACTAAAAATCTGTGTGATTATCAAAACAAGATTATTCTGGCAGTAAATGTAGCGAGTAAATGTGGATATACTTATCAGTATGAAGCATTACAAAATTTATATTCTTTGTATGAGTCAAAAGATTTTGTAATTTTGGGATTTCCTTCAAGAGATTTCCTTTATCAAGAGTTTAAAGAAGAGTCTAAAGTAAAAGAATTTTGTGAAACTAAATATGGGGTAACTTTTCCAATTTTTGCAACTTCATCAGTAAAGGGGAAAAAAGCAAATTCTTTTTTCAAAGATTTATCAAGAATAACGGGTGAACAACCTGGGTGGAACTTTCATAAATACTTAATAGATAGAAATGGGGGAGTAACGAGTTTTAGTACAAAGGTAGAACCTGACAGTAAACAATTGATAGACTTACTTAAAAGTTTATTAGATTAGTAAGTACTTACTTACAAATAAAAGCTTTTGAATAAGTATTTTCATCTTAGTTCTCTTACTCCTTCATGGGTTGCTTTTAGTACGATATCAGCCGATCTTTTAGCGAAAATACCATTTTCTACCACACCAGGTATGAAGTTTAACTTTTGCTCCATTTCATAAGGTACTGAGATATCTAAATTATGTACATCAATGATTTGATTTCCATTATCTGAAATAAAGCCCTCCCTATAAACGGGTCTCCCGCCCATCTTTAAGAGTTCTCGAGAGATAGCACTTCTGGCAATTTTTATTACTTCTATGGGTAAGGGAAAACTTCCAAGAATTTCTGAAAACTTGGAATCATCCACTATACAAATAAAAATCTTTGAGCAATTGCTTAATATTTTTTCTCTAGTTAATGCACCCCCTCCGCCCTTAATTAATTCTAGTCTATTATTAAACTCATCTGCGCCATCTATATAATAATCTAGTCCATGAACTTCATTTAATTCAAGGATGGACAGTCCAGAATTCTTAAAAAATTCACTTGTTTTTATTGAACTACAGACAACTCCTTTAAAGTCTAACTTGTGTTCAATTAGGAGTTGTATGAAATAGTCAGTAGTAGATCCAGTTCCAATTCCTAGGACAGTATCTTTATTTATATTAGAAAGCACTATCTCAAGAGCTTTTTCAGCAGCTTTCTTCTTTTTTTGCTCTTGATCCACTTAAAATTTATATTTTACTTACCAATAGTTACTTGCCCAGTATAATATCGCGCTCCTGAAATAATGAATTAATAAATAATAGATGGAATTAAGAAAAAGTAAACCATACCTAAAAAAAATAAGTAATACTCATGTTTACGATGTTGCTAATGTTACGCCCTTAACTAAAGCAGAAATACTTTCTAAACGATTAAAGAATAATATCTTGATTAAGAGAGAAGATATGCAACCCATATTTTCTTTTAAACTAAGAGGGGCCTACAACAAGCTAGCTAAGCTTAAAAAAAGAGGGATATTACAGCCAGTAATAGCAGCTTCTGCAGGAAATCATGCCCAGGGGGTTGCATATGCTGCAAAGAAAATAGGAGTGAAAGCTACAATAGTAATGCCCGTTACAACTCCAAGCATTAAAGTTTTTTCTGTAAGGAGTTATGGAGCCAAGGTAGTGCTTTTTGGAGATAATTTTGATGAATCTTGTGAACAAGCAAATAAATTATGTAAAAAAAATAATCTTATCTTTATCCATCCTTATGATGATGCAGACGTAATTGCAGGACAGGGGACTATTGGCAAAGAAATATTAGATAATTGTTCAGATAACGTGGAAGCTATATTTATTCCTGTAGGTGGCGGGGGGTTGTTAGCAGGAGTTGGAGCTTATATAAAGAATAAAAGACCACAAATTAAAATTATAGGAGTAGAACCAGAAAATGCTGCTTGTTTAAATGCCGCTCTCAAGGCTAAAAGAAGAGTTGAATTGCCTGAGGTAGGTCTTTTTGTTGATGGAGTTGCAGTAAAAAAGATAGGTAAAATAACTTTCTCATTAATCAGGGAATGGATTGATGATGGTATTACGGTAAATGTTGATGAGATTTGTGCAGCAGTTCAAGATATTTTTGAGGAGACAAGAACTATTTCAGAGCCTGCAGGTGCTCTTGCTTTAGCAGGTCTAAAGAAATATTCAATAAAAAATAAATTACAGGGAAAGACCCTAATAGCTATTAATTCAGGGTCGAATATAAACTTTGATAGGCTATCCCACATCGTTGAAAGAGTACAAATTGGCGAGAAGAAAGAAGTTTTGCTTAGTGTGAAAATTCCAGAAGAAAAGGGAAGCTTTAAGAAATTTTGTCGGGATATTGGAAAAAGAATGATTACGGAGTTTAACTATCGAGCTAATGAAAGGGAGGAAGCAAATATATTTGTTGCTTGCAGATTTAATGATAGAGGAGACTCAAAGAAATTTTTTCTTAAAGATTTGAGAGATAAAGGGTACTCCCCTTTAGATCTATCAGATAATGAAGTTGCCAAACTCCACGTTAAACATATGGTAGGAGGGAGAGGTCCAAAAAAAGTTATTTCTTATGGAGAACAGCTCTTCAGAGTAGAATTTCCTGAAAGGCCAGGTGCTTTAATGGATTTTCTTACTGCGTTAGGAGACAGGTGGAACATAACTCTGTTTCATTATCGTAATCAGGGAGCGGCTTATGGAAGAGTATTGGTAGGATTTCAGGCAAAATCTTCTGAGAAGGCTAGCCTTCAAAGTCATTTACAGTCAACGGGATTCCGTTTTTGGGAAGAAACAGGTAATTTAGCATACTCTTCTTTTTTAGAATAATATCTAAAATTGATAAAAACCTTTTGGTGAGATGACTCCATCTAGTTTAAGGTCATGTATTTCTGGAAAACACGATGGTTCTTTTTGAAATTCATATGCTAACCCAAATAGCTTAGGGGCTTTTTGTCTAAAAAGAGGTTTAAATGTAAAATCGTAAAACCCCATTCCCATTCCAATACGATAACCTTTTTCATCGAAAGCAACTAAGGGCGTAAAAACTATATCTAGGCATTCAGGAAATAAATTCTTCCCTTTATCTGGTTCACAAATACCGAATCTATTTTTTTTTAATTTAGAAGAGGGTAAATATTGTCTATATGTCATAACTTTACAGTTAAGGTCAGTGGAGATGATAGGTAAATAACATTCAATTCTTCTTTTAAGTAAGTTTTTTATAATGCCCAATGGAGATATTTCATTTTTTTTAGGCCAATAAAACCCTATCTTGTTCAAGTTAAGTTTTCCTTCTTCTTTTAACCATAGCAAAGAAATTTTTTCTTCTGCTTGTTCTATTGAGGTTTTCAGTAAAGAGTTTCTTTCTCTTAAATTAGAAGATCTTATTAATTTCTTTTTATTCATTTAAAAGATGCTTCCCAGATTACCATTATTGATGAGCCCTGAACCAAAAGGTTCAAGGCGGTGGTTTTGTCGGTCTATCAGGTCTCCCAAGAATATGGGCACGCTCAACAAGACCTATCAAAACCTCCTAGTAATATCATATCGGCTCGAGGGTACCACCAACTAGCGTATAAACCAGGAAGCATTCTGAAGTATAACCTATTAGTGCTTAATTTTTGATAGGTCTTCTATTTGGTCCTCTAATGTCCTAGATAATTCTTTTAATTTAGCACTCGATGGAGAATTATTCTTAGCAGACGATAAATTCTTTAAATATTCATTTGTAATATTTAAAGCAGCTAATATAGAGGCCCGTTCCTCATCTATTTTTGAATTCTGTCTAATTTCCTTAAGCTTTTTGTTTAAATATACTGCTGCTTCTTCTACTAGTCTGGCTTCATCTGGAGGGCATACTATTTTGTATTCCATCCCTAATATTTTTACTTTAGTTATATTTTTATCCATCTTTAATATTCAATTTTAGTTTTCTATTTTACTTATTAGATTCTTAATTTTTGTTTTAGTTTCAGAAACTGCATTTAATAATTTATTATTTTGTAGTTGTAAATCTTTATTCTTCTTAAGAAGGTGTTGATTAGACTCCTGTAGCTGGGAACTTAGTCTAACCAATCTTTGAATTTGATCTTCAAGATTTTGTAAGTCTTCGTTTGTCATATAGCCTCAGAAAATTTTACTCAAGAGTTTTTCTTGATACTACGATCTTACTTGGTAGGATGAAAAAAAGGAATATCAAATGGTAGAACAAAAAATAGACTATTTCACAAGAAGAGAACTTTTATCAAAAAAAGTACAAAAAAACTCAGTAATTATTCTTGCCTCCTCTTCACCAAAAAAAAGAAACTCTGATTCTAATTATCCTTTTAGACAGAATAGTAATTTCTTATACCTTTCTGGTTACGAAGAGCCAGACTCAGTTCTTGTTTTAAGACCGGAAGATAAAGAAAAATTTATTATATTTTGTAGAGATAGAGATCCCAATTCAGAACAATGGGATGGATTTAGATCAGGCCAAGAAGGTGCGGTAGAGGACATTGGTGCAGATAATGCTTTTAGCATATCTAAGATAGATAAATTGATGCCCACCCTAATTGAAGGAAAAAAGAACATTTATTTTTCTATGAGCTCTCCGCAAGGTCTTAATGGAAAAATTAGGAAATGGGTTAATGAAATCAGAAAAAATACTAGAGCAGGATCAGAATGTCCCCTTAATCTAATATCGTTAGATTCAATTTTAGATGAGATGAGGTTAAAAAAATCAAAAGAGGAAATTAATCTTATGAAAAAGGCAGCAGATATCACCTCATTAGCTCATTCAGATGCAATGCAGAAGGTTTCTCCAGGAATGTTCGAATATGAGCTTGAAGCTGAATATTTATATTCTTTTATGAAGGGTGGTGCAAGATTTCCTGCTTATAACAGCATTGTTGGAGGAGGCAATAATGCCTGCATTTTACACTATTCAGATAACAAGAACTTTCTTGAAGATGGCGATCTTGTGCTTGTTGATGCAGGATGTGAATTTAAAAATTATGCTTCCGATGTTACAAGAACTTTTCCTGTAAATGGAAAATTCTCTAACGAACAAAAGCTAATCTATAACTTAGTGCTAAAAGCCCACAAAGAAGCTTTAGAGGAAGTAAAACCAGGAAACTCCTTTATTAAGGTGCACGAGAAGTCAGTAGAGGTGATTACCGAAGGCCTTGTTTCCTTGGGATTGCTTAAAGGTAAAATACCGAATCTTATAAAAGAAGGAGGTTATTTAAAATATTATATGCATAGAGTAGGTCATTGGCTTGGAATGGATGTCCATGACGTTGGTAATTATAAAGTAGACGGAGAATGGAGAAGCCTAGAGGAAGGCATGGTGTTAACAATAGAGCCTGGTATATATATTTTAGATTCCCTTTCTGGAGTTGATAGGAAATGGCTGGGTATAGGAATTAGAATAGAAGATGATATTCTAGTAACTAAAAAGGGGAGTGAGATATTAAGTTCAAAGGCCCCAAGAGAAGTTGATGAAATAGAGGCTTTGATGGGATCTTGAAACTAGATTACGAAATCTTAATAGTAGGAGCTGGTGTTGTAGGGGCAACTTTAGCCTTTTTATTGGCAAAACAAGGAATACAAACCTGTTTGGTGGATCAGAGAAATACACAAGACTATAGTAAAAAAAATTATTTTTCCGGCAGAACAGCTTCTCTTAACCTTTCTTCTATCG